>Ga0082212_10004700_pt1 | contig 18838 bp, 12 predicted proteins | sample TergutNt197P3_FD_71548 | JGI IMG/M metagenome (GOLD analysis project Ga0082212, IMG submission 71548) | Neocapritermes taracua P3 segment gut microbial communities from Petit-Saut dam, French Guiana - Nt197 P3 | ecosystem: Host-associated > Arthropoda: Insects > Digestive system > Gut ...
AGGCGCCGCGCCATAATGCGCGCGCACTCCTCCACGCATTTGCTGCATTATGCCCTGCGTAAGGTCCTCGGGGACCATGTGAAGCAAGCGGGATCGCTCGTCGAACCGGACAGGTTCAGGTTCGACTTCACACATTTCTCAGCGCTTACGAAGGAAGAAACGGCAGAGATTGAACGCATCGTAAACGACGCAATCCTCGATGGTTTCTCCGTTACTACTGAAGAAATGCGGCTTACGCAGGCGCAGGAGCTTGGCGCAATGGCGCTTTTCGGCGAGAAGTACGGCGACTCCGTAAGGGTGGTCCGGATGGGCGGATCCGTCGAGTTATGCGGCGGCACGCATCTTGACAATACGGCAAAAGCGGGGGCGTTCCAGATTACCGCCGAGTTTTCAGTCGCATCCGGGGTGCGCCGCATCGAGGCGGTGACCGGTAATGAGACGCTTCATGCGCTGGCCAAAGCTCGGGAACACCTATCGGTCCTGTCGGGAATGCTCAAAGCAAACTCCCCGGACGAGCTCGCGGGCAAACTCGAGACGCAGATTTCCACTTTCCGTGAGCTGCGCGCAAAGCTCGACGCGGCAATCTCGAAGGACGCTGACAGCGAGTCAAGACGGATTCTGACCGGGGCCAGGGAAATCGGCGGGCTGAAGGTCATAGCGGCAGTTATTGAGGATGCGGATGTAGACGTCGAGAAGCTGAAGCAGATAGAAGACTCGCTCCGCGATTGGGAAGCGGGCGTAGTAGCAGTACTTGCGACAGTCAGGGACGATAAAATAACGATAATGGCGGCCTGCGGCAAGGCGGCCGTCGAAAAGGGCGTCAAGGCGGGGGAACTGATACGCGAGGTAGCGAAGATTTGCGGCGGATCCGGGGGTGGGAAACCGGATTTCGCGATGGGCGGGGGCAAGGATCCCTCGAAGCTCCAGGAAGCGCTCGCGGATGTCGAAAGGTTCGTTAAATCAAAAACGGGGTGAAATCAATGCCGGACTGTCTATTTTGCAAAATCGTAAAAGGTGAGATCCCGTCACAGCAGGTATATGAAGACGGAGATGTTTTCGCGTTCCGCGATATCGCACCGCAGGCGCCGGTGCATATCGTCGTTGTGCCGAAAGGGCATGCAGCGTCTTCAGTAGCCGACCTGACGCCCCAAAACTCGGCCGCCGCCGCGAAATGCCTGGAGGCTATAGCGAAGATAGCGGAAAGCGAAGGCCTGGGCAGCGGATACCGCGTAATTACAAACGTGGGGCAGGACGGCGGGCAAACCGTCTTCCACCTGCATTTTCACCTGCTCGGCGGAAAACCACTCGGGCAGCTTGTATCTGTGAGTAATTAAGGCATTCTACATTCATAAGTTAGGGGTTGATATCATGGTAAAACTCTACAATGAACGGGGATATATCAATATTTCCAGAGAAGTGTTCACGATACTGACCGGGGACGCAGCCACAAAATGCTTCGGCGTGAAGGGTATGACGATACGGTCTGTCACCGACGGGCTTGTCCATCTGTTGCGGATCGAGTCCATGGGCAGGGGGGTGCATGTCAAGTATAACGACGACAGCACGATCTCCATCGAGCTCCATATAGCCGTGGACCAGGGGGTCAATATACCCGTTGTGTGCGGGAGCATTAAAGACGAAGTACGCTACAAAGTCTCCAAAGGAACTGGCGTCGAAGTGAAGCGGGTCGATATTTGCGTAGATTCGATCATTATCGGGTAAAGGGGGGAGCTGTTTGACGCAGCTTATAACCGGCGAGCTGTTTAAGAAAATGCTGATAAACGCTGCCGCCGTTGTCGAGAACAACAAGCAGGAGATCAACGATCTCAACGTCTTCCCCATACCGGACGGTGATACGGGCACAAACATGAGGCTGACGATCGGCGCCGCGGAGAAAGCGCTCGATGAGATGAGTGTCGGCACTCTGGGCCATGCGGCCGACGTCACGGCCGGGGCCATGCTGCGCGGCGCAAGGGGCAACTCCGGCGTAATACTGTCGCTGCTGTTCCGGGGTTTCGCGAAACGATTGAAGGACGTCGATGCGGCGGATTCGTTGACTTTCGCTTACGCGTTGGCGTCGGGGGTAGATTCCGCGTACAAAGCTGTCATGAAGCCTGCGGAAGGCACCATTCTGACGGTCTCCAGGATGACCGCAAATTCTGCGGTTTCATACGCCGGGACAGAGGACGACGTCGTGACAGTGCTGGAGAAAGCCCTTGAGACTGGCTATGCCGCACTTGCGGAGACGACCAGCCAAAACGACGTGTTGAAGAAAGCCGGGGTCGTCGATGCGGGCGCAAAGGGTTATCTCTACATACTCGACGGGATGCTAAAAGCCTTAAAAGGCATTTTCATCGAAAGGTCCCCGACGGATACCGGTATAGCCGAAAAGGCCGACTTCTCCAGGTTCACGGATGAAGATATTAACTTTACATACTGCACGGAGTTCATCATCGGGCGCAACAGGACGTCCGAGACGAACCGTCTGCGCGATTTCCTTGACAGGCGCGGCGACAGTGTCGTGGTAGTCGAGGACGACGAGATAATCAAGGTCCACGTGCACTCAAACGAACCGGGCGCGATACTGACGGAAGCTCTGAATTATGGCTCCCTGCACTCAATAAAGATTGATAATATGCGCGACCAGCATTCGGAAACCATCGGCGGGAAGACCGCGCCCGACGCTGTTGCGCCCGATGGTCCGACCACGCCTGAAGAGATGAAGGACTTCGGAATAGTGGTGGTTTGCGCCGGGCAGGGCATCGAAGAGGTTTTCCGCGATCTGGGCGCCGACCATATGATAGCCGGCGGGCAGACGATGAACCCGTCCACCGAGGATATCCTGGACAAGATAGAGAAGACGCCGGCTGATACGGTGTATGTCCTTCCGAATAACAAGAATATTATTATGACGGCGCAGCAGTGCGTTGGTTTATCGACCAAACGCGTCGTCGTCATCCCGACAAGGAGCATCCCCCAGGGTATTGCCGCAATGCTTACAATAGAAGAAGCAAGCGAGGCGGATAATATAGCCGCCTCCATGAGTGAGGCGGCAGGACGGGTGCATACAGTAAATGTGACTCTGGCGGCGCGCGATTCCGTGTACGACGGCCGCGATATAAGGGAAGGCGAGTATCTCGCGCTCCTTGAGGATTCCCTGCTGACATGCAGCCCCGACGCTTGCGCCGTTATGGATAGCGTCGCCACCAAGCTTGAATCGTTCCAGCCTAAGTTCATCACGATTTTCGCAGGCGAGGATGTGGACGAGGATGAAGCGTCGTCGGTGGAAAGCAGGTTGGGCGCAGCTTCGCCCGACGCCGAGATTGCGTTGGTCATGGGCGGCCAGCCGATCTATCAGTTCATCATCTCCGCCGAATAAGGCAGTGCAAAGCAACCGCAGCAGCCAAACACGCCCCGAGTAATATAGGAGACTGGTTATGAAGAAAAGCATCGCTATCGCGTTGGTACTGGCATTGGCACTGGCCCTCGCCGCTTGCGGGTCAAACGGCGGTAATGACGTAACAACAGATCGGGATCGATATGACCTCACAGCGCACAACACAGATGCTTCAGGGACAGGGCAAGCCATGGAGGGGGACCAACCCGGGGAAATAAGCCAACCTGCAAAGCCGGGCCAATCACCGGAGCCGGGACAAACCCCGGGGACAAGTCAACCCCCGGAAACAAGTCAACCCCCGGTAACAACAAGCTCCCCTACGCCGTCGGGGGAAGCCCTCGCTGCCGCATATAGCGCATATTACAACGCTCTGATTGAAGCGGTCAATGAGTACGGGATAGGCGTGGACGAAGATCCGAATAATCAGGGCTACGACGCCATATTCGAGCAATGGCTGGAAAATGCTGAGAGAGGCGTATATCCCGGGCAAGGTGTATATTATGCGCAGTTGGTCTGCTTCGGGGACAGCACATTGCCGCAACTGCTGTATGTCTACGATACCGGCTACGGCCCCGGACGTTACGTGTGCCTTGCAATGGTGATAGGCGCCGGATCCGGGGGCGCGGAGCTTTATTACACCGGTATAATAGGCGGTGACTCGGGCGAGATTGCCTCATGCTTTGCAACCGACCGGAACGGTGTGCTGTATATCCATGACGGATATTACGGCGGGTATGTTTATGACGACGACGACAACTACTACCCCACGGTAGAGAATTATTACACTATCAGGAACGGGTCGTGGGTAGAAGTGCCCGCAAACGAAATCGATATAATCGGGAAAACGGATTTTGAATACTCCCCCGGTACTGTCCGCGCCGTCCTTGCCGAGCTTGAAGCGCGGTAAGGTCCTCTTAAGACGCAGGAACGACGCTCCAATAATAATCATGGATGTGGCAGAACAATGGATATGGCTTCCGGACCGCAACGGCCCGCCGATGGCGCTTAGGATTTCTTAAACCTTTTCAGCCGCAATGCGTTTGACACGACCGAGACTGAACTGAGCGACATCGCCGCGGCAGCGAACATCGGGTCGAGCAGCGGCCCGCCCAGCAGGTACAAAACCCCCGCTGCCACAGGAATCCCCAAAGTGTTATATCCGAACGCCCAGAAAAGGTTCTGCTTGATGTTGCGTATCGTCCTCCTGCTAAGCTCAATAGCGGTGGGGACGTCCATCAAATCCGACCGCATCAGCACGATGTCGGCGCTTTCTATGGCGACGTCGGCGCCGGAACCGATTGCGATCCCTATATCCGCCTTGACCAGCGCCGGGGCGTCGTTTATACCGTCCCCGACCATGGCGACCTTGTGCCCCCCGCTTTGCAGCTTTTCGACTTCGGCTGACTTATCCTGAGGCAGCACCCCGGCAAGCACGCGGTCGATCCCCACCTGATTTGCAATCGCTTCGGCGGTTTTTTTGTTATCCCCGGTAATCATGACCACCTCGACGCCCAGTTTGTGAAGGCTGTCAATCGCGGCTCTGCTGGAAGGCTTTACGACGTCCGCAACGGCTACGATCCCTGAGAGTCTTCCGTCAATAGAGACAAGCATCGGTGTCTTGCCCTCGCCCGCAAGCCGCTCGCTTTCCGTTTCAAAACCGCCGGTTGCGACGCCCCGCTCCTCCATGAGCGCCATATTACCGATAAGGATGGATTCCGGTTGGGAACCCGGATCGCGGACCGTTGCCGATATACCAAGCCCGGGTATGGCTGTAAAGCCCTCAATGTCAGGCAGTGTTAGGCCGCGGATTTCCGCTTCGCGCACGATTGCCTGCCCCAGCGGGTGCTCGCTCCCCCGCTCCGCTGCTGCGACCAGACGCAAAAAGCCTCTGCGGAGTTCCTCCTCAGAACCGGGTGGACTGGGATCCGCAGGCGCCACGACTACGTCGGTAACAGAAGGCTTTCCTTCTGTTATTGTCCCCGTCTTGTCAAGGACGATGACGTCAGCCTTGTGGGCAGTTTCGAGCGCTTCGCCGCTCTTTATCAGTATCCCGTATTCGGCGGCGCGCCCAGTCCCGACCATAATCGCTGTCGGGGTCGCAAGGCCAAGCGCGCAGGGGCAGGCAATCACCAGGACCGATATGAAAATCAGGAGCGCGAACCTGATGTCGCCGCCTGTGCCGAGGCCCCAGGCAACGCCGCTTAAAACCGCGATAATGCAAACGGCCGGGACGAAAATGCCCGACACCCTGTCCGCAAGGGCCGCGATGGGGGCCTTGCTGCCCTGGGCGTCCTCCACCAGCTTCACTATCAACGCGAGGGACGTATCCTCCCCGATCCTCCCCGCCCTGAACCTGATAGTACCTGTGGTGTTGATTGTCGCCGCATAGACGAAATCCCCGGCCTGTTTATCCACAGGCATGCTCTCGCCCGTCAGCATGGACTCATCGACGGCAGTGAGACCTTCCGTCACCGTCCCGTCCACCGGGATTTTCGCCCCCGGTTTCACGACCAGGATATCGCCAATAACCACCTCATCGATTGGTATCTCCGACTCGGCGCCGTCACGCGCGACGATGGCGGTCTTCGGGGCGAGCCCGATCAGTTTTTTAATTGCTTCCGAAGTCCTGCTTTTCGACATGGACTCGAAATACTTGCCGAGCAGGACCAACGTAATGATGACGCCGGTCGTCTCGAAGTACAGCCTGTGCGCCGCGTGCGTGTCCCCCTGAATTATCTGCACTGTGCTGTAAATACTATAGATTGTCGCTGCGGAAGTCCCGAGTGCGACGAGCGAATCCATGCTCGGGCTTCTATCCAGCAACGCTTTGAACCCGACTGTGTAAAACCTGTATCCCTGAGTTACGATTGGAATAGTCAGGATTATCTGCGCGAGGGCGAAACTCAACGGGAAAATATCCGGGTGGATGAACCGGGGGACCGGGAGCGGCGCCCCCGGAATCATCGGCGCCATACAGATATACAAAAGCGGGAGACCGAATACCGCCGAGACGATGAACTTGCGGAGCAGCACCCTTCTCTCTTTGTCCCTGCGGTCCCCCCCGTCGCCGGGTTTCAGCTTTGCTTCGACCTGCGTGGCCCTATATCCGGTTTTCTCTATTTTGTCGCGGATATCGGGGGGTGCGACCTTCCGGGGGTCGAACGTTACGGTCGCCTTTTCAGTGGCGAGGTTCACCGAAGCGGACACCACCCCTTCAACAGCCCCGATGGCTTTCTCGACCCTGCCCGCGCAGACGGCGCAAGTCATCCCCCCAATATCGAACTCTACTTTTTGCATACATTACCACCTTCGCCCATCCGGTCATGTCCTGACACGTTCGGTCACAACCCCATCTTCGATTGATTAAGCAGTTCATAGGCTACCTGTGAACCGTATCGCATTATATCATATAGCAGAAATAATTTAAAAAGTATTGACAAGCTTGCCATAACTGTTCTATAATATATATATCAGATATAGGAGATGGTCGTATGCTCATAAAAATTGACACATACTCAGAGAAACCAATCTACGAACAACTGCGCGACAGCATAATAGTCGGCGTTGCCTCAGGGCAGCTTTCGGAAGGCGAGCCATTGCCGTCCGCCCGGAACCTTGCCGCCGACCTGGGCGTAAACTTCCACACGGTGAACAAAGCTTACGACGTTTTGCGAAGCGAGGGCTACATCGTGATGGACAGGCGGACGACGGCGATAGTCGCGGCGCTGAAGGAAAAAGGCGATATGCCCTCCATCCTGTCGGAGAAGCTGGCGATGTGCGCGGCGGAAGCCATATGCAACGGCATTGAAGAAAGGGCGTTCGCCGAAACCTGCGCAGGGATCTATAGAAGAATCAAAGGAGGAAGCAGCCAATGAGCGAGCTTAATGTATTTCTGTTCATCACCAACATATGTGTTATTTTGCTTTGCAGCGCTTTATTGCCGATTATACCGCTTTTGACGCGCAAGTCGTTCCTTTTCGGCGTAAAAGTGCCGCCGGAGGCGCAAAGCACAGTTGAGGCGAAAGCCTTGAAACGAAAATATGTCGCAATAACGACGACAGGCGGCATAGTTGTCCTCGCTGCGGCGGTATGCCAATACATAGCTGCGCCGGACTATACAATATACGCGTTGATGTTCTTCCCGTTTTTACTGGCAGCGGTACAGTATGCGGCATTTGTGCCAAACCACGGCAGGGCGCTGAAGCTGAAACCGCAGCTTAACTGGAACGTATCCGAGATCAAGTATGCGGACACGGCGACCTCTTTCACACGCGGCAATCTGTCCGCAATGCCTCACTTTTGGTATATAATCTCGCTAATAATCATCTTCGTCTCATTCGTTGTGATCTTGGTGAGGTACCCTGCCATGCCCGACCCGATCCCGACGCATTGGGGTGTTAACATGGTAGCTGATGGTTGGACCCCAAAAACGATTGGTTCGGTGTTGACGATGCCGATAGTAAATCTCTGTCTGCTTGCATTTATGTGGGTGATAGGTATACTTATTGAGAGGGCAAAGCTGCAGATAGACTATAACGAACCTGCAAAGTCGTTCGCACAGCACAAGAAGTACCGCCGTATAATGGGGCACGGAATCGGCATTCTGACAATCGCCATAATCGTAATGATATTCATATTAGGGATGCAGACGGCCTTCATCGGGTTTACTGTACCTGTATGGCTGGTGCTGCTGATAGTGATAATACCGAGCATCCCCGTCTGTGTCATTTCGGTAAGGGCAGGGCAAGGCGGGACGCTGCTGAAAGTGGATGCGACTGAGGTTGCCGCTGGCGAGGGCGGGGACATTGCGGGCAGTGCAGCGATGAGCGACGACAAATACTGGGCGTGGGGCCTGTTCTACCACAACCCCGACGACCCCGCCTATATAGTCGGCGACCGCTTCGGGACGAACCTCGGTTTCAACTACTCGCGCCTGCCTGTAAAAATCGGCGTTACAATCGGCATTGCAGCGCTTATAGCATGTTATGCCTGGATTATGGTGGCTCTCCATAAGGCGTTTTGAATATGCGGTCACCCGGGAAAGCGAGGGTTGAGCCATGACCGTAGAAGAGAACCTGCAGGAATCCGAGTGTTCCTGCCACTCCGATGAATGCCACGCCGGTGGCACCGAGAAAGAAAACCGGAAAGGCAAAATCGTCCTGCTCACCATTGGCGCAGCGGTATTCGCTGCGGGCCTCGTTTTGGAGCATCTGTTCGATGTGGAAACTTACATACCCGCAATCGTGTTCTTTGCAAGCTATATCATGCTCGGCGGCGAGGTGCTGATCAGGGCGGTTAAAAACATCCTGAAAGGGCGGATTTTCGACGAGAACTTCCTGATGGGCGTTGCTACGATTGGCGCGCTTGCAATCGGGGAGTTCCCTGAAGCTGTTGCTGTGATGCTGTTTTACCAGGTCGGGGAGTTCTGCCAGGAAGCCGCGGTCTATAAATCCAGAAGGTCGATTGCCTCGTTGATGGATATCCGCCCCGATTATGCCATTGCCGTCAGGGACGGTGGCGAAACCCGCGTCGCCCCCGATGAGGTGGGCGTCGGCGAGCATATCCTCGTGAGGCCCGGGGAAAAAATCCCGCTCGACGGGGTCGTGGTCGAAGGCGGAGGCTCGCTTGATACCAAATCCCTGACAGGCGAGTCGCTCCCACGCGACGTAACAGCGGGCGACGCTGTCCACTCCGGCTGTGTAAACCTGAGCGGCCTCCTGAGGATTGAGGTATCAAAGCCATACGGGGAGTCGACGGCCGCGAAGATACTGGACCTTGTTGAGAATGCAGGCGGCAAGAAAGCGCCAACGGAGAACTTCATCACCAGATTCTCCCGTTTCTATACGCCCGCCGTCGTGGGGCTTGCCGCCCTGCTTGCAATCGTCCCCCCGCTCGTAACGGGCGGAGGATGGGCAGGCTGGATTCACCGGGGGCTTGTCTTTCTTGTGATCTCCTGCCCGTGCGCGCTGGTCATATCGATCCCCCTCGGATTCTTCGGAGGCATAGGCGGCGCTTCCCGCAAGGGTATCCTGGTCAAGGGGGGCAACTACCTTGAGGCCCTGGGGAATCTCGACGTCGTGGTTTTTGACAAGACGGGGACACTGACGAAAGGTGTTTTTGAAGTTACCCGGATATTTGCCGCCAACGGGTTTTCGGAGGCGGAGGTCCTGGAGGTCGCCGCCCATGCGGAGAGTTTCTCCAATCATCCAATTGCCCGCTCAATCTGCGGTGCGTTTGAAGGTTTCATAGACAAGGATTTAATTAAAGGAATCATAGAGACTCCCGGGCGCGGGGTCGAGGCTTCCATCGGCGGCAGGAAGGTCCTGGCGGGCAATAGCAGGTTCATGGATGAAGAGTCTATTCCGGTAGTTGACATTGGTGATATCGGGACGAAAGCGCATATCGCAGTCGACGGTGATTACGCGGGCTGCATAGTTATATCCGATGTGGTGAAGCCCGACGCCCGCGACGCAGTGATCAACCTTCGGGCGAAAGGCGTCCGGAAGACCGTCATGCTGACCGGTGATGATGCAATCATAGCGGAGAGGATAGCGGCCGACCTGTCAATCGACGAGGTATATTCAGAACTGCTCCCCCACGAAAAAGTTGGTGCATTGGAAAGCATCATTAATGCAAGGGGGGCGGATCCCGGGCTATTCGACGAGCCGTCCGGGCATCGGAAGCCCGGACGCAAAAAAAGCAAGCTCGCATACGTTGGCGACGGGATCAACGATGCTCCTGTGCTTGCCAGATCGGATATTGGTATCGCAATGGGCGGCTTGGGGTCGGACGCCGCAATCGAGGCCGCTGACGTCGTACTCATGACCGACGAGCCATCGAAGCTTATCGAGGCCATCGACACAGCAAGGGCGACGCGCAGAATCGTGTGGCAGAATATCATTTTCGCCTTGGGCGTCAAAGGCGCTATCCTTGCCCTTGGCGTGCTTGGTCTCGCGTCGATGTGGGCGGCCGTCTTCGCCGATGTGGGAGTCGCTTTGCTCGCCGTGCTCAACGCCACGCGGGTGATGAGGCGCTGACGGCGGGCATACCGTGTGCTGACGGTGGGCATACCGGGCGCTGATGGCCGGCTTCATCTGACGGTCACGCTGCGTAAGTTCAGTTAATACGCTGAACCGGAGTGAAATCCCTGCTGCCTGTTACTGTTACTTATTGGGAGCCGTTGCTCCCATCGTCGCCTGTGTTGCTCTTATCGCCTGTTTCAGGTTTGGACACGGAGGTGGTGTGGGTTGTCCCGCCTGAGACAAAGTTCCTACCGCACTCCGGGCATACATCGTAAGTGAACGTTACCGTCTGGTTTACGATTTCCCGGTTATCGCGCCGGGCCTTGCCCTTCTCATGGCTGACATGTTCGTTTTCATGGGAAGCAACGGCTGACGCGGCCATATTCGGGCTGATTTTTGTGGGAGTCTGGAAGCTGACCGACGGGTCGTCGGATTTGTCGATATACCTCCGGCTTTCGCAAGTTTTGCACTCGCCGGCCGGCTTTAGCGGGTTTACCTCAAATGAATAAGTGTCCGTCCCCGGAAGCCCTGCTTCGGGGTTCGTCTTATCCGGGGCTGCGGCGTCGACAGGCGCCAAAATCGGCGCCGCGACGTCCGGCGTCGGAGTATTTACCGGGACTCTCTCATTGGTTACCGGCGGGGCGTCAGTGTTGACTATTAACTGGTTCCAATCGGGAAAAGGGCTCGGCAGGTCGAACTGGTAGTCAAAGGGCAGACCTATTGTCGGCTCTTGGGAATGCTGAAGCGCGGGGGATTCCGCGGCTCCCCCTGACAGGTTTCTCCAGAGCTCCCGGGCTTTGTTCGATATCTCGGCCAAGTCGCCGTCCGAATTTCTGAAGACTGAAGCAAGGTAATCGTCGCTTTGCCTGATTTCCCGCTCGGGGGACGCAAGAACATCGCCAACCTTCCGGACTTCATTGACGCGGTTTGTCGCGCTCATGAGTCCGGCCGGGTTTATGCTGTTAGCCCTATTAACACTGTACAGGCTGTTCACCCTGCCTATACGCCCTACATTCATAAATCTATCCTCGCCCAAAAGTGTTTGCCAATACACCGTATGTTACCACAAAACTCTGAAAATTTCAATAGAATGAATATAACTTTGACATAAAATCAAGCGCCTATACCGAAGAAGCGGAGGCCATTCTCCATCGTTAAGGCAGCCACCTCCTCCGCAGAAATGCCACGTTCCTCCGCAATAGCCGAGGCGATATACGGCAGATACAACGAAGAGTTACGGCTGCCGCGCTTAGGCTCCGGCGTGAGGTAGGGGCAATCAGTCTCCAGCATGATCCTGTCAGCCGGCATCTTCTCAACGACCTCCGGGGCGCGGCGCGCGTTCCGGAACGTCACCACCCCTGTGAAAGACAAGTACCAGCCCATGTCGATCAGCACCTTGGCAGTTTCCCAACTGCCGGAATAGCAGTGGAAAACACCCGTGAGGTCGCGGAAATCCCTTATGATATCCATAGTATCGCCCGCGGCGTCGCGCTCGTGGATGATAACAGGCTTCCCTACCCGCCGCGCAAGCTCCAGTTGCTCCCGGAAACGCTTCTTCTGCACATCGCGCGGTGAGAAATCATGGTAATAGTCAAGCCCTATCTCCCCGACTGCAAGCGCTTTCGGGTGTGCCAGCAGCTTTTCAAGCTCAGCGGCAGTACCATCCGTCATAGACTTTGAGTCATGCGGGTGGACGCCGATGGAAGCGTAGATGAACGGATATCTATCCGCGAGTTTCAAGCTGGATTTTGATGACTTCAGGCTGCTTCCGCAGTTCAGGATCAGCGTAACCCCTGCTTCCGGCATCCCGGCGAGGAGCTCGTCCCGGTCGTCGTCGAAACGCCGGTCGTCATAGTGGGCATGTGTGTCAAAATACATATTCAGACCCTCCGTACCATAGTTTGCACAGCGCCTGACGCAAGTGACCGTGTGAACTGTAGCCCAGGCGCAAGTGACCGTGTGATGCAAAATAACTCTTGCAATTGCTCCGGCGCTGTGCTAAGATAACATTCGCTTCGAAAGTGGCGCCAAAAAGGGAAAAGGAAGGATCGAACCGTCCATGGACATACTGAAAACAATATTCGTAGTAGTACAGCTAATCATATGCGTGACGCTGATATGCATAATTATATTACAATCAGGCAAAAACTCAGGACTCTCGGCGCTCAGCGGGAAAACCGACACATACCTGTCCAGGAACAAATCAAAATCCCGCGACGCGAGGCTTGCGCTTGCGACAAAGTGGTTTGCAGGAGGCTTCGTCGTCCTCACAGTAGCGCTGAACCTCATCTAAGACTCACATCACAACTCAGGAGAAGCGTCCGGCCCTGCCGGACGCTTTAAATTCACCTGACGCAAGTGACCTTGTGAAGTGCCGCTACTCAGTCGAGAATAACGCCTATAGGATCGGGGCCGGAAATGGCCGCCGCGTTCATCTCATCGTAATCGACATGCATAAACGTGGCATACTCGTCGCTCACCCGCGCAACAACATCATCGAAAACTAGCGCCCTCTCGCCATCAACTCTGACCCTGACGATCTGCTTATCCTCCAAACCGAACTTCGCGGCGTCCTCCGGAGTGAGATGAACATGGCGCTTGGCAATAATAACGCCCTCGGAAATATCGGCCTCACCCTTAGGGCCGATAAGCTTGCAACCGGGACTGCCGGCAACGTCGCTGCTCTCGCGGATCGGAGCGGTGAAGCCGAGGGCAGTCGCATCGGTGAGCGACAGCTCGATTTGGTCCGCCTTGCGGCACGGGCCAATTATCGAAACCTCGGTGGACCTGCGCGGCCCGACCACGGTTATCTTATGCGGGGTCGCGAACTGACCCGGCTGCGTAAGCCATTTCTTGACCTCAAGTTCAAACCCCTTGCCAAACAATGTGTCCAGTGTATCGCGCGTAACATGGCAATGCTTGCCGGAACCTTCGATAATAACTTCTTTAACGGGCACCTTTCTATCTTCCTTTCAACATAGAGTTTCTTGATCGTTGCAGACACATTAGCACTTTTTCACAAAATGTGCAATCATTAAACTGAAAATACTCTTCACTTCCACAATAAACTGTGATAGAATGAACAATATTTACAACATTTCCACACTTACGCATGAAAACTCATATTGGATAACAGTGGGCAACTTGGTGTTCTGTATACCCTTTTCGCCGGAGTCAACCTACACTCACAATGGATATATTTCAAGAGGAGATTATGGAAATGAACCATAAGCATAGAAGAGCCATATCAATACTGCTGACCCTGGCGATATGCGCGGGGCTGCTCCCCCTATCGGCACTGGCAAGCAATACGGTGGCATATAACGAGGAAGCGCAATCGGTCGAGGATGGGAAGTACATACTGATAGGGACCCTCGACGAGAACGGCGCCATAGTCGACATCCTGGGCAAAGCGGTGGACGACGGCCCCGTGGAGCAGGCCGTGCCGTTCGTCCCATTCCTCAGGAACATAGCGATCGAATGGAACATGGAGCAGACGCAGGAGATCCGGATTGAAGTCGTTGACGAGAACGGCTTCGTCCTCGGGTACATCCTCGAAGGGGAGTTCAGGGGCCAATGGGGCAAGCTGTTCGGCGAGCAGTACGACGTGCATGAGAATGTGGCGAACAGGATAATCTGGGACGGGACATACATCTTCGACCCGGAGGACGCCGATAACTGCGGCGAGGAGTACTACCCCGGCGAGTCCGCAGCCGACTCGCTCAATGAAAAGATATTCCTCGGCAAATACGCATTGCAGGACGCCATAGACGAGGATGGGGGTATAATCTACGACTTAAACGGCGACCCGGTGCAGGTGAAGGCGCTCGTGGAGGGGGAGTACAGCTTCTTCATCCGGAGGCAGCCCATGCACGAGGACCTGCTGGGCCTGTACCTCGACATGCCAATCATAGTCAGCTACACCGAGAGGGCATTCCTGGAGAACTTCAACGCGAGGTGGAACCAGTACAACCTCGGCTCCGTGTGCGACCTTGTGGGCGACCCCGTGAACATAATGACCGGGAACTTCACGTGGGACTACACCGACATAGCCGTGTACGGCTCGCAGCCCTTGGAGTTTGCGCGCCTGTACAACGCGCAGAACGGCAAGGGCACTGAAATGGGCCACAACTGGCGGCACAACTACCTTGTTGAGCTCGAGGACACAGAGCTGTACGCAAGGGTCACCATGCCGGACGGGTACAGGATAGTGTTCACGAAGAACAACAGCGGGGCATACTCCGGCCCTGCGGACGTAGACATGAGGCTCGCGGCTTCAGGCGGCGGCTTCAGGATGACGTACCGCGACATGACCGAGTACCGCTTCGACGGCGGCGGCCACCTGACTTCGATAGTGGACGTCGGGGGCAATGTCACAACCATCGCGAGGGACGGCTCCCGAATCTCCACGATAACGAACAGGAGCGGCACGCTGACCTTCGCGTACTCCGGCGGGAGGATAACCGGCGTCACCGACCAGACAGGGCGTGGCGTCAGCTACGGCTACGACGGCAACGGCGACCTCGTGTCCTTCCTCAACGCGGACGGGGACACGATAGACTATACATACCAGGGCCACTTGATAACATACATATCGGACTTCAACGGCAACACGTACCTTGCAAACACATACGACGACGTGGACCGGGTTATCTCGCAGTACATGGCGGGGCAGGGCACTACCTATTTCGGCTACGACTTCACCAACCGCGTATCGGTCGTGACAGCGCCGGACGGCGCAACGGCAAGGTACTATTATGACGTCAACCAGAGGATAACGGCAGTTGAGGACGCCTGCGGCAGGGTCGGTTACGAGTACACAAACGGCAGGGTAAGCATGATGACCGACCGGCTCGGTAACACGACGTCGTACACCTACGACCCGGCCGGGAACGTAACATCGGTAACGCACCCGGACGGCATTTCGGAGCATTACGAGTATAACCCCCTGAACCTCGTGACACGGTACACAGCGAGGGACGGGTCGGTGACGCTGTACGGCTACGACCCCCGGGGGAACATGACCTCATATACCGACGCGCGCAGCAACACTTCCACATTTACCTATGATTCCAATAACAACATGCTCACCAGCGCGGACGCCATGGGCAACACGTCGAGTTTCACATATGATCCCAGGGGGAACATGCTAACGCAGACCGACCCGCTGGGAAATACTACAAGCTTCGCGTACGACACGCAGGGGCGGCTAGTCCTGCAGGTGAACCCTGACGGCGGTGCGGTGGAGTACGGGTATTCTGACGCGGGGAAGCTGGTCAGAGTAACCGACCCTGACGGCAATGAACAGGATTATTCCGTCACCGGCAACGGCTTCAACGACGGCAGCACCGACCCGATGGGCTTTTCGACCTCTACTGTCTACAACGAGCAGAACCAGCCAATCAGCATAACCGACGCAGAAGGTAACACAACCACCTATGGGTACGACAGCGTGGGCCATCTCGTCACGGTGACCGACGCCCTAGGCAACTCCGTCAGATACGGCTACGACCTTGCCGGGCGCATGACCTCATATACAGACGCCCGCGGCAGTGTCTGGTCATACAGCTATGACAGTGAGGGCCGCATGACAGCGACTTCAGACCCGCTGAACAACTCGACGTCATCCGTGTTTGACAGCATGGGGCGCGTCACGTCCGGCACGAACGCCCGCAATGCTACGACCTCGTACCAGTATGATGCGGCGGGGCGCACGACAAGGGTGACGGACGCGCTCGGGAATTATTCGCGCAGCGTTTTTGATGCTAACGGCAACCTCATCGAGCAGTTTGATAAGAATGGCAATAAATGGGAATATGTTTTTGATATAAACAACAGGATGATTGAAGCGCGGGACCCGCTCGGGTTCGTGACATCCTATGTTTATGACGCAAACGGCCAATGCACAAGGACGGTATCGGCGCTGGGCGCCCAGCCGCAGTCCTCTTTTGACAATATGGGGAGATTAATACGGTTCACTGACGCGGAAGGAAATGAAACAGAATACGGGTACGATATCCTCGGCAGGCTCGTCAAGGTCACGTTCGCAGACGGCACGTCCACGGGGAACGAATACAACGCCAATGGATGGCTCATATCCTCCACCGCGCCGGACGGGGGCGTGACTGAGTATACCTACAACAATAACGGCCAAATCCTGACGATAACCGACGCTCTGGGCGGCGTAATGTCATACGTTTACGACCCGCTCGGTAGGTTAACATCGGTCACCGACGCCCTGGGCGGCACGACGAGATACGTTTTCGATGCAAACGGTAACAACTCGGCAGTGACGGACGCACTTGGAAATGCCACTGCCTATATATACGATGCATTGAACCGTGTAGTTAGCATCACGGATCCGATGGGCGACGTTACAAAGATTGAGTACGACACAAACAGTAACGTTACAGGGATTACGACCGTAGATGGAGGTGCTATCGCGTGCATCTACGATTTGCTTGACCGCTTGACATCTGTCACCGACCCTGAAGGTTATTCGTTAAGCTTTGTTTTCGACGCCAACGGCAATACAACCGGCGCAACAGACGGGCGCGGTAACAGCAGCTCAACGGCCTATGACGCTCTGAACCGCGCCGTAAGCAGCACAGACGCGGCGGGCGGCGTGTCCTCGGTAACCTATGACGCCGACGGGCGGGTCATCAGCGCAACAAACCCGGAAGGGGCAGTTACAAATTATGCCTACGATCTCAACGGGAACATAGTCCTGGTCACGGACGCCCTTGGGAATGGGACTGCCCTGGCTTACGATTCAATGAACCGCGTCTCGTCGATGACGGACGCCAAGGGCACCATCACCTCGTACACCTATACGGCAACTGGCCAGATCGAAACTGTTACCGACGCATTTGGCGGGGTACGCAGCTTCGGGTACGACCTGCTGGGCAGGCTGGTGTCCGAGACGAACGAGCTTGGTAACTCAACGACTTACACCTTCGACGCACTCGGCAGGGTGCTGACAGTCACGGACCCGCTCGGGGACACGGACAGCTTTGCCTACGACGCCCTCGGCAGGATAACCTCCGTCACGGACAAAAACGGGAACCAGACGAGATACAATTATGATGCAAACGGGAATATAATAGAGACCATAGACGCACTAAACCACAGCAGCTATTTCGAATACGACGAAATGAACAGGCTCGTGAAGGTGGAGATGTACCGCATAGACACGCGGCACAACGTAAACGAGCAGCAGGTGACGCTTTACCAGTACGACCACAGGGGGCTGGTGACGAGGGAAATCAACGCCGCCGGGAACGAGACCGTCTACGTCTACGACGGGAACGGGAACATGGTCCAGAAAACGGACGCCGACGGCTACGTGACCGAATACGGCTATGACCCAAGGAACCTCGTCGAATCGATAAACTACAGCGATGGGAAGGCCGTGCTCTTCACATACAACGCAAACGGCGAACTGGTCGCCATGCAGGATTGGAACGGCACGACAAGCTTCGCGCTCGACCTCCTTGGCCGCATCACCTCCGTGAACGACCACAACAACAGGGCGGTATCGTACACCTACGATTCCGTAGGAAACCAGACGTCGATCACATACCCTGACAACACAGTTGCGAACTATGAGTACGACCTGCTAGGCAGGCTCATGGCGCTCACCGACGCGGAGGATCAGACAACAAACTACCTGTACAATGCGGCGTCGCAATTGGTATCGTTAACCTACCCGAACGGCTGGGTGGACGCATTCACATACGATGCGGCAGGCCAGCTGCTCCGGCAGTACTCAACGGATCCGTCGAACGCCTCCAACAAGGCCGTCGAATGGTCATACACCTACGACCCGAACGGCAACATCCTCACGGAATACCACAACGGCTCCCACGGCATGGGGAGACTCAACCTGGCGCACACGTACGACGCATTGAACCGCCTAACGGGGACTACGGGGGACCAGGGCTTCCAGCAGCGCAGCTACCGGTACGACAGCCTCGGCAACCTCACCTACGAGCAGGTACACAACAAAGGGACGGAGTACTGGTACAACGAACTCAACCAGCAGGTGCAGAAAGTGGTGGACGGCAAGGATACGTACGTCAACACATTTGACCTGCGGGGGAACCTCGTACAAAGCGCCTACCGGAAGAACCAGAACCAGGTCACGGTGACCGGGGCCTACTCCTACGACGCCACGAACAGGATGGTACGGGGCACGAACGAAGCCGGGGAGACGTCGGAATACACCTACAACGGCCTTGGGCGCCTCGTTGCCAATGATATGACGTTCGCGAACAACGGCTACGGCTACCACGGGAACCATGTGCGGAAAGACTACGTGCTGGACTATACAAGCCACCTCGCAGATGTTATCATGGAGTACGAGGGCGGCGACTCCGGCCACAACTACCGCTTCACCTATGGGCTGCGGAAAAGCAGC
>Ga0082212_10004701_pt1 | contig 18838 bp, 7 predicted proteins | sample TergutNt197P3_FD_71548 | JGI IMG/M metagenome (GOLD analysis project Ga0082212, IMG submission 71548) | Neocapritermes taracua P3 segment gut microbial communities from Petit-Saut dam, French Guiana - Nt197 P3 | ecosystem: Host-associated > Arthropoda: Insects > Digestive system > Gut ...
CCAAGGTATACGCCGACCGTTCCGGCATCGTCCGGGATCTTGCTGTCAAGGAGGGGCACGTCGTCCCTCCTGGCGGCAAACTCTGCTCATTGTACCAGCCCCGGCAATTCCAAGTGGATTGCTACATCTTAGTAGAAAACACTGAAGGCGTGAAGAGTGGCGACGAAGTCGAGGTGACGCTCCGGCTTCGCGACATAGACAAGAAATTCAAGGGGAAGATAAACAACATTGTGCATGGCGCTGTAGACAGAGTATCGAAAGTCGGCTTAACTGAAAAAAGAATCAAGGTCGAAATTTTCGTAGATGAAAGCGGTTGGGAAAATATTGGGCCGTACTGGCCAGTTGAAGTTCGATTTGTAACAGAAAGGGCGCAGAGCTGTTTGATCGCCCCAAAAACCGCCCTGTTTGAAGATACAGGCAGCGTTTGGAAAGTTTGGGCCGTGAGGGACGGAAAACTTGTTGCGGTTGAAGTTGAAAAAGGCATCCAAACCCCGACGCAGACAGAAATCAGGGGCGACCTTGCGCCTGGGGACGTCATTGTTAAAAACACCAAGGCAACGAACGCCGCAGAAGGCAAAAGAGTCAGGGTGGCAGACTAATGGCAATGGTTGAAGCGGCAAAGAAAGCTGTCATATCTACAAACAAACTGACCAAGGCCTTCAATCTTGGCCCTGTTGAACAGGTAGTGTTAAGATCCTTGGACATCGAAATTTTTTCGGGGGATTTCACTGTCATCATGGGATCCTCCGGCGCAGGGAAATCAACGCTGCTTTATGCCCTTTCAGGCATGGACGCCCCTACATCGGGTGAAATAACCTTTGACGGGCAAATAATTTCCAATTGGACTAACGACCAGCTGGCAGTTTTCCGCAGAAAAAACTGCGGCTTTGTCTTTCAGCAAAACTTCCTGTTGGACAACCTGAGCATCATGGACAACGTACTGGCCAGCGGGCTGCTTGTCTGTAAAAACAAAAAACAGCTGCTTTCACGGGCGAGGGGCATTTTTTCGCAAGTCGGCCTTGAGGAAAGCATATGGAACAAATTCCCGACGCAGGTTTCCGGCGGCGAAGCCCAGCGGGCAGGCATCGTAAGGGCACTGATCAGCCAGCCAAAAGTCGTGTTCGCTGACGAGCCCACCGGGTCGCTCAACTCAGCTGCGGGAAAAGCCGTGCTGGACGTCTTAACCGACATGAACAGAAATGGGCAGAGCGTTATCATGGTCACCCATGACATGACTTCAGCAAGAAGAGGGAACCGCGTGATCTACCTTCGGGACGGCATAGTCTGCGGGGAATGCGGATTGGGCTCGTACGTGCACGGAGACAAAAAACGCCAAGAAACGCTCCAGCCCTTCCTAGAGGAAATGGGGTGGTAAACATTCAAACGATGATCATGATGCTGCGAAACAGTTTCCGCAAAGGCCGGGGGCAAATGACGTCGATGCTGGTAATTATCACAGCGGCAGCTTTTTTGATGAACGTGGGCGGCTTGACACTGTATAATTTTAGCCTCTCCTACGACAAAAAGGCTGAAGAGCTAAACGCCCCGGATGTAATTGCGCTGGTAGGCAAAGAAGGGTACCGCCCAGCATACGAGGATTTTTTGAATAGCGATCTCTCAGTAGTTCAAACAACAAGCGAGGACATCATTTTTATGCCGGAATGCAGCTTCATGTTTGGAGGGGGCAAGCTGACTCAGGGCGTCTTGTTTCAAAACATGGACATAAGCAGGGAAATGTCCCCCCTGACAATAGTTTCAGGGGAAGATGCACCCGCAAGAAACGCAATATACGCACCTTACATAATGCAGCTTGGCGGCGGGTACGCCGTGGGCGATTCAATAACACTTGAGTACAAGCACGAGGAATACACTTTTCAGATAACCGGCTTCGTTGAAGACATAATGCTTGGCTGCATCAACATGGGTGTTATGGGTTTTTACTTGCCCGAACCCCTCTACAAGCGGTTTTTGTCCGATGTCCCTGTTTATCCTGCTGTTTTGCTTTCAGCCAAGCTGGACGACCCAAGGAGCGGCGAAGCGGTCAGCGACGGGTTTTCTGCGTATTTCAATGAGGATGGAAACGTTTACTACGCCGTGCCGGCTACCCTGACAAAATACGCCCGTACAATAAGCGCGAATATCACGTCAATGCTGATGGTCGCTTTTTCAGCGATAATCACCTTGATCGCCCTCATTGTCATCCGTTTCCGCATCGGCGACAGCATCCGGGACGACATCAGGGACATAGGCTCACTGAAAGCCATCGGCTATACAAGCAACCAAGTCAAGGCTTCGATGCTGCTGCAGTACGCCGGCATTGCTTTAGCAGGAAGCTTGGTTGGAATTGGGCTCTCATACTTGGCGCTCCCACTGCTAGCGAGCCTGCTTTCTGCCCAAACAGGCCTGCTTTGGCACCAGGGCTTTGCGCCGGGGACCAGCGCTGTGTGCCTGTTGCTCATTTTGGCTGCAGCTTCTTTGAACGTCCTGCAAAGCGCTCGAAGGGTAAAATCCCTGGAACCGGTTACGGCTATCCGTGGAAGCCTGAATGCCCGCAACGTCAAAAAGAACTTTTTCCGTTTGGACAAGTCAAAAGGCAGCCTCCAGTTCACCTTGGCCCGCAAGCTTATCGTGCAAAACCCGGTTCAAAACATAATGATTTCCATAATCATTGCTGCTGTAACCTACGCTTCGGCTTTTGGCCTTGTGTTTTTTTACAACATGACCGTCGACAGCGATTCTTTCATCGGCACCATTGCAGGCGAGGTCAGCTCCCTCATGGTAAAACCCTTGTCAAACCAGAACACTGCAAGGATAAGGGAAGAGATTGGCAATATGCCAGAGGTGCGCAAGTCAATTGTGTTCGACGGCGTTATGGTCCTTGTCAACGACGAGGTGTTTTTTGTTGACGTTACCGAGGATTTTGACGATTTGGAAGGGCAGATGCTGTACGAGGGCAGCTTTCCTGAATCCCCTGACGAAATCGCCATCGGGGGGGCGGCAAGCGAAAAGTTCGGCAAGTCGACAGGGGAAACTATCCGGGTAGTCAACGGGCAGAAGGAAGCGGATTACCTGATTTGCGGTTTGATACAGTCCGGGAACAACATAGGAAGGACGCTGACCTTGACAGTGGAAGGAGTGAGGCGCGTCATACCGGATTATATCCCGGCCGCCATGTACGTCTACTTGAACGACGGAGTGGAGACAGCCTCCTTTATTAATGCCCTTGAGGACCAGTACGGCGGAATAATCGACAAGCCGATAAACCTAGAGGAGCTAATTGATGCAGCAACAGGCTCGTATGTAGCTTTGATATCGCTTTTTGCGGTCTGTGTGCTCATGGTGACAGGGTTCGTCGTCTCTTTGGTCCTGTACTTTGTCATAAAGACCATGGTCGCACGGCGAAAACGCGATTTTGGAGTGCAAAAGGCGCTGGGCTTCACATCGCTTCAACTGGTTCAGCAAATATCGCTGAGTTTCTTGCCTGTCGTGGCGATTGGTTCCGCAGCCGGTGTAGCCTGCGGGTACCTTTTCATCAACCCCATGCTTTCGGCTATGTTCAAAGGCGTCGGCATCATGAAGTTCGAGCTTGTGATTTCCCATGCCTGGCTGGCAACCCTCTGCGTGGGCATTGTCCTGTTCTCGTATCTTGTAGCCGCCCTTGTTTCCTCTAGAGTAAGAAAAATCTCCGCCTATGCGCTCATGACGGAATGACACAGGAACCGTCCCCTTTTGTCATCTCCAGCCTTTGGTTTCCGTCACTAGGTTTGTCAGGCATTGTATAGGCAATCTTCCCCTCTGCCACGAGCTCGCTTACAACACGGAGGCTGTTGAAATACTTCGATTATTCCAACAGCCTCAAAACATTAGATGCCTCAATTAGGACTGAGCCTCACGCTCGCTAGTGGAAAATTTGCGGTGCAAATTCTCACAGCTCGCTCTATTTAGTATAGTGAATAAACAGGTCCAGCAAATCCAGCATGTCGATCACGCCGTCTCCATTCACGTCGCACATGCTGGCTGTGACGCCTTTGCCCTTCGAGTCGTTGACCTTCACCAATGTGTCCCAACTGGGGCTGTCACTGTCAAAACCGCAGTACAGCAGCATGATGCCAAGGTCAAGCGCATCGACTTTGTTGTCCCTGTTCAGGTCGTACTTTGAGAAAACGCGCTGGTCGATGTTCGTCGTTGCTTGGCCGACAATGATTGTGGCGTCGAGGTACTTCGTTACGTCATCACCGAGCCCCGCGACTTTAACGCTTGTCAGCGTCATTGTTGCGTCGCCTTTTGCCCTTGGCGCAAAGACGAATTTTGCAATTTCCTTGCTGTCCAATGAGTCGAACCCTTCCGAATCGCCAGCCGGGTAGCCCAATGTAACTGTGCCTTGCCATTTGTCGCCGCCAAGGCTTTTCCAAGCTATGCCGTCGATGAGCGCAAACCCGTTCAAAGGCACAATGTCCTTCCCTGCCAGCATGCTGCCGTCCACTTCAAAGGTCAATTCGGCAGACAGGATGTTGTGTGCGTTGTCCACAGACAAGGTATAGCAGACGTCGCCGTTGATGTCGCTCTCTGCATCTGCGCTGAGAGTAAACCTTGCCGGAATTTCAGGCATATTGTCCCAGTTTTCAAGCATTGTGCTGATCAGGCGGACGGCTGACAGGATTGAGAACGACGAAAGCCTGTTAGCTCTCTGATCGGGTGTTTCGCCGGGGAACACGTCCATTGTATAAACATTCGTACCTCTTGGATCCCCAAAATAAGCGTCAAACTCAGTGTTTGGCCATGGTGTGCCATTGGTCGTGCCAAAATAGACTGCCGCCAGATAGATTACCGCAACCTTGTCGGTCTCCATTACGGTTTCCACAGCCCGCATCGCTTCCCATATGCTGGGACCCCCCGGAGGATTGCTGCCTATGTTGGATGCATAGCCCGGATCCAGGAAGTCGTGGTCGATGTGCAGATAGATGACGTCTACCTTGTCGGCAAAGGCTTTCACCCTTTTGGCCCACTCGTCCTCGTCACAGAAGTCTTTGACTTCGACCCAGTCGCCTCCGACCGATTCCAAGTTCATGATTTCCCCAAAGGGCCCGTGTACCGGGTCGTCTCCCGTATCCAAATCCCGGGCGGTGGCCAGTATGGACTCGTCAAATACGCGCATCCCAGCACCGGCTGCCGCTTCCCACCAGTCTTTCTGATCCTCCACACCCAGCGGGTCCTTCACTCCCAAGACTGCGGCTAAGTCCATGCCGCCCATCGAGCCTGAGAAGGTTGTATACTTCGAATTGATGTCGCCGTGGCCGTCAATGTAAATGATGCCGATTTTCTTGTCGTTGCCAAAGGCGCGGCGAACGCCTCCGGCGACTCCGACAACCGGTGCGCAGCGGTCGCCGTCTACAAAGACCGCTTGGTTCCCGATCAGCCCTTCGCAAACCTGATTGGAAACTTCCCTGGCATAGGCTTGATAGTTCCATTCGATTCCCGGGTACGCCGGATTGTCGATGTATTTTGCTTTAGCCTCCTCCTCCGAAATGCGCATCTCACTGATATTGTAGGGGACTCCCGCCTTGCCGTATATCCCGAACAGATGGTAGTCGTCGAGTTCGCGAGGGTGTACTATGTTATCCACGACAATCGTATCGCTGTTCGGCCGAACCGCGCCTTGGCCCAGCCGAGCCCATTCTTCGCTGTATGCGCTGTTGCTTGGGTTCACATGGTTCCTGCCTACCGTGCCTGCATTGGACCTCGAGTGAAGCTCCACGACTTTTAGCGAATCCACGTTGCCGGCCGGCACCGGGAGGCAGGCGACTTCGGTGAAGTCGGCGGAGTCCTTCGGCAATACTGTCTTTTTCCAATTATTGAACACCGTGGCGGCTACTTGCATAGACGACAAAATGTTGGGTTGCGAATACTTGTTGACTAGCTCCCAATTAGCTTCGCCGCCCCGCACGAAGGGAGGCAATTTCCATCCCATTGTTGCCAGGCTGTTTATCCGGCTTGCAGGCATGCTTCCGCTCGCGGTATAAGCTGAAGCCAGATAGACTCCAACTACCTTGTCGGTCTCCATTACGACTTTCACATTGTCCATCACTGTCCAAATGCTGGGTCCTGAAAACTCTGGACGGAAGTGGTTGTCGCCATCCCATCCCGGCTCGGGCGTACCCAGAAGCGGACCGAAAGCGCTGTCTGTGACATCATAGTCGATATGCATAAATATTACGTCTACTTGATCTGCAAGCTGTTTTACCTGCTGGCGCCATTTCACCGGATCATTCATATCGTCTACAGTCGAAATAATGGCACCTGCATTTTGCATGTTTATCAGCTCGCCAAAAGGCCGTTCATAAGGTTTGCTGGGCCAATTGCCGGGCCTGTTTGGACCCCAGTCCAGGTTGCGGCAGCCGGCTATCAGCGATGCGTCGGCAGGCCTTAAAAAGCCGCCGGCCCCCGCCCACCACCAAGGATCCAGGTTTCTGTCAAGCCCAACCATCGGAGCCACTTGCATGCCGCCCTGGAAACCCGAATAGGTCGAGAACGAAGTATTGATGTCGCCATGTGCGTCAAGGAATACCAGACCGATTTTGACGTCGTCGCCAAAGGCGCGGCGAACGCCGCCTTGGAGCCCATTGCCCGGAATACAGTCAGAACCGTCGATAAAGACGACCTTGCCGGCCTTCAATCCTTCACACACCGATTCGCCAAGCTCGCTGGCAAATGCGTGGTATCTCGGATAATCCTCCCCGTACTTAGCGCCTGCATCAGCGTTTGTAAAAACTAATTCGTGAATTTCTTTAGGGACTCCCGGCAGGTCATAGAGCCCGGCCAGATAATAGTCGTCCAACTCACGAAACCTTGGGTAGCCCGTGCTGGAGCCTGCCGCCGGCGGTGGATCCCCTCGCTTCGGGCGGACAGACATATTGTGGCTGGGAACCACGCCTTCGTACCTGTTTCTTTCAGTGACACGGAAGTTGGCTTTCTGCGCATCTGTCGCCGTAGGGCTTGATGCTGTCGTTGATGCCGTTGCCACCGCTCTTCGACCGACATGAGACGCGTTGGCGCTGGTCAGCACCTCCACCACTTTTAGGCCTTTGACTTCGGATTCCTTGACTTCGCGGCTGACGGCATTCTTGTAAGGATGCACATTGCCTACGCCGTATTTATGCGACGTTTGAATTCTGATGTTGCCGGTAGGCGATGCTTCTGACGGGAACCACCACTCAATATATCCGCGGTTTCCTTCAATAAGCTCTTGGACGGACCAGCGCTGGCCGGTAGCGGGGTTGTTGGGCCAAGACGCGCCTGAAGTATTACCTTCCCCTGCATATCCATAACCGACTACCACGTCGCCGTCTATGATTTTTTGAGTCGCTTCAGCAAGTTCCATGGCAATTCCGCCTTTTACAGCTTCGTTATGCGCACCGTAAACCCAGTCGACGCCCGTGCCTGTGACATTGACTTTGTAATTGAATTTTTGCGCACTGTCATAGTAGGCGCCAAAGCTCGCGGTAGCGGCACTGTATGCGTAATTCGGCCCGGAATAGTACCAGTCGCCGGTAAAGGCAACCCTTTTGCCCAGATCAAGCAGCGAAACGCTGTCGGGGCTGTGCCCCGGCGTATGTATGACTTCCAGCGTGCGCCCGCCCAAGTCGAATATGTCTCCTTCTTTCATAAGCTTCACGTTCTCTGCTTTTATGCCCGGCCTTACAAGCCGGCCGCCGGGAGCTGCGGCTATATCGTCAAGAAACTGCTTGGGGAGATCGCGCAAGAGGTCGCTGGGGTTCGTTGCGGTGTAAGTGTACGTGGCTAACAGCATCGTTTCTTTGGTCATTCTCCTGGTGTCGTAATTGTCGATCCCGTCGAAAACATAAGCATGGGTGTCAAACCGCCAGCTGTCTGCCCTGTGATCGCTGTGCGTGTGCGAGTTCACCAAGATGAACTTGTCAGGATCATCAAGGTTGCTGAGCTGGGTGAGCCCCTCAGAAGCAATAACATCCTCAACTGCTTGCCTGAGGTTTCCGATGCCCATGCCCGTGTCAAAAAGAATTGCCTTGTTCGTTCCCACGATAAGAAAGGACATGACCTCCTGGTCGTGGCCGGGCTCGAAAAACACGTAAGCGTCGCCGGGCACCTTGTAGACGTCAAACCAAGGCTCGCTTGTTGGTACCAGCTTAAATGTCCCGTCATTTTCCCATCTGTGCCAGCTCTCAAGCGGCCTGGTCCGGTCCGGCCTTTGCCATACGGGATTTGGAGCGCCTAGAGCCTGCAGGTTTTTCGCGTCATAACCGCGATGGGTTGCGTCGATCCACCAACTGGCAGGCCGCCTGAAGCTAGTGTATGCAAAAATCGGCGGGCCGGTGTTTGGCGCTTTTAAAGTGAAAGCGATTTCGTTTCCGTTGACTGCGATGTTGAAATTGTCGTTCAACTCGCTGTTTGCGAGAAAAAGAACTCCGAGGCTACTGGCTTGATCGCCGGCAGTGGCACCTGTGAAGCCCGCAGGGTCTCCGGGCGTATAGAATTGTCTGCCCAGAGTAATAGTTTGAGGCGCGGTCAAGGGTTCATGGATCGTTAATTTCCAATTGCCCGGGGCGGTTCTCTCAAAAGTCGGGGCGACGTCGGCTACCCTGAACGCAGCATTTGCGTCCGCAACAGCATCCGACGGCTCATCGGCAAAAACCGCGAGGCCGGAGGACGTCGGCAGCATAATGACGAGCGCCATAAGAAAGCATAGAATTTTATTTCTGGATTTCATGGTGTTTCCTCCTAAATAATTTTGATCGTCACTTCGTGTAATGTATGAAAAGGTCCAGCAAATCAAGCATGTCAATCATCCCGTCTTCGTTCACATCGCACATCCTCGCTGTTACGCCGTTGCCCCATGCGTCGTTGACCTTGATCAAAGCATCCCAGCTCTGGGAGTCTGCATCAAAACCGCAGTACAGCAGCATGATGCCAAGGTCAAGGGCATCAACCACGCCGTCCCTGTTCAGGTCGTATTTCGACCTTGCGATTATTGTAGTGGCGGCGCCGGTTTCAATAGTCGGCTTAACGTATTTTGTCGTGCCGTCCAAGTACACAATCCTTGCAGACGTCAGGCTCATTGCAGCGTTGCCAAACCCCTTTGCCACGAAGAAGAACTTGCCGATGTCCACAGGTGCTGCAGACGTCAAGCCGGTTGTGCTTCCCGATGGGAGCGCCAGCGTCAATGTGCCTTTCCAAGTGTTGCCTCCCGCAAAGGTCCAAAGGATGCCGTTCATGGAGTCAAACCCATTGAGCCCTTCAAAGCCTTTGCCGGCCAGCATGTCGCCGTCTATCACGAATTCCAGTTCAACTGCCAGCACGTCGATTGCGCCTGCAAGGGACACGGTGTAGCAAACATCGTTGCCGTAGTAGCTCACTTCGTCGGTGTGCAAGGTTACAGCGTTGATCGGAGCATCGCTTATTGTGAGTACGGCTGGGCCGTCAATTGCGTCAAGCTCAAGCGTGTACTTGCCGTCTGTAACAACGACTTTGTCATTGACATCTACCATATCAAGGTATACGTACGCTTTCGAGCCGAGTTCAATGTTGATCTTGTCGCCGCAGAATGCGTATGCGGTTTTGTTCACGGGAGCGTCGGTTGCCGCTATGGCTTTGCCGTTGACTGTCGCCTTCAGGCTGTCGCTGCCAACAAATTCAACATCGAGGTGATTGTAAGTGTGGTAGATTTCGACGGAGCTCAGTGAGAATTGATTGCGCACAGGCCTTTCCCATATAATGTCAAACAACCTGCCGCCCTTTGCATCCCAACCTTGAGGCCAAATGTTGCTCCATTCAGAGGCGTTTTGTGCGCCGTAAGCGTCCGAGGCGCCGGTAATCCCTTCTGGTATCATCCTGATATGGCGGGCGGTGTATTCCTTGTCAAGCAGCACATCTACATTCATGGCGCGCGCCTTAGTGTTGTCGATTACCTCGTTATACAGAAGGTCGCCCCAATCGGCCACAGCTCCTGTCGCTGCGGAAATTTGAACGGTTACAAGGTTTGGTACGCTTCTGCCTGTGACAGCGTAGCTCCAGCTTGAATTGTTGTCCTCAGTCCAATATGTCACTATTCTGTCAAACGTTTTCGCAGACCCCAGATTTATGTATGAGGCGCTGCCGGGGAGTATCGTAGCGAACCCGGTGCCGCCGTTGCTGTTGTTTGCCCCATCAGCTATCGAACCGTCAATAACGGTGCGGGACCTCTGGTTGGCGTATGTTACGAAGTTGTTGTTCGTAATGCGCGTTGCCCTGTTGTTGGCATCGGTTCCGGCGGTATTCGGAGCCGTCGCGTTGCTGGCTACTGTTGCTACTGTGCTGCCCACGTTCCTTGCAATGTTTGTCGTCGCGCTGGTTTGCGTCTGCGCCGGAAGCCCCCATGCAGCCCACTCGGCCGAATCCGGGTCGCCCGGCACATAGATATTGCCTGAACGCGTTGGTTTCCTGTTGATAATGTTGTTGTAGCATTCCACGCCTATGTACGCGTCTTTGCCGCCCAGATTGTCCACGATATGCCTTATCGTAACCGTGCGCGTCTCGCCAGGGAACAGCGTGATCAGGTTGTCGCTGTAGTTTACCGGGGTCATTTCAGCTTTGCTCGCGTCTTTGTAGGCCTTTAGCTCAATGCCGTAGGCTATGTTCCCCGTTGGGTTTGTTATCGTTACGGTCTGCTCCCTTATCTTGTCGCCGTCAACAAGCATTCCTGGGTTTCGTGCAATTTGAAGGTCAACGAAGGGAAGCTCGTTAAGCTGCTTCAAATCGGACGACTGGGATACCTGATACCTATCGCCGGCTGAAGCGTTGCCTATTACGTCGCGTTTTCTGGGAACCGTATAGTCGTTGCGGCTCAACACTTTGTCGCCCTGTTTGAGTTCCAGGGACATGAAGTAGACGTCTGTCGTAGGCCTGATGAGCGAACCTATTATGTCGTTATTTACCCAAGGGACCACGTTGCCTGCCGCGCCCTGTGCCCTGCGTCCGGTTGCGCCGGTCGCGTATTGATTGTTATGCGCTTCAAAGCGTTCAAGGAACCAGTCGGTTCCATTGCGTTTTGTCGGGATAAAGCTGTTCAGCCTCATTACGACGTTAGTCGCCCCTGACCAGCCAGACACGCCGTCCGGTTCAAAATCAAACTTGCTTTCAAGGGTATCGTTGATCTGGTTGCCGTAAATGTCGTAAATCTTCAGCGTCGCGGTTACGCCATTAATAGCTTCGCGGGTGTTGTTCATCGCGATGACCCTTCTGTCATACGCATCGTACATAATATGGACTGGTTCATTCCCTTTGGCTGAACCGTATGTAACACCGTGGGGGTTGAAATAGAAGTCGAACTGATTCCTGGTGAACGTTGGCCTTGACCCGTTAAGCATCCAGCTGACAAAGCCCATCGCCTTGTTGTAGCGCCTTAGGTTCAGTGCTTCATACAAGGCCCTTTGAGACTCGTACTGGTACATTTGCGCACGTATGCTGTATTCCTCGATGGTTTCGGAAGCGCCGTAGGCGTTCTCGATAAACAGGTTGCTCACGTCAAGGTTCCCAAAGGCATTTCCCCTTACGTTGTGGTAATTCCACTTGTTGTAGTTGCCTGGTCCATCTCCCAATACGCCGCCGTTGCCTTCGTTGTATGGCCATAGGTTTTCTTCTGGGACCATTTTTCTTATCGATTCCAGCACAGGTATGCCCATTCCGCCTAAGCCTTCGGATATGAACCCCTGCATTCCACGGTTTGTAGCGTTTATCACCGCCGAATCATTCGGATTGACTGCTGTGAATATCTGCCCGGGGGGTACAGTGTCGTAGCCGTAGTCCATCGCCGTCCCGCTGTGGGCTCCAACAAGGTTAGAGTTTTGGTCGACAGCACTGCCGAGCATGGCTCCGATCTGGTGCCATCGCACCCTCCCTGCGATCTCCAGCATTTTCCGTTCAATGTCCGCCGGGGATGTGTTTGTAGCCGACGCGCTCTGGCTTTTCGGGTAATCGCCACCTGTCAGGAACGACCAAGACGCCGCGTGCTGCCTCATTATTCGCATCTGCGAATACACGGTTTCATAGATGATCATGCGTTCTGCGCTTGAATTCATAGAGGCGTCTATCGTATTTGAATTGACTCGGGACGTTTCGTTTCGGTCGCAGCACATGAACCCTGTCATGAGAAGTATCCCTGCCTCGTCCATCAAATCGTAAATACTCTTAGAGAAGAACTTGCCTTCGTCGCGCCAGAAGTTGTGTCCCATTGATTTGACAACTTCCATAAAGTTTCTGTTGTCAAGGTCGTCAGTGCGGTAGAACATGTCCAGCACACTGACGCCGCCGCCTTTCATCACAATGGGGTGATGGTTGACATACACCTGTACGGCAAATGCGTTGTTGGCATTGGCGTAATTATTGAACTCTTGGGAAATTTCCCTTATGCCGAAGCGGTGCAGGAGCGTGTCGGATAGTGCGCCGTCCACGGAGATTGCATATTCCACTGTATAAAGCGGCTGTTTGCCTACTCCAAGAGTCCACCACAGCTGGGCGTCCGCAACGAGGAAATCTTCTGCAACGGGGACATCCCAGTTATAGTAACCTGCGGGAACCGTCACCGGAACGCTGAAATTGCCCCCCGGGACCACGGCTCCGCCCGGATCCTTGACAACGCCTACAATGTTAGCGTCTACAGGCGCATCGGTCATATTGGTGACGTCCACGTAAAGAGAAAGATTTGCTGCCCCGTTCCCTTCCGGCGTCACAGTGCTTTCCAAAACTTTTGAGGCTGCCATCGGGTTGTCCAAACGCACTGCGCCTGTAGCCTTTAGGGTAACCTGGCCGTTCAAGCCCATGCTGTTGTCTGAGGCTGCGGGAAACCAGTTGTGCCAGTTTGGGCCGAAGTCGACAACGTTAAACGACCTCTTTACTCTGATCTTGATGTTATTGGAGCCAGCCTGCAAATGGTTGGTTATGTCTACATTGTAAGTACGAAATGCGCCAATGAACAGGTTTTTGTAGTTCTCGAAATCATCATTTCCATATTGGGCGACCGATGAAAAATGCCCGCCCGCTTCGCCATTGTTTGTGTACGCCACTTGACCGGTAGGACTGCCAATGGGCCTGCCGAAGTTCACTCCGGGCGCAGTGTTGTCCAGAAGGCCTATGTTATTAGTGTTAAAGCTGTACGGTGGCAGCGGGTTGCTGCCGGCGCCAACGCTGGCTCCTGTGCCTGTCTTGTTTTGCAGTTCCCTGACATCTGTAATGTTCGTGTTTTTGTTGTAGACCTGCACACCGTTAATAAAGATTTCACCCTGGTAGTTAATTTGATCTAGGTTGAGATTGAAGTTTTTGCCAATTTGTTCTGCGGGCACGTCGAAATCAATGCTGTACCACCACCAGCCGGCAAAGTCGTCCCGTGGAATATGCCTCATGTTTCCGTCAAAGAAAACGTCTTTTTCACCTTCATTGTTGGCATCGAAAATATCGTCGTACAATCCTGCATCAAGCAGGTTCCCGAGGACTGTGCCGGGTGCCCGGGCTGGAATCCAGTTTGCCGTGCTCACAGCCTGCGCAGAGGCGTTGCCCACGCCCGCAGTCTTCCATGGGGCAAACGAAATTGCATCCTCCGGCGCTATTTTCCAGTCTGCCAGTTCGATAGCCCACGAACCCTCAGCGGCTGCTCCGGACGCAGTCGCCACGGCTTCAACGGCTGTCACATCAGCATCGAACGGCTCTTCGGCAAACACTGCAAGGCTGGAAGACGTCGGCAGCATGATGACAAGCGCCAGAAGAACGCATAAAATTTTACTTCTGTGTTTCATTTTGTTCCCTCCTAAAATATTATTTTGCCTCTTTTGTTCTGGAGTTGTGGTTCTCTGTTTTCAGCCTCGCTGCTAACGCGCAGCGAGGTCAAGCGGCCTCTTTTCTTTAGGAGTTGCGGTTCTCCTCGTCTTTGACGCATCCCCCTCCTTTCTCTGTTCGGTGCATCCTAGCAACTCTATTGTATTGTAGAATAATATAATAGCTCTATTATGTCAATGTGCACAAACAAAAAAGGGGCTGCTGAAATGCTAATTGTCGTATTTTGATCCGATATGTTGACATCGGACGAATATTTGCGGCATAATAAGAATATCTAAAAGGCAGGTGTTTGCAATGGCAGAAGTAACTAATTTAAATATTAAGACTAACCGCGAATTGAAAACTAAAGCCGCCAACGCGAGAGCAACGGTGAGCACTGAGCAGCGATGGGCGGCTATGCAAGAAATCAGAGACTTATTGTCAGACGTGGATGGAAGCGGTATTGACTTAGACCAAATGAGGGCAGAGAGAAGGGCAGCGAAGTGTGAACGTACTTTATGAGCTGTGCTTCTTGCCGGAGGTAGATATTCAGCTTCTACTTTGAAAGCTCATCCACATTTCTGCCGAATAGTCAAAAATCATAGCGAGAGAATGCGCAAAATCGGGCGTTATCCTTGCATTGCCCTTTATAACAGTATTGATATGCTTTAGTGTAACCCCTGTTCGCATGGCAAGCTCTTTTTGAGACATCCCGTGTAATTCAAGGAGTTCCTCAATATGGTCGCCTGGCAAAACTGTGTAATCGGGGGAATATTGATTCATTCCATTAGCCATGATAATACAATGCTCCTTTCTACGCTTTTTTGCTGTCTAAGTCTGCCGCGCATCGATTTTTAAAACAACGGGGCTATTTGCAGTTCCATGATACAAAATGTCTGGCGGCTTAACAGGTTCCATTACTATTCTTTTTTCGACTGAATGACCATACAATGCCCTGATTTTTCCATCGCATGCTTCATGACGTTTTTTTTCGGACTTCTGTATCATTTCTTCTATGTCGCTTATGGACAGAGATTCAAACCGTTGCCGATATTTTATCACTGTTAAAAATATTATTCAATATAATTTTAGCTTGTCACTTGAGCGGGCAGAATCCGTAGCTGGGTTAAGTAAAGCGAAAGGAAGTAAATAATAATGAGTATTGATTGATGACAGAGAAGATATTTTTTTCATTGTTGTTATTGCACACAATTTAGACATTATTTGCTTGAAAGCATGCCGCCTTGCGTTTCCCATGAAGGCTGCCTCAACTTGCCGTTGAAGCAGCCCACTTTACACTTTTATTGATGCAACAAGCCGTGTCTCGTCACTTCGTGTAGTGTATAAACAAATCCAGCAGATCCAGCATGTCGATGACGCCGTCGCTGTTCACGTCGCACATGCTTGCCGTGACTGGGTTGCCCCATGCGTCGTAAACTTTGACCAAGGTGCCCCAATCCGGTGAATCCGTGTCAAAACCAACGTAAAGGAGCATGATGCCCAAGTCGAGGGCGTCAACTGCGCCGTCCCTGTTCAGGTCATACTTGGACTTGGCGATGATCGTGATGGCAGTGCAGTTTTCATTTTTGGGCTCAAAGTATTTCGTCGTGCCGTCCAGGAAGACAAACCTTGCTGACGTCAGCGTCATGGCAGCGTTTCCATACCCCTTTGCCGTGTAGAGGAACTTAGCTATGTCCACAGGGGCTTCTGAAGTCAGCCCAGTGGTGGATCCTGATGGGAGCGCCAAAGTTACCGTCCCCTTCCAAACGCCTTCACCCGCATAAACCCAAAGGACGTTGTTCATGGCCTCAAACCCGTTGAGCCCTTCAACGCCTTTTCCGGCAAGCATACTGCCATCGATTTCAAATTCCAGCTCCACGGCAAGGACATCCTTCGCATTTGAGATTGAGACAGTGAATTCTGCATCGCTTTCAATGTATGTTACGGGCTTTGTGGTCACATCGATGCTCATGGGCTCATACAAGGCATTGAATGTCATATCTTTAGTCATGGCAATTGCTGAGCCTTCCGAAACAAGCTCTCCGCCGCACATCCAACCTGCGAAACTATAGCCTTCCTTACCCGTTGCAGCGGGCGCTATTACATTGCCGTCCCCGTCTTTCTCGTACGCAGCCTCAGTTCCGTCCCAATCGATGAAGGTCGCTTCTCCCTCGTAGAACGCGCCAAACCTTTCTTCAAAGTCAAAATCCATAGTCCAGCGCAAACCCTTGCCTTCACTGCCTGAACCCTCGTAATAATTAACATTGAAGATGCTCTTGTTCCTCTCTTCGGGAGTCAGGCTTGCCGCATAAGGAGAGAATGTGGTGAACTCCAAGGTATTTTCGCTCTCGTCAAACTCGACAAAACGATACCAGGCATTGCCTCCATTGTAGCCAAACTGAAGGTCAACGAGCATACCAATAGTCTCACTTCCTGCCGCATTGTAAAGGCGATCACCAGCTTGCGTATAGCCGGAACCGTGATTGTGGCCCGCAACCAGCATGAAAACCTGGTCATAGTTTCTTGCCCTGTTCCAAATTGAGTTGCCGGTACTGTTAATCCTTATCCGGTCGGGGGCGGCGGGGCTGCAATCGAAAATATTGTGCGAAGCAATTATTGTAGGCAATGTGGGGTATGCCGCCAAAACCGTTTCCATAAAGTTTAGCTCGGCTGTGGTGGGGCTGTTGCCTAGTGAAATCATAAGGTACTTGTAACTGCCGCCTCTGAACATCATGTAGCTGGTGTCGGCAGTCGGGCTGAAAAACACTTTGCCCTCTACTATGTCGCCATATCTTCTGCCTTCAAACGAAGCGGCATTAGGCCCGAAATGGCTTGCGTGGGAGGCTGCATTGCCGTCATGGTTGCCACGCATAGACAGGTAGTTGAAGTTTTCTGCAAGGGGGTAGAATGCGCGTTTGGCATTTGCCCATTCAGCGGATGTATTGTTTTCTGTTACATCGCCTAAGTGGGAGATTCCGACTAAATTGAACATTTCCTTGTTGTCGATGAGGTATTGGCTTGCGGTTTGAGCAACATGGGGAGTAAAGAGGATGGTGTTTTGCGTGTCGGGAATGAACATCATGGTGTAGTTGTCATCGCTTGCACGGGTGAACTCGTCGTTTCTGCCCATGAGCCCCACCACTCTGGAAGCATCCGGAACGAGCCACTGCTCTTCATCCAACACGCCTTCTGAAAAGCGGATGCGTTGAATATTGCCTGACAAGAACCTGGAAGCACTTGTAAAGCCATGGGTTGTCGTTCCCCTGTAGCTAAGGCCGATTTGATACCTTTGATCCAAAAGATCCGCCGTGATGCCGTTAAGGCTGTTCGCTCCTCCGGCGCCTTGCCTGTCGCGGAAGCCGGGGCCGTTGTTGATGTATGTGTGAACCCAGTCATTGTCACAAGTGATAACAATGCTGTACCACTTGCCGCCGTTGTCCATGGACAGGCTCCAGCATTGGTTGCTCATCGTCCTGTTTTCGGCAGTGGCGTAGTTGAATTGAACCTCTTTGCAGTTTGTGACGGTTATACCAAAGGGGCCTGGGTCATTGGCGAATGCACTGCTGACTACTTGGGTGTTGTTGCTCCTGCGGTTGGTCATCCTTTGGAAAATCGCCATTTTGTCGTCGTCGCGGTTAAAGTCCTCGCTGAGCATGTACAAAATCTCAATCGTCCATCCACCCATGAACTCATTACCGTTGATGGGCGCGTCGTGCTTTGTTTGAAATGTGGCGCCGGACTTTGTTGACGAATAGGCGCTATAATTGTCACCCATGAATTTGATGCTGCCTGCACTATCTTCAGTCATCTTTTTTTCGTCAAAGGCAAGGTAGCCGGTTGCGTCCATATACTTTTCGTGGTTCGGATTGGCAAGGTCGCCGTAAAAACCCATGACCAAATCATTGCTTACGCCGGTATCAGACGTATTGCTCGTTAGATCTTTAACGACCAAAGAGCCGTCACTTAGGTCTCCTATGGTGTTTTCTTTGCTGAAAATCCAATCAGCCTTGACATAATCGGGTGTGCCGTACATGATTCCTTCCTCCCCGGCATCGGGGAGAGCCTCACCTGCACTGGCACCGAGCGCGGGTGTCGTGCCTATGAGCAACGAAAGCATTAACGCAAATGAAAATGCCCGTTTTGCCGCAGACAACTTTTTTGTCCTGTTAACTGAATACATTATGATTCCTCCTTAATAATAATTGACACTGGTATGCCAGCATTGCCATCATTATAAAGAAAACATGTAAAACTTGATGGAAGGGGCAGTAAAAGATCTGTATAATTTTGGTAAACAATGTGCGGCGGCATGACCTCACTTGTGGACGACCATGAAATTTATCGGGTTGATAAAAAACAAAAAAGCCGCGAATTTGGCGGTCATGCTCATTACTATGCCGCAAATGTTTTTGTCCGGCGCGATTATACCAATCAACAATTCAAGCGGCGCACTGCTTGTATTAAGCCGATTGATGCCCATGACCTACTGCGTTGACGGTTGTGTGCCTTGTCATCGGGACAATGTTTTTTGCCCGTTCGGAAAAGAACCGCTAATATTTAAAAAGATAGAAAATCGGCGTGGTTCGTGGCATAATAGAGTTAGGTACACACTGTTCCCATCAAAATAATTATAAAGGAGAATGTCAGCCATGAGAAGTTTTACGACACTCGACCTGCAATATGCACACAGGTTCTATGGATTCAAAGGCGAAGCGCAATATCTTCACGGACACACGGGAATACTGACTATTGAAGTTGAGGATACCGTCAACATGGGAGTCAATATGGTATTCCCTTGCAACGAAGTCAAGAAAACCGCTTGGGAAGTGTTGAAAAACTTCGACCACGCGCTTATTTTACGGGAAGATGACCCGTTGCTCCCTGCGATTCTCGGAGTGTACGAAGCGCAGGGCATTAAAGACGGCACACCGCAAAATACGATGAAAGGCACAGCTTTCAAAACGGAGCTTGCCACAGCATACCCAGATTCCCGGTTGGTCGTTACCAAAGAAACAATGAC
>Ga0082212_10004702_pt1 | contig 18835 bp, 17 predicted proteins | sample TergutNt197P3_FD_71548 | JGI IMG/M metagenome (GOLD analysis project Ga0082212, IMG submission 71548) | Neocapritermes taracua P3 segment gut microbial communities from Petit-Saut dam, French Guiana - Nt197 P3 | ecosystem: Host-associated > Arthropoda: Insects > Digestive system > Gut ...
CACAGCTGCTACTACTGCCGTTACGTTCAGCTTTGGTTTTAATTGAGATATAGCTGACATAGCGGCAATAACAGAGGCCGCACCAGCCATATCGCCTTTCATATTTCCCATGCCTTCTGATGGCTTCAGAGAAATTCCTCCGGAGTCAAATGTGATACCTTTGCCTACTAGTGCAAGGTCAACCGCATCTGATGGCTTGCCTTTGTATGACAGAATGATGAATTTGGGTGGTTGAGTGCTACCTTGCGCCACAGAGAGTGCGGCATTCATCCCCAATTTAGCCATCTCTGCTTTTTCCATAACAGTGATTCCCAAATTGTTCTGTTTTGCGATACTTATGGCTATTGAAGCAATGTCAGAAGGATACATGAAATTACTTGGCTCGTTGGCCATATCGCGTGCCGTAATAACGGCTTCTGACATAATTTGCCCGATATCAACTCCGGTTTTGGCGGCGCGGATTTCAGATGAGCGGCATAAAAGCGTAATGCTTTTTACTTCTGGTAGCTCATTTTTCTTGGTTATGTGACGCTTAAAAGTATAAAGACCAAGATAAGCCCCTTCGGTGATAGCCTGAGCTCGCTCTAATGCAGCAAGAGAAGACATATCTCCTAGTAGCTGTGAGGAGATAACCACAGCTTTATTATGCCGCAATACACGACATATGTTGCCAAACGCTTTCCGAAGTTTTTCGGTTGTCAGTTCAGATTTCTTGCCCAGCCCAAGCACTATAATCAGACCGCTTGAAATGCCCAAAGAGCCATGAAAAACCTCATATTCTGATAACTTACCACTGAGCCGTCCAAGTTTGATAGATTGGGTAATTGCGCCTCCTAGTGTTTCATCAAGCGCATTAAGCTCTGCCGTAAGTTTCTTTTCACCTTCATATAAACCAAGAATATGAGCATCGGATTTTTGTACCGCAAGCTTACCTGATGTTATTTTTATTTTCATTATTATCTCCTTAAAAGCGCTACAACTTGTTTATAGCATATTTAGCATGCATGTGTCATCAAAAAAGCTAAACGCGCTGTTCAACAAATTAGAATAATGATATTGTTTTAATTAGCATTAGAAGAGCTTTTTTAAAGCTTATTGCTTGTTATCGTAACTAGGAAGTTATTCTTAACAATATGGCAATGGAAAGTGAGTACCAAAATGAACTTAACTAAATCAAAATACTGCAAAGGTATACAGTGCCCCAAAATGCTGTGGATGGATGCAAACATGCCTGAGCGATTTGACCAGTCGGTGCTGGATATAAACAGGCTGAGCACCGGTACTGCAGTAGGTGATTTGGCTATGGGGTCCTTTGGACAATTCGTTGAGGTGCCATTTTCACGAAACAAGGCCAAAATGACCGCCGAAACACAACGGCTGCTGAGCATAGGAACAAGCATAATAGCCGAGGGAGCCTTTTCATTTGAAAACAATTTCTGCATAGCGGATATCTTGCGCTCTGTAGAAGATGGATATGAGTTGATTGAGGTCAAAAGTTCCACATATTCTGCGAACATTGGTCCAGAAAAGGTTAAGCCTATCTATTTTGACGATATGGCATATCAGACCTATGTCTTGACGCATTGCGGTCTGAAAATCAACAGGGTTTATATCATGCAGTTAAATCGCGATTATGTCAGGCTGGGAGAGTTGGATATACAAAAACTGTTTGTTTTAACCGACTGCACCGAGCAGGTCCTCGACTTGCAACAGGGTATTGCGGGAAACATCGAAAGAATTAAGGCAACTCTGGCACAGCAAAACGAACCGGATATCCCCATCGGCAACAGATGCAATAGTCCATATGAATGCGGATATAAAAGCTGGTGTTTGCGTAATTTGCCACACGACAACGTGTTTCAAATCGGCTGGGGGATGTTCGGTAGCAAAAAAGATGAGGCTTACAATGCCGGAGTAGTTACCTTTGGCGACATCCTAAACAGCAGTATTAAACTCTCGGACAAACAAGCACGGCAAGTCATAACTACTGTGCAGAACCTGCCACCGCATATAGACAGCGAGGCTATAAATGCCTTCCTCGGCAAAATCACATACCCCCTGTGTTACCTTGATTTTGAAACGTGTCAACAACCCGTTCCATTGTGGGATTATGTGTCGCCATATGAGCAGCTTCCATTCCAGTATTCGCTGCATACTCAGGACACTCCCTGCGGCATAGCAACACACAAAGAATTCTTGGGCAAGGAAGACACTGACCCACGCAGACCGCTGGCTGAAAGATTATGCGCCGATATTCCTCGCGGCGCTTGCGTACTGGCATACAATATGGGGTTTGAAAAAGGGTGCATAAAGGCACTGGCGCAGATGTTTGCGGGTGTGTCAGAGCATTTAATGAGCATCCACGACGGAATAATCGACCTTGCCGAGCCGTTTCAGTCGGGTGCGTATTACTGCCGTGAAATGGGTGGCTCTTACTCAATTAAGTCAGTGCTTCCTGCCTTTTTCCCCGACGACCCTGCGCTGGATTACCACGCCTTAAGCATGGTTCACAACGGCAGTGAGGCCATGGCGGCATTTGCCGACTTGCACAATAAGCCGCCGGAGGTAATCGCCAAAACCCGCGCGGCCCTGCTGGCTTATTGTAAATTGGATACGCTGGCTATGGTGAAGATATTGGAGAAGCTGTACAGGACTGTTAATGGGTAACAACGCTGTAAAAACGAATGTGCTTTTACCTGCCAAATTTTAGGGAGGATGCTTACATGCCTAGAGCGACAACAAAGACGGATTTGGTTAAGACCGCAAACGAACAATTTGGTGCTTTATGGAAGCTGGTCGATTCCTTGTCGGGTGGCGTGCAGAATGCATCGTTTAATTTTGGTGATGACTTCGTGCTAAAACAGAAAGAAGCGCACTGGGGGCGTGACAAAAATGTGCGCGACGTGTTAGTGCACCTTTATGAATGGCATAAGCTGTTGCTAAACTGGGTGAGATGCAATAAAAGCGGCGTTTCAGAACCATTCCTTCCCAAGCCTTATAACTGGAAAACATACGGGCAGATGAATGTTGAATTCTGGCAAAAACACCAAACCACGCCATATGAGTTGTCGCAAAAAATGCTCAAGGAAAGTCATGCCGAGGTAATGAAAATGATTGAGACATTCCCAGACGATGAGTTGTTTGAAAAAGCCCATTTTGCATGGGTCGGCACGTCTTCCTTGGGTAGCTATTGTGTTTCCGTGACATCAAGCCACTACGATTGGGCGATGAAGAAGATTAAGCAACACATTAAAACCTGTGAAAAACCAGAATAGTTAACAGTTCTCGGGCTGCAAATATCATGCCGCAAAAGAAAAGGGCACAATGCTTCTTTCCCATAACCCCGACCTAATAATGTGCGCTGCGCAAAAATCCCGCGACCATCGCACACAACACATATGTGCCGTTAATCAACAGATTTGTCGTAAAAATATCCCTCATATGCTGCCCGCGATGTGCCGGGGTTAATCTGGCGGCAATCAGGCTCTTCACGCTTTGCCAGCCGGCAACCAGACCCAGCGGGAGGATAAACCATCCGTCCCTGAAGTTTGTTATTGATAATACTATTACAGCCCCAATCCATGACAGCATAAACACGCGATGCATGATGCGAGCCTTGGATCGCCCCAGCAACATAGGTAATGTTTTTCGCCCGACTGTGCCGTCCCTCTCAATGTCGCAGGTATTATTTGTCAGCATAATTAAGCATATGCCAAGCATAAGCGGCAGGCATAGGTAAAACATGTGCCAGTACATATCCCCCGTGAGTGCCGCAAATACAGCGAAAGGCAGTAGAATACCCATCACAACGCCTGATGCAAACTCACCAAGCGGCATATACGACAATGGTTGCGGTCCGGCAGAATATGCCAATACAGTAACCGTCCCGATAAATCCAATTACTAACGGCACGTAATTCGTAACGCACACTACATACGCACCCAGCGCCAGTGCTGTCAGTAAATAACAGACCCCTACCAAGCGGACTGTTCTGGGTTCAAAGCTGTTGTACACCAAAACAGCATCGTCTCTTTCCGGTGAGTTTTCAAGCGTGTCTGTCCCATGGATAAAATCATAATAATCGTTCAAGGAATTCACAGCTGAGTGCATTAAAACCGCCGCAATCAGCAAAACGTAAAACATTGGCACAGAGAAAGCCCCCGTTCCCAAAGCCAGCACGCTGGCAAATAACACAGGAATAATAGAGGCCGGAGCCCACGAATGCGGGGCTGCCAATAGGTATATGGCCTTGGGAGTTATTTTCTGATAACCCGTCTTCTCTCTGCTCATTTTTATATTTGCGGCACGTTATCAGCTGATAACTTTCTGCACACCAAACGTTATGACATGCTCGCCCAGCTTGTGCTCTTCCTTAGCTATTGATTCAGACGGCATTTCACAATGTATCCGACGCGCCAGTGTCTCATGTTGGATATACCCGGCATACTCCTGCATGACGGCCTGAACATAGTCATCCGCTTGGTAAAAAATCTCGATATAGTCCGCTATTTCAAAACCGGCGTTCTTGCGCATATTCTGTAAGCGATGCACAATTTCACGGGTTAATCCCTCTTTGGCAAGATCAGCCGTGATATTGATATCCACCGCCACGCCTAATTCGCCGTCCTCACTGAATGGGCTGCATGAAGCAATATCATCCGCCTCATCCGCAAAAACCAGTGTTTTAACATTGAGTTCTTCAAGAATCTGTTCTTCTGAGCGCAGCAATCCTTTCTTTTCGTTTGCGTTGCGCACGCGGACAACCACTTTTGCCAGTGGCTGACGCACCTTAATCGCCGTTAAGGCACGTGCTGCACGTCCAAGGCTGGAAACCTTCATTGCCAGGCGAATATCGGCAGAAAGCTGCTCATCTATCACACTTTCATCAGCTTTGGGGAAATCCGCCAGATGAACACTCTCTGGCGCATCCGGATAAGCACTTAATACCATGTTGCGATAAATCTCGTCAGCCATAAAAGGCATGAATGGTGCCAGCAGTTTCGACAGAGTCGTCAGGCATATATAGAGGGTCTGGTAAGCTGCCAGCTTATCGGTATCGCTTTCGCTCTTCCAGAAGCGGCGGCGCGAGCGGCGAATGTACCAGTTTGATAGAAAATCCACATAACGCTCAATGGCACGACCAGCATCGGTGATATTGTATGAATCAAGGTCCTGTGTTACCTCTTTCACCAGCTGATTAAGTTCCGAAAGTATCCAGCGATCCATTTCTGACGGCTCAGGACAGCTGTTATCCGTTGCAGGATTGTAGTTATCAATATTGGCATAGGTAACAAAAAAGGAATAGACGTTCCACAAAATCAGCATGAACTGACGCAACACCTCGGAAACCAGCTGTTCAGAAAAGCGGCGGGCGTTGCCCGGAGGTGCCGCTGTAAAAAGGTACCACCGCAGTGCATCCGCTCCATATTTCTGCAACACCGGCAGCGGTTCTACAATATTGCCTTTGGTCTTGCTCATTTTCTCGCCTTGACCATCAAGTATATGCCCCAAACAGATGACATTCTTATAACACGGCTTGTCAAAAAGCAGTGTTGAGAGCGCATGCAGGCTATAGAACCAGCCGCGGGTCTGATCCACTGCCTCACAGATATAGTCTGCCGGAAAACGCCCGTCATCAAAGAGAGTTTTACCTGCGTCATCAAACGGATAATGCCACTGCGCAACCGGCATGGCACCAGAGTCGAACCAGCAATCAATCACCTCGCTGGCGCGCTTCATTTTGGCACCGCACTCAGCACAGTCAAAAGTTGCCTCATCCACATACGGACGATGCAGATCAAGCGGTTCACTCAGTCCGCTAAATGCCGGCTTGCCTTTCAGTTCTTCCACGCTTCCCACACATTCCTGAGCCCCGCAGCTTTCACATTGCCATACCGGAAGCGGCGTACCCCAGTAACGCTCACGGGAGAATGCCCAATCCACGTTATTAGCCAGCCAGTCACCGAAGCGTCCGTCTTTGATGTGTTCCGGCACCCAATTGATTTGCTTGTTACCGGCAAGCAACCGTTCCTTAAGCATGGCCGTTTTGATGTACCAAGACTGTTTGGCATAGTACAGAAGCGGTGTTGAGCAGCGCCAGCAGAACGGATAGGTGTGTTGGATTGTTTCGGGCTTATACAGCAGTCCCCGCGCCTGAAGTTCAGCCATAATTTCCTTGTCGGCGCTCTTAACAAACTTGCCGGCAAAAGAATAGCTGCCAATAATCTTTCCTTGGAGATCCACCTGCTGGACAAAATCCAGCCCTTCACTGCGCCCGGCATCAAAATCGGCCTCACCAAAAGCCGGCGCTACATGCACAATACCGGTGCCGTCGTCCATAGTAACAAAAGAGGTGGCAATAACGCGATACGTGAGGTTCGCCTCCTGCGGTTGCGCTTTGATGACTGGTGTGGACTGTGTATCCCCCTGCTGAAAACGGCGTCTTTCCACACCATACTCATGCGGATTGTAAAGAGGCGTATAGTGCATGCCGACGAGGTCGCTCCCTTTGCATGTGGCAACCACTGGCGCTTGTCCCAAACCGGCAGCTTCAAGCCTTGCGTATGCCAGTGCGATATACTCGTTTTCCAGTTCAACAACGGCATAATCGGCATCAGCACACACAGCCAAAGCTGTGTTACCGGGCAGGGTCCACGGAGTGGTAGTCCACGCCAGCAGATATAGCGCACTATGACTGTCAATTCCGGCAAACTGCCCCGCCGCGTCACCGCAAACACAAAACTTCACATACACCGATGGGTCCGGCGTGTCGTCTTTATATCCCTGCGCCACCTCGTGTGATGAAAGCGACGTACCGCAACGCGGGCAGTGCGGCGTGACGCGATAGCCCTGATAAATCAGTCCTCTTTGCCACAACTGCTTAAGAATCCACCAGCCGCTCTCAATATAGCTGTTGTTCATTGTGATGTATGGATGCTGCAAATCCACCCAAAAGCCTATGCGTTCGGTGAGCACGTCCCATTCCTTCAGATAGCGGAAAACACTCTCGCGGCATTTGGCATTAAATTTATCGATACCAAAGCGCTCAATATCGGTCTTGCTGGAAAAACCGAGTTGTTTTTCCACCTCCAACTCAACCGGCAGACCGTGTGTATCCCAGCCTGCAATACGCGGAGCATAGTAGCCCTGCATGGCCTTATAGCGCGGTAACACGTCTTTAAACACGCGCGAAATAACGTGGTGTATGCCCGGCTTGCCATTTGCCGTAGGCGGACCTTCATACATCGTAAAACGCCTGCTACCTAAGCGGTTTTCGACGCTACGCTTAAAAATGCCTTTTTCACGCCAAAAGCCTAATATTGCCTCTTCCACCTGAACAAAATTAGCCCGGCTGCCGACTGCTTTAAACATACTCCACCCCTTATAAAAAAATAAGCCCGTCCTGTTCGAGGACGGGCAATCAACCCGCGGTACCACCCCGCTTCTTCCGCAAAAAACGAAAGCGCTTATTTGTTGAGGCACCATCATGCCCCACCGCTTTTAACGGGCGGCAACCGACCCGGTCTACTCTTGCGTCATACTAAGTATTTCGACGGGCAGCTCGGGAGTGATTTTCAAAAAAGAAACAGGTCTGCTCACACCAATCCAGACTCGCTGTTTTGTTTTCGCTTTTTCTACTCTTCTCCGTCAAAGCCTTTTTATTACCTATTAAATTGTTGAGTGTATTATAACCGCACGCTAGCGGCGCGGCAAAACAACTACTTTGCGGGACTCTCCGAACCCCACACTTTCCGTGGCAACATAAGGATTCTCAGCCAGTGCCATATGCACAATGCGGCGTTCATACGCCGGCATAGGCTCAAGGGCACAAGAGCGCCCACTATCCTCAACCTGCTCAGCTACGTGTTGTGCCAGCAGACGCAAAGACTCATAGCGCCGTTTCTTATAGCCATTTACATCCAGCACCAAAGCAACCGGCAAACCGGTTTGATGGGTTACCATCAGGCGCAAAATATACTGCAGACATGACAGTGTCTGCCCACGGCGTCCGATGAGAATACCCAAGTCATTTCCCTTTATGTTAAATACCACCGATGTTCCGATTTTTTCCGCATCGTCCGTGACAGAGTCATCGCAAAGGCAGTCCACATTGGAGTCCAGCCCCATAAAAGCAAGTATATTCTCCAAAGTGTCCTGCGCCATGGAAAGCGCCTCTTCTGTGCCAATGCGGTTTGCTGTTTCCGTAACACGAATACGGGATGCCTCCGCCCCGATACCAAGCAGACCGGACTTGCCCTCCTCCAAAACCTCAATTTCCACCTGGTCCAGCCGCAATCCAAGTTGTTCCAATGCCCGACGGGTAGCCTCTTCAACCGTACGAGCGCTAATTTCAAGCTCTTTCATTTAATTTTTCCTTCCACCGTACGATGCGTGCATACACTAAAATATGACGGATAAGGAAGACATGTTACCTCTTGCCAACCTGACGCGCCGGTCTGCGCCAAATGGAGTTTGGCGACATTGGCCATAACGCCATAAGAGTTCTGGGTAAAGTTGACAGCCCTCCCCATCCGCTGAAGAAATACTGCACAGCAATACGGATAATGGAGTTAACCACCCAGTACAGGGCCAAACCGCTTGGTACGCTTAAGGCGATGAAGCCGAACACAATTGGCATCATCATCTGCATCATTTGCGTCTGCTGTGCCGCCTGTGACGTCGCGGCCTGCTGCGCAACCATCTTTTGTTGCAGCCACATGCTGACACCTACCAAAATCGCCAAGAGCATGTCTGATGCACCTAAGTTGAGCCATAAGAAACGTGTGTTAAGCGGTATGGCGGCATACACCGATGACCAGTGATACAACTGTCCTGAAAGACCTAGGAAATTCTCGGGTGTGGTGGCCATAACGCCGCGGATTGTCTGATAAAGGGCAATCCAAATTGGCATAGGAAGTAGCATCGGAAGCAGACAACCCGCCGGGTTGACCCCTGCCTCACGATAGAGCCTCATCTGCTCCTGACCCAAAAGCTTGGGGTCCTTGGCATACTTACGCTGCAACTCAGCCAGCTTAGGCTGCAAATCCTGCATAGCCTTGCTGGATTTCATCTGGCGCAGAGTCAGCGGATAGGTAACCAGATTGATGAGCAAAGTCAGCACTATGATGGATAAACCGAAGTTGTTTCCAAGAAAGTGCGACAAGGCTATCATGACATTCGTCATGGGCCGGAGGATGATAAAATTCCAAATAATTCCAATAATATCCAAGGCTTAATACCTCACTAACCAGCTTGCGCCGTAGACTATTTCTATTCCCAAAGCTATCTAATCAAACCCTTAACTAATTCGTAACCGTTACGGTCGTTGGCACCGTTACTGTCTCAGTCACGGTAACTGTTGTTCCAGCAGAGTTGGCACTGACCGCCTCCATGGCAAATCGTCTAAATGTCGCAGCCTCAATATTCACCACATAAACAATATCGGGACGCAATGAATGAACATACACAATACCATCCGCTGCGCAAAGCTGGGAGTTCACCGTAAGCGACGGCTGATTGTCGGAAACACGCAGGTCTAATACCAAGCGCTGCGTCCCTTTGTCACCGCTTGTGGCATCAAGCGTATACACCCTGCCTTTTTCGCTTGCTACCACTACTTTGCCATCAGAAACAACAGGCGCAGCAGAGATGGGAGAATCCAAATCAAACACTTTCACATTGGATGGACTGGCGACATTCACAGCATACACTCTGCCATCCATACACGGAGCATAGAGAAAACCTTCGCATAAAACAGGGGTAGCCCAAAGCCACTCGCTTGGTTTCTTGTCGTTTTGTCCATCCAAAGGATATTTCCATTTCAGGTCACCGGTTTGCTCATCAAATGCGTAAATACTGCAGTCCAGAGAAACGGCGTACACCACGCCGCTGGCAACCAACGGGGTGGCCATCATAGCCCCGCCTATGGACTTGGACCATTTCTTTTCACCGCTGGCAGCATCTAAAGCATAAATATTTTTATCGAAAGAGCCGATAAACAAAACCCCATTCGACAGCACCGGCGTTGACCAAATCTTGCTTTTGGTTTCAAATTTCCAAATACGATCGAGATTGAGACTGTTGGCATCCAAGGCATAAACATTGCCGTTTGATGAGGCAATGTACAATACCCCGTCGCTTACAATAGGGGCACCAACAATAGTCTGGTTATTGTCCTTATCCAGCACCACGGCTTCTTTTACCAACTGATGCGTCGTAAGATCATAAACGTATATCTTGCCGTTATAAGCCGCCACATAGACATAGTTGCCGGCCACAGCCGGAGTGCCGTAAACAGCAATATTTACAGACGCCGGCGCACAACCCAAAAATCCGGGGTCGCTGGACTCACTAATAGCAACGGCCCAGTCCTTTGTCGGATCCGACGGAGAGATGACATTGAGTTGTCCGCTACCGGAAACAGTAAAAATACTGCCGTCATACATGGCAACGCCTGCCCAGCCGACGGCTCCTGCTCCGGAAGAGCAGCTGCTGAACATGACCAGCATTAGCATCAAAACACCTAAAACAGCCAAAATCTTCTTTTTCAAATTAGCTTCCTTTACCAGACTTTCTTCATGAATGTTTCTCAGGAACAGGGTCATACCCGCCTTCGCACCAGGGAGTGCAGCGTGCAATGCGACGCGCCCCCATGCATATGCCATCAATCAAACCAAAACGGGTAATTGCCTCATGTGTATAATGCGAACACGTCGGCTCATAGCGACAGTTGGGGGGAAGTATTCGCGACAGCGTCAACTGATAAAACCTAATCATCCCCAGAGCAATTTTCTTAATCATTTCTTACCAACAAACCGACCTGAGCCAGTAAATTCAAGACCATAGTCTGCAAAGACGCAAACTCCACAAGCGCAGCCTGTGGTCTGGCACTAATGATAATATCCGCACCGGGCACAAGCGCCACATTGCGCATAATCTCGCGCAGACGGCGCTTAACCCGATTGCGCACCACAGCCCCGCCAACACGTTTGCTGACAATAAAGCCATAACGGGTAAGCGCGAGATTGTTTGCGCAACTTTTCATTCCCAAAGCACCACCATTGACCCATCTGCCACATTGGTGCACTCGGGCAAAATCCCCCGGTTTGGTAAGGTACTGTTCCCCTTTCATGCTCTCACCAGAAATTGACGCCAAACCGAAAAATTCCGGCAATCCAGAGGAAATCTGGCAATGCTATACCACTGTAAGGCGCTGGCGCCCCTTGAGGCGACGAGCCTTGAGCACATTTTGACCACTGCGCGTACTCATGCGCTTGAGAAAACCATGCTCCCGCTTGCGCGGAATGCTTTTTGGTTGATATGTCCGTTTAGGCATTTAACTCCTCGAAAAGACCACTGCGTGTCTTACATACGTATTTTATTATTCGGTAACCTCTTGTGTTTGCGCATCAGATACCACCTCTACGGTGTCCTCTGGCACGCTTTCAGTGGCATCATTCTCAGCCTGCGCCACAACTACTGTTTCCTCGGATTTGAGCTCCGTTGTATTCTGTTCCACTGACGCCACCGGTGCTGTTTCTTTAATCTGAGTTTCAGCAACATCGCTCTCAACCTGAGGTGCCGGAACTACAGGGTTTATGTTAAGCGGCGGCACAATGCCCTGAATATGAATATGACCCGGTACAAAAGGCAGCAACGCAACATGGCGCGCCTGCTTGATTGCCAAAGCCACAGCGTGCTGGTGGCGATTGCATGTGCCGGTGCGGCGACGCGGTTCAATTTTACCGCGGTCCGAAATAAAACGATTCAAAAGAGCCGTATCCTTATAATCTACCACTTTGGAGCGACTGGCACAGAAAGGGCAAACCTTGCGTTTGGGAGCGAATTTTCCGCCGCTCCACTTGCCTGATGTCCTTCTCCCCATTGGTCTAGATGCTGATCTGGTTTCTACCACGATTATATTTCTCCTAATTCTTTCAATACTCAGATTTGCTTGGCGGCTCGCTGAAAGGCAGTAACTCTCCGCCATCATCGCCGCTTTCCATGTCTTCCGGTTTATCATCCATGCCACCGGAAGTTCCCGCACGATCAAGGAAAGTCACACGGCTGGCGATGACTTCAGTGCGAAAATGTTTTTGACCGTCGGTACCATCCCAGCTGCGGGTACGCAGGCGCCCTTCAACATATACCAGCTTGCCCTTGTTGAGAAATTGATTGCATTGTTCAGCAAGCTTATTCCATGCAACCACAGTAAACCAGTCGGTTTCCTGCTTTCTCTCACCATCCGGCGTACTGTAAACACGATTGGTAGCAATGCGAAAAGACGTGACAGGACTCCCACTGGGCGTAAAACGCATTTCTGGATCGCTACCAACATTGCCAATAAGCATAACCTTGTTCAAGCTAACCATCGGCTGTGTCCTCCCCGTTGCTACTCAGCAACCTTCAGTAGATAGCGGATTATTTCTTCCGAGATGTTCATGCGATTCTCCAGTTCGGGACTAGCAGTGCTCTTCAATTTAAAGAACACCAGCTGATAATACCCCTCACTGCAGTGCTCAATGGGATAGGCCAACTTGCGCTTGCCCAAAGGCTTTATCTCAGCGACAGTGCCCCCCAACTCGGTGATGAACTGCGTAATGGCGTCCATGGTAGCGGACAGCTTTTCCTCAGTACACCTCGGATTGATGACCAACATCAATTCATAATTCCGCTGACTACCGACGCTGCTGGCAACACCGGCAGACTTGGATACTTTAGTTGTTGTTTTTGTAACCACTTACTCTCCTAAAGCAAACGAAATTTTCCAGCCATTATATACCACAATGCTTGCAAAGAGCAAATTCCGTTGTTGACATGAAAAGCATCCCTTTGCTAGACTTAAGTGCTTTTGAATGCGGCCCCGTGGTGTAGCGGCCTAACATGCCACCCTGTCACGGTGGAGATCACGGGTTCAAATCCCGTCGGGGTCGCCAAATTATCAGCTTGTCGCCACGCAACAAAATCTCTCTTCAAAGACAAATAGGAACAAAAGTGAATTTTTTCGAAAGAATAGGTATTTCCGGTTGGCTTTTTGGTAGCGTTTTCGTCATCATTATTTCTATAATTTCCGTGGTTATCTATTTCCTGCCGACCATTATTGCCGTGTTGCGCCATCATCGCAACGCATTAGCTGTTTTTCTGGTCAATTTGTTCTTTGGCTGGACGTTTATAGGTTGGGTTATCGCCTTAATCTGGTCGGTCATAAGATAGAATTTATTTCTCGTTAGAAAAAGCAGCCTGTCGGTCTGACAGGCTGCTTTATTATTTATGACAGGAAAAAATCTTTCGGGGCATCCTCTGTAATTAAGCAGAAACTACCTCATCAATGACCAATAATTCCCCCTAAGCCAAGACTGATAGCCACCGATGCAAAAACCGCCGTGACAAGCACCAGCACAATAATGGTCGTAAGCTCTCTTGATGACATGATGCGTTTGACCAGCTGACGCAGATTCTGTTCATTTCGCAAAGCCTCCTCTGCCTTTTCCTGAGCTTCACGTGCCGCACGCTCAGCGGCAGCTATGGCAGCGGCACTCGCCTCCTCTGCACGACGGGCAGCATCCGCTGCCGCCCGCTCGGCATCAGCAGCGCGGGCAACGGCTCCTTCCCCGACGCTACGTGCAGAGTCAGCCGCATCATGGGCCTCAAGTGCAATCGCCTCAGCGCGCTTGGCAGCCTCTTCCGCCGCAATACGCGCCTCCTCAGCCGCCTTCTTTGAAGCCTCGGTCGCCTCTTTTGAAATACGTATTGCGCCTTCAGCACCGCTGGCAGCCTTGGCGGCAGCCTCAATAGCCACAACTTCAGCCCTCTTGGCAGCATCTTCTGCTGCAATGCGGGCCTCCTCAGCGTCACTGGCAGCCTTAGCAGCTGCATCAAGTGCAACAAATTCGGCCCGTTTAGCCGCCTCTTCCGCCGCAAGACGCGCCTCCTCAGCCGCTTTCTTTGAGGCCTCAGCAGCTTCTTTGGCCGCACGAATTGCCTCTTCAGCACCGCTGGCGGCTTTGGTTGCGGCATCAACAGCTACAACCTCGGCCCTCTTGGCAGCATCTTCCGCTGCTACGCGGGACTCCTCAGCGGATTTCTTTGATGCCTCAGCCGTTTCTTTGGCTGCACGAATAGCTTTCTCCGCACCCAATGCTGCCTTAGCGGCAGCTTCAAGTGACACAACCTCGGCCCTCTTTGCTGCCTCTTCCGCTGCTACGCGGGATTCTTCAGCAGATTTCTTGGATGCCTCAGCCGTTTCTTCGGCTGCACGAATAGCTTTCTCCGCACCCAATGCTGCCTTAGCGGCAGCTTCAAGTGACACAACTTCTGCCCTCTTGGCTGCCTCTTCCGCCGCTATGCGGGCCTCTTCCGCCGCCTTCTTGGAGGCCTCAGCCATTTCCCTAGCGGCACGAATAGCCTCCTCCGCACCACTTGCGGCTTTAATAGCCGCTGTCTGAGCGGCTAGAGTAGATGTCTCTGATGCCTGAATTGAGGCATTTGCTGCAGCCTCAGCTGCTTTAGCCATTTCCTCAGCCATAGCGACCAGTTTATGCAAAGCCTGCGCCGCCGCCTGAATAGCCTCATCGCCCAACAAATCAGCAGCTTCAGCTTTCTTAAAGCCCTTATCAGCAACCTCATAACCTTTGGCGGCCGACTTTTTAGCCTCCAATCCGGCTGTCTCAACACGCTCAGCCGCTTTACCGCTCACGCGTACAGAGGCTTCAATCGCCTCATCTCCTGCGATATCCGCCAGTTCGGCACATCGCCGAACGTCCTCAGCTGCCCGGGCAGCCAAAGAGGCCAATCGTTTACTTTTGCGACCGGCCTCATCCGTTTTTATGGCAGTTGTTGCGCTAATATTTTGGGATAACTCATCCAGCGCTGCTTTAACTTCTTTGGAGGAATCGTCCGCTTCTCTGGCTGTTTTGTTGGCTCTTTCAATGGCCGCCATCAAGGTTGCTTTGGCATTATTTGCCGCATTTTCCGCCATTGTGGCCGCTGCGGCAGCAGCTTGTGCGGCGGCGGCGGCAGCCTCACGCGCCGACAATTCCACTTCTTCTGCTTTGTGAGCGGCCTCCTCTGCGGCATACTTGGCACCGCGAGCCGTTTCCTCAGCCTTAAGCGCTTTTTTCTCGGCACGGTCGGCAGCATCCTCTGCTGCCATCGTGGCACTTTCAGCCGCTCTGTGAGCCATAGCAATTGCTTCATCCGCAGCTTGCTTGGCAGCAGCAGCTGCATCTGCAGCTGCTTTAACAGCCTCCTCTGCTCCCAAAACAGCATTTTGACTGGCTGTTTCTGCGCGCAAAGCCGCTTCATCAGCTGCCTTTTTGAATGTTTCTGATGCCCGTTTGGCTTCCAAGTCTGCTTCGTCTGCCTTGCGGCTGGCTTCCTCGGCCGCAACCTTAGCTGCATTAGCCTTCATTTCCGCCCTTGCAGCAGCCTCTTGTGCAGAACGGGTGGCCGTATCGGCGGCTGTGCTGGCCGCCTCGCGTGCATCTATCGCACGTGCCTCAGCGTCCTTGGATGCCTGAGTTGCAGAAAGCGCCGCCTCACGAGCCAGCCGCGCCGCCTCCTGGGCAGAGTGGGCCGCATCAGTTGCTGTCGCAATGTTGCTGCCCATTTCCTCAAGTATCTGAGGGAGGGGCTTGCTCATTATTTCAGCGCGTTTTGCCTGTGGCGCCTGCTCGGTTTCCTTGTTTTTCTGTGCCATATTGATCCTCCCAAAAACTTAACTTAGATACAAAACACCTGAAAAACACTTTTTCTGACGTGAAAACAGATACCCTGTTGAATGTTAAGGTTCCCCGGACCATTCACTTGCGACAATTATATAGGAAGCGAGTTGATAATACTATATATGTTGACAGACGATTGTCAACTAATTCAATATCCTATGAGGTGTTACCCGCCACCAGTGCGTTTGAGCAACTCATCAAAGGCAGCAAACCATTTAATTTTGACGTCATCCGGCCATGAAGGATCGAAACCGGGGAATTTATCTATCAACAATTTGTCCAAACTTATTCCATTTGGAACAGTTGCGCTGCTTATTGGAATTTCCGTCCCTGCATTTTTTGTCTGGATTTTGGACGATTTTTTTGCCGATGCTGTTGGGCGTGAGGTGCGATTTTTCTTGGTGACAAAAGGTGAAATTTTCATGCCGCTGTTGCCGGCAAGACCGATGAAAAATTTGATGCATTTACGCGCCACATCATTGGCTATCTGATAGTTATCATGGAAAGCCTCTTCCATCTGTGCATAAGTCGCCGATTGCGGATCTACCTGACTTTCAAAGAAAAAGCTATATGATTCCAGTGTAATTTGCTTGAGTATTTCAGCACGCTGGTCTTCTCTGCTACCGACCAGTTGGCGCAGCTTAAGCGTGGGAAAGCCACTTACATCCACCAAATCCAAAAAACGCAGGGCTGCCACCAGTTGCGCACCAGTGCTGCCCGATAGCCGTTCGCCCCAATAACTGCGGTCTATGCGCGCCGGAATAGTCTGCTCAAGACCTTCAATAAAATTTAAGAAAGTACGATACGAAACATAAGGCGGTAACAGCTTTTTGGACGGATTGGATAACATCATCACCCATTGTAAATTAATTCCAACAATAAATGCAACCGGACAAAAACCATTTTGAGGCAAGGACAAAACTCGTTGCTTATGGAATTTGCGTGGACAATTTTGGACAGTATTTGACGCTTGCTCTTGGCACAATCTACTATGACAAAAATTTCTACAATATAAGGAGCAGGAGAGCATGGGAGCAGCAATTGAGTATCAAAAACTAATGACAGAAATCGTCCACATCAATCTTCCCGGTCCGTCGGAGCCGACCCCGGGTATGAGTGGCGGTGAGTTATTGCATGGATTTCTGGCTGACCTGTATCGCAGCAATAATCAGGAAACCAAGAATTACGTCAACTCGCTGTGCCTTAAATGGAATGTCCACTACCGCGAATTCAAGGCGTAATACACCAGCACATCCACAATGTATATTAATAATCTGAAAAATAAATAAGCAACAAATTTACAGTCAGGGGGAGTAAGTAATGAAAAGAAGGAAAGTCGCATCCATTGACATCGGGACTTCAAAAGTCTGCACCGTAATGGCAGATACCGACGGCGAAGATATACGTGTCCTGGGTGTCGGAGTTGCACCTTCCAAGGGTATGCAAAAAGGCTTGGTGGTCAATCTGAACGACACCAAGGAGTCCATTCGACAGTCCGTACGCACAGCAGAGCAGGCAGTTGGTTACAAACTTGATTCCGCCATGGTTAGCGTTAATGGGCGGCACATCAACTCCGTAAACAACCGCGGTGTCATCGCTATTACCGATAACAAACAGACGGTAAGACCTGATGACGTCTATCGCGTGCTGAAAGTGGCCCAAAACATAGACCAAACAAGTGCCGCCGGTTCAATGGTTTTACATCTAATACCGCAAACCTACACCGTTGATGGGCAGGAAGGCATTAAAAATCCGGTTGGTATGCATGGATTCAGGCTGGATGTTGATACCCATATTGTCACCACAACCGCCGCGTCAGTTGAAAACCTCACCAAATGCGTACGCGCCGCTGGTATTGAAATTGAGCAGTTGATTTTCGCTCCGCTCGCCAGTGCCGAAGCTGTACTGACCCCGGATGAAAAACAAACCGGCGTCATTATGGCCGATATCGGCGGAGGTACCACCGGAGTTACTGCATATTATAACGGCAACATTTTCCACACCTCTGTATTACCTGTATCAGGTCATTCCATAACTCATGATATTTCTGTCGGTCTGGGCGTATCCATTGAGCTGGCAGAAGAGATCAAACTGAAGTACGGCAGCGTCGTCCCAGGCGAAGAAAAAATGGCCGACCGCGCCATGTTGGAAGACGGGCGCACTATACAGTATGCCGAACTTTACGAAATTATCCGCACACGCACTGAAGAAATGCTGCGGTTGATTTTGCTGGAACTTCCCAGTGATTACAACAAGTACATTCGCTCCGGCATAGTACTTACAGGCGGCACAACAAACCTGCCGGGCATTACCGAACTCGGGCTTGATGTTACCCACCTGCCAGTTCGCATCGGAACCCCTCCAAAGATGTATGGCATCTCCGACAGCTTAATTGATCCGGCTTACTCCACCGCAGTAGGGCTGCTGTTATGGAAGCATGAGCACAAGCTGTCCCCCAAAGAGAATGAAAACAGCAATTCAGGTCGTAGCTTTATGGCTGATTTAGGCGGTCTCTTCGGTCGCAAGTAGACGTCATAGACATAAAATACTATCAAACATTTAAGGAGTATATAAAATGGCAAGAACGATTTATGTCCAAAGTGGTGCTAAAATCAAGGTAATTGGATGCGGCGGCGGCGGTTGCAACGCCATCACCCGCATGGTGCGCGAGCAAATCCGCGGCGTTGAATTCGTAGCAATGAACACCGATGCCCAAGCATTGGCCGTTACAGAAGCCCCCATCCGCATCCAGCTTGGCGAAAAAAATACCCGTGGTCTCGGTGCCGGCGGCGATAACAAAGTAGGTCACAAAGCAGCCGAAGAAAGCCGTGATGAAATCCGTCAGGTAGTTCAGGGATGCGATATGGTCTTCGTAACAGCCGGCATGGGTGGCGGCACCGGTACCGGTTCTGCACCTGTTGTTGCTCAAATGGCCAAGGAAAGCGGTGCACTTACCATCGCTGTCGTTACCAAACCATTCGCTTTTGAAGGCTCCCACCGCACGAAGATTGCTGAGGAAGGCATCGCCGAACTGATGCCTAATGTTGACACCTTGGTGCTTATCCCCAATGACAGATTATTCGATATCTGCGACCAAAAGACAGGTGTTGATG
>Ga0082212_10004703_pt1 | contig 18831 bp, 16 predicted proteins | sample TergutNt197P3_FD_71548 | JGI IMG/M metagenome (GOLD analysis project Ga0082212, IMG submission 71548) | Neocapritermes taracua P3 segment gut microbial communities from Petit-Saut dam, French Guiana - Nt197 P3 | ecosystem: Host-associated > Arthropoda: Insects > Digestive system > Gut ...
CATTGCTTATATATGACGGCGGAAAGCTTACTATCGACTTTCTTGGCGATAATTCCCATTTGCCAAACGAGCTGAGTACGTTCGCCCATCAGACCTGGTGGCGTGAGCAAAGCGAGTGGGTCAACGAGAACCTGCGGTATGTTGAGCTTAACAGTGGAGGCCGGCCGGAGCAGGCCGGGAGGTCCTGCAGGGAGCGGGAATCGTACGGCAGCGCGGACAAAGAGTACGCGGCGTTCCTGGCGGACGAACAGGTCGGGGTTATCGGGTTCAGCGCGGGCGGCGCGGATGAGGGCGGACCCGACGCGGATGAGGGCGGCGCGGATGAGGGCGGACCCGACGCGGATGAGGGCGGCGCGGGTGAGACCGACGCGGGTGAGGGCGGACCCGACGCGGATGGGGGCGATGCGGGTGAGGGCGGACCCCGCGCATCCAGCGCCGAACCCCGCGCATCCAGCGCGGGGCGGATAAACCACATTTTCGTAAAATCCGCTCTGCGGCGAAGAAACTACGGAGTGCAGCTGCTCGGGCAGGCCGTGTCCGCGTTCCGGAAACTCGGCATAGAAGCCGTGAGATGCGAAGTAGGCGCCGACGCTCCCGCGCTTGGTTTTTTCCTGAAGTACGAGTTCGAAATCGTCGGCAGGAGAGATTCTCTGTGCCTTCTTGAGAAGAATATACGCAACTGGTAGGGGCTTAGGATCAATGTGTTGACATGTTTTGATTTTCTCCCGGTCTCGCGGGCGGATATGCTGGACCGGGACTGGTATTATTATGATTATCTGCTCGTCACGGGCGACGCGTACGTCGATCACCCGGGCTTCGGCGCGGCTGTGATCGGGCGCGTCCTTGAGTCGGCGGGCTACAGGACGGCGATACTCGCTCAGCCTTCATTCAGAGACGAGACTGTGGTCAGCGCGATGGGGAGGCCGCGGTACGCGGCGCTTGTGACCGCCGGGAACCTCGATTCGATGGTCGCGCATTATACGGCGTCGAAAAAGCGCCGAAGCGACGACGAATACACGCCCGGCAGGAGAGCCGGGAAACGGCCCGACCGCGCGGTTTCCGTGTATACGGAACTCGTCCGCAAGGCGTTCCCCGGGCTGCCTGTCATAATCGGCGGGCTGGAAGCGTCCTTGCGGCGTTTCGCGCATTACGATTACTGGGACGACAAGGTGCGCGGTTCCGAACTTTTCGAAAGCGGCGCGGACTTCCTTGTATACGGGATGGGGGAGGCGGCTGTCGTTGAGCTTGCGAGGCGGTTATCGGCGAAGGACGCTCCGGCGGATATAACCGATGTGCGCGGTACGGCGTTTATCGCGGACAGCGCGTCGGTTTGCGCGTTTCCGTCTGTCGTATGCGATTCGTTTGAGAATGTGTCGGCCGATAAAGGCGCTTACGCGCGCGCCGCTATGATACAGTACGACGAACACGATCCCGTCAGAGGGCGGGCCGTGATCCAAAACCACGGCGGGCGCGCTTTGATCGTTAACCCGCCGCAGCCCGCGCTGTCGACGAAAAGCCTTGACGCGGTATACGATCTGCCTTACACCCGGGAGCCGCATCCGTCTTACGGCGGCGCCATAGGGGCGTCGGCTGTCGAAGAGTCGCGTTTTTCGATCATCCATAACAGAGGGTGCTTCGGCGCGTGCAATTTTTGCGCGCTTGCGTTTCATCAGGGGCGCATAGTAACCGCGCGCAGCCACGACTCCGTCGTGAAAGAGGCAACGTTGTTTGTCTCTCATCCCGATTTCAAGGGGTATATCCACGACGTCGGAGGCCCGACCGCCAACTTCCGGCGGCCTTCATGCGAAAAGCAGCAAAAGGACGGCATGTGCGCCGGCAGGAGCTGCCTCGCGCCGGAGCCCTGCCGGAACCTGGACGCCGACCACACGGATTATTTGCTGCTGCTGAGGAAACTGGCGCGGATAGAGGGCGTAAAGAAAGTTTTCATTCGGTCCGGGCTGAGGTTTGATTATCTGATGCTGGACAAGAAGGGGGAGTTTTTCGCCGAACTTGTGAAAAATCACATTTCGGGGCAGTTGAAAGTCGCCCCCGAGCATTGCGCGGACAGCGTTCTGAGTTATATGGGAAAACCGAAGCATAAGGCGTTTGAGAGGTTTTCGGAGAAGTATAAAAGGCTCAACGAAAGATACGGTAAAGACCAGTATCTCGTGCCATATCTGATCTCGTCGCACCCGGGGAGCACCGTCGGCGACGCGATAGCGCTGGCCGAGTATCTCAATAATACCGGCTGCAGGCCGGAGCAGGTGCAAGACTTCTATCCGACGCCCGGCACGCTTTCAACGTGTATGTTTTATACCGGGATAAACCCAAGGACGATGGCGCCCGTGTATGTCCCGCGCTCGCGGGAGGAAAGGGCCGCGCAGCGCGCTTTGCTGCAATGGAAGAGGCCGGAAAACCGGAGCATTGTTATACGCGCACTGCGCGAGGCGGGCAGGGAAGACCTCATAGGATACGGCAAGCGCTGCCTCGCGCGCCCGCAGCGATAACATGCTCCATGAAAGGATAATTCGCATGTAGAGCAGATCAACCGATACAGTTGCGCGGGGCGCCTGTAATTGTTCAGGGGGCGCCGTGGATGAACTCTGATGATGCGTGAATCGTCAGGCGGAGGCCGGCAGACGCACATCCCGGGGTAGGGATAGAGCGATGGTATGCTATTTGAGCCGACCACGCGACTTTTCACGCGAATCAGAGTACAGCCACGGCGTCCCCTGAACAGTTACCCATGCAAGGATAATTCGCATATAGAGCAGATCAACCGATACAGTTGCGCGGGGCGCCTCGGCATTACCCTGAAATTTTTTTTATCCAGGGTTGTTTTTTTATGATTATTCATATATAATTGGTGAAATCGTAGAAAAATTCCACGCTCTACAGATAATAAGGAGGATATAATGATGAAAAATAAACGTTTTGTAGCAGTGCTGATGGTGCTGCTTGTGGTGTGCGCCATACTTGCGGGGTGCGACGATAAAGCCGCGAACACGGCTTCGTCCGGCAGTCCTTCACCATCAGCGAGCGGAAGCGGAGCGCCGTCAGGCGGCAGGACATTTACGTTAAAAGTGTGGGCGTCACAGGACGATCAGGAGATCACGCAGAAACTGATCAACGATTTTATCGCGGCGAACCCGGACAACACATATAACATTACCCTGGGCGTCGTCGGCGAGCCGGACGCTTATAAAACGTACAGCGAAGACCCTGCGGCGGCGGCCGACGTCTTCTACTTCCCGAACGACCAGCTCCGCGATTTCGTGAGGGCAGGCGGGCTCTACGAAGTCACGCGCAATAAAAACGATATAATTGCCCGCAACCTCCCGGCGGCCGTAGACGCGGCGTCGCTGGACGGAAGCCTGTGGGCATACCCCGCAACCGCCGACAACGGATACTTCCTGTATTATGACAGCAGCGTTCTCTCCGCGGAGGACGTCCAAACACTCGACGGGATGCTCGCCGCGGCCGAAGCCGCGGGTAAGAAAGTCTTCATGGACGTCTCAAACGGATGGTACATCGCGTCGTTCTTCCTTGGCGCCGGAGGCACGCTGGGACTGGACGCGAACGGCGTCCAGACATGCGACTTCAACAACGCCAACGGCCTGGCGGCGGCGGAAGCAATAAAGGCGTTTACCGCGCATCCGGCGTTTCTGACGGGCGACGACGCCGTATTCAAGGGCGGCCTGGGAGGCTCGGTAGCGTGTGGAGTGTCGGGGACATGGAACGCCAGCGATATCAAGGAGATACTCGGGGCAAACTACGCGGCGGCTAAGCTGCCGACGTTCACCTGCGGCGGGCAGCAAGTGCAGATGTCTTCGTTCAGCGGATATAAAATGGTTGGCGTAAACAGCCTGACAAGCGCGGAAAACGCCCCGGCGGCTTTTGACCTGGCGGACTTCCTGACAAACGCGAACAGCCAGGTGGAGCGTTTCACGGCGCGCGGCTACGGGCCGTCGAACATCGCCGCGATCGCCAACCCGGCGGTCCAGGACGACTCGCTTGACGCGCTGGCCGCGCAAAACGTTTTCGCGGTCGTGCAAAACGACGTTCTCGGCAATTATTGGGCGCCGGCGGAGGCTTTCGGCGCCGCGATGGAGGCAAAAGATTACAGCAGGCCGCTTCAGGATATGCTAAACGATATGGTATCGCAGATAACGGCGCCATAACAGATCATACTGCAAGAGGGCGGATAACGGATATACGTTGTCCGCCCTCCCGGGAGTATAGATAAAACTGATTCCGCCGCGATAACCCGCGTCATCAGACGACGCGAAGGATGATAATGCGCCAAAGGCGCGCGGGAGTTGTTGCAGGGGAACCAAAACTGCGGGGTGAGAAGATGGGATTTAAAAACGCGATCCGCAAAGGCGACGCCGCCACGCGCCTGACGATACTGATCTCGGGACTGGGTAACTTTGTCCGGGGGCAGTATATCAAGGGCGCGATATTTTTCATTGTTCAGGTCATATCGTGGCTGGGGCTCATTTTTGTCGGAGGGCCGTATCTCAGGGATCTGGGAACGCTTGGAACACACGAAGTCGGGCGCGTCTTCGACGAAGTAGAACAGATATACATTATGCAGCAGGGCGACAATTCGATGCTGATTTTGCTGTACAGCGTTTTCATCATCGCATTTGTTATAGCATGTCTGTTTGTTCATTATACGGCAGTCAAGTCCGCGTATGCCGCGCAAGTGGCAAAGGAAAACGGTAAAAAACCGACGGACATTATGACGGACCTTCGCAACTTGTTCGATAAGAACATGCATACGACCATGCTGGCGCTGCCGTCGCTGGGCGTAGTCGCGTTTACGGTGCTGCCCATACTCTTCATGGTCTGTCTTGCATTTACCAACTTCGACCGCTTTCACCAGCCGCCCGGCAACCTGTTCACCTGGGTAGGCCTGAAAAACTTTGCCGATATTCTCGACGGGGGAAGCAACACGGGCGCGGCGTTCTTCCGTATTCTGGGGTGGACGCTGATCTGGGCGGTCTGCGCGACGTTCCTCAACTACTTTTTCGGGATGATCATAGCGCTTATGATCAATAAAAAGGGGATCAAGCTGAAGTCGGTCTGGCGCACAAGCTTTGTCATAGCCATAGCGGTACCGGGGTTTGTCACACTTTTGTTCATGCGGCAACTGCTCGGCGATATGGGGCCTGTCAATACGCTTCTGCAGAACTGGGGGTGGATCAAAGAACCGGTCCGCTTTCTGACTTCGGTGACGCCGGCGCGGATAACGGTCATCGTAGTCAATTTATGGATAGGTATCCCGTATACCATCCTGATAACATCCGGCCTGTTGATGAACATACCTGCCGATCTTTACGAGGCGGCGCGCATAGACGGGGCGGGGACAGTGAAACAGTTCCGGTCGGTTACTCTGCCATTTATGCTGACCGCTACTACGCCGTACCTGATAACACAGTTTATAGCCAATATCAACAACTTTAACGCTATATACTTCCTGACCGCCGGCGATCCCAAGGATCTGGCGAACGCGACGGCCGGAAAGACGGACCTGCTCATAACATGGCTGTATAAACTGACGGTGACCTATCAGGATTACAACCTTGCGAGCGTTATCGGCATCGCGACGTTTGTGATCTGCGGAATAATCGCGCTGGTCACGTACAACACGACGGCTTCCGCGAAAAAGGAGGACACATTCAGATGAGTTTAAAGAAAAGGACCCTTGCGGCCAACTCCGTTATATATTTCTTCCTGGCGCTCCTTTCGATCATTTGGATAATTCCGATCGTCTATCTGGTCATTACCTCATTTCGCGGCGAAGCGGGCGCATATCTGGACGGATACATTATTCCGAAGCAATGGACGTTCGATAACTTTACCAAACTGTTCACGGATACCTCGCAGTTTAACTATCCGAGGTGGTTTTTGAACACTTTGATGGTAGCGGTGATAAGCTGCGTGATATCGACGTTTTTCGTCCTGTTTACCGCCTACGCGTTTTCGCGGCTGCGCTTCAGGCTGAGGCGGCCGATGATGAACGTTGTGCTCGTCCTCGGGATGTTCCCCGGGTTCATGAGCGTCATCGCGATCTACCATCTCGTCAAGCTGATGGGGCTTGACCAGACGCTCGCGGCGCTGGTCTTGATTTATTCCGGCGGGGCGGGGATGACGTACTACATAATGAAGGGCTTCTTTGACACCATACCGCATGAGATAGACGAGGCGGCTTATCTGGACGGCTGTACGAAGTGGCAGACGTTTACTAAAGTCACTCTGCCGCTGTCAAGGCCTGTCATCACATATACGGTTCTGACGACTTTCATCGCGCCCTGGGTGGACTTTATCCTGTCCAGCGTTATAATGAAGGATAATTACGATAAATTCACTATCGCGCTGGGGTTGTTCCGCATGATAGAAAGGGAGAACATCTATCACTGGTACACGGCGTTCTGCGCCGGCGCGATCATCGTATCGATACCGATCGCGATACTTTTCCTTGTCATGCAAAAGAACTATGTTGAAGGCGTCACAGGCGGCGGCGTCAAGGGATAGAGCGGATTATGGAGACGGGCCTGAAAACCGGTTGTAACAGAAAAAGGCGCGCCTCATGGGTACCGGCGTTTGCTCTGCTTGCGGCGCTGACCATATGCCTGAGTTCATGCGGCGGCGACGCGGCGGCGCCGCAACCGACGACGTGGCAAGGCGTCCTTGCCGGGGAGCTGGCGGCGCGGGCCCCGGTCCCGGCCGGCGGGGTTGACGGCGGAAACGCGCTGACCTGGTATCAGGTGTTCGTGTACTCTTTCTATGACAGCAGCGGAGACGGCGTCGGCGACTTAAACGGCGTGAGAGAGTCCCTCGACTATATCAGCGGCATGGGATTTGACGGTATCTGGCTGTCGCCCATACATCCCTCCGGGACTTATCACAAATACAATGTGACGGATTATATGGACGTCGACCCGGCGTACGGGACGCTCGAAGATTTTGACGCGCTGATCGAAGCCTGCCATGAGCGGGGGATGAGGGTCATACTCGACCTCGTGATAAACCACACGGACATTCATCACCCGTGGTTTACGGAGCGCCCTGAATACTACAACATAGCGGATTCGCCCGGCAACGGCAACTGGGCCCTTCTGCCAGACGGTCGGTACTACGAGTGCCAGTTTTGGGATCAGATGCCGGATCTGGATCTTTACAACGAGGAGCTTCGAGCGGAAATTGAGAGAGTTTGCGCGTTCTGGTTTGAGCGCGGAGCGGACGGTTTCCGGCTTGACGCGGCAAAAGAGTACGTCACCGGCAACAACGCGAAGAATATCGAAATACTTACATGGTTTAACGCAATGGTGAAGCGCCTGAAGCCGGACGCCTATTTAGTCGCCGAGGTTTGGGACACGACGACGGCGCTGTACGAATATTATCAAAGCGGAGTTGACAGTTTTTTTGACTTCCCGTTTGCGGACTCAAGCGGAGCCGTCGCTACGCTGATGATACGGTCGGACGCGCGGCTGGAGGACTATCTGCAAAGGATCGCGTCGGCGCAGCAGACGATATTATCTTACAACGCCAACGCTACGGCCGCGCCTTTCTTTACCAACCACGATATGTCGAGGGCTTCCGGTTTCCTGAGAAGGGATCCGAACCTTATTATGACGGCGTGGGGGCTGTCGCTGACGCAGCCGGGAGACGCGTTTGTATACTACGGCGAAGAGCTGGGGATGTCCGGATCGGGCAGGGACGAGAATAAGCGCGCGCCGATGTTCTGGACGGACGACCCGCAGGCGGACGGTATGACGTCCGGGCCTCCAGACATGGAGAGCCAGATAAGCAGTTTCCCGCCGGCCGTCGCGCAGGTCGGCGATCCGGGATCGATATACTCGTATGTTGCGAGCGCGGTGCGTCTAAGGCGCGTTTACCCGCAGATCGGCCGGGGTTCTTTTGAGATCATACCAGTTTCAGCCGGGATAAAAACCGGGGCGGCGCGGCGTGTATGGCAGGGGAGTGGGATCATTGTAGCTTACAACGTGTCATCCGAGCCGGCGGAACTGACGCTGCCGGGCGTCCTGAGCGATTATTTATCCGCGACCGGCGAGGCGCCTGTTCAGGCGGGCGAAGCCCTGACGCTTCCCGCGTACTGCATCGCGATACTGGTTGAATAAGAGTTCAACGCAATGGGACGAGGATTCTTAATGGATCATAGCAAGCATCGCATTGAGAGATCGGCGGGCGTTTTGCTGCCGGCGAGCAGCCTGCCGTCGCCGTACGGGATCGGCGCATTCGGTGAAGACGCCCGCAGTTGGATAGATTTCCTCCGCGACGCCGGACAGAGTTTCTGGCAAACGCTGCCGCTCAACCCCGTTGATGATACAGGAAGCCCGTATCAAAGCGTTTCCGCTTTCGCCGGCGACGCGAATTACATAGACCTTGATACATTGGCCGGCGAAGGGCTGCTCGACGCCGCGGACTATGCGGACGCGGGGCGGAGCCCGGCTGACCGGCGGGTCGGCTATGAGGAGTTGAGCCGCTCGCGGGAGCCGGTACTCAGGAAAGCGGCGTCGCGCTTTACAGACGCGGAAGCTCTGGAAAGTTTTTCAGAGCGCAACAGGTGGGCCGGCGACTACGCTTTGTATATGACGATAAAGGCGTCGCAGGGGGGCCGTCCCTGGCACGAGTGGGAAGAACCGCTTCGCGCGAGGCGTCCGGGAGCTCTGGAGACGCTAAAGACGGAACTTGCGGAAGATGTTAGATATCATACTTTCACACAGTACCAGTTTCGCAGGCAATGGCGCGCGCTCCGCGGGTACGCAAACGCCCGCAACGTGCGGATAATAGGGGATATGCCGATATATGTCTCGCTTGACAGCGCGGACGTATGGGCGAACCCCGGAGCGTTCATGCTTGGAGGCGATTTGCTGCCGACGGGCGTGGCGGGGTATCCGCCGGACGCGCTGTCGGATTACGGGCAGCTTTGGGGCAATCCGTTATATGACTGGGAAGTAATGGAAACAGATGGCTATAGCTGGTGGATCGAACGCCTGCGAAGCAGCGCGGAGCTGTATGACGTTACCCGGCTGGATCATTTTCGCGGCTTTGAAAGTTACTATAACATACCATACGGAGGGGCCCCTGCCGACGGGCGGTGGATTCCGGGGCCGGGCAAACGCTTCATCGACGCGATAAACAGGGAAATGCCGGACGCGCGGTTTATCGCCGAAGACCTCGGCTTTCCGAGGGAAGAAGTGCGCGAGCTTCTTGAGTACAGCGGGTTTCCCGGCATGAACGTCCTCCAGTTCGCGTTTGACCCTCTGGGAGACGGCGATAACAGGCCATACAAGTATGGCGTCAACACAGTGGTTTATCCCGGCACTCACGATAACGACACTGTGAAGGGTTGGGGCGAGAACACGGACAAGCTCTATACCGGCCACGCGATGGAGTATATGAATATTCGCGACATGGACGATCTGCCGGACGCGATGATCCGCGCCGCGATGCAGTCGGCGGCCGATTTGGCGATCATTCAGATGCAGGACTGGCTGGGACTTGGAAGCGAGGCGAGGATGAACACCCCCTCGACAGTGGGAGGAGACAACTGGCGGTGGCGCCTCCGAAGGGACGACCTGAGCGGCTCGCTCGCCGCTCGCATGGCAAAACTGACCACGACCTACGACCGAGCGTAAAGAGTTGAGAGTTGAGTACCTCATGACAGGTTATTAGAGGCAATCAATTGAGAGTTGAGGACGGTATAACGACCGATTCCAGCTTCATTACAGAATTTTGCGTTATTATTTCTTCGCAAATCCACACTGCGCTCTATGAGCGCGGTCCGCAATCGACGCACAACGTTCAACATTAGCAATAATTCTACATTCAACATTTTCATTTTCATTCTACGTTTTACGTTTTACATTTTACATTCAAACAGGGAGGTCATTGATATGGCAAGCATTTCCTTAAGGCACATTTACAAAATATACCCCGGAGAAGTAACAGCGGTAAGCGATTTCGATCTGGAGATCCCCGACAAAGAGTTCGTTGTGCTCGTCGGGCCGTCCGGCTGCGGAAAATCGACGACGCTCAGGATGATCGCCGGCCTGGAGGACATCTCGCGAGGTGAATTGTATATTGGCGACAAACTTGTCAACGATGTACCGCCCAAGGACCGCAACATAGCGATGGTGTTCCAGAGCTATGCTTTGTACCCGCATATGTCGGTGTACAGGAACATGGCGTTTGCCCTGGAAAACGCAAGGACGCCTAAACCCGAGATCGACAGCCGCGTGCGTGAGGCCGCAAAAGTCCTCGACATCGAGCATCTGCTCGACAGAAAGCCGAAGGCTCTGTCCGGCGGCCAGAGGCAGCGCGTAGCCCTCGGGCGCGCGATGGTCCGCAATCCCGCTGTGTTCCTTCTTGACGAACCGCTGTCGAATCTTGACGCCAAACTGCGTACTTCCATGCGGACCGAGCTTATAAAGCTGCACAAACAGTTGTCGACGACGTTCGTATATGTTACGCACGACCAGACCGAAGCGATGACGATGGGCGACAGGATCGTCGTTATGAGCAACGCGCTCGTACAGCAGGTCGATACGCCGCAGAATCTGTACGATAATCCGCGCAATATCTTTGTCGCCGGGTTTATCGGAAGCCCGCAGATGAACTTTATCGACGCGGCGCTCAGCAAGGACGCTAACGGATACTTCCTGAACTTAAACGAGCTTCAGGACCGCCTCGACATTCCCTCTGATAAAGCGAACGAGAGACTGGAAGAGTACGTAGGGCGCACCGTCAAACTGGGGATACGGCCGGAGAACATCTATGACGACGACGCGTTCCTTTCGGCTAATCCGGGCGCCGTCGTCGAGGCAGTGGTGGAGGTCAGCGAGAAGATGGGGAGCGAGGTCTATCTGTACCTGAAGTATGCGGGAGTGAACCTTACCGCGCGCGTTGCGCCGACGACCACCGCGAAAATAGGCGATAAAATAAAAGTTGGCTTCAGCATGAACAAGATGCATCTGTTCGACGCGGAGACCGAAGAAGCGATACTGAATTGATTGTTCCTGTTCAGGGGTATCAGTTCACGGGGCGTCGGGGATGTACTCTGATGAGACATGAATCGTCAGGCGGAGGCCGGCAGACGCACATCCCGGGGCAGGGATAAAGCGATGGTGTTCTATTTGGGCCGGCCACGCGACTTTTCAGGCGAATCAGAGTACAGCCGCGGCGGCTCGTGAACTGTATCGTTCAGGGAGCAGCACCTGATGGGCAGACAGTGAGGATTTACCAAGTATAAAACCGGAGGGTCCCGATTCCGGGGAGTCCTCCGGTTTTTTATATGATTTACGATCCGTTATCAGGGAGCCGCGCTTTCCGGCGCGCCGGTCGCTCCCGCCGCCGCGTCCGCGCCTGACGTATTCACGTCCGGCGACTCGGCGCCAAACGCGCCCGGTCCGATTATGATCTCCCTGGCAAGCGTGATCAATACTTCTACGCGCCGGTTCGCCTGCCGCCCTTCGGGCGTATCGTTCGTATCGAGCGGGCGTTCCTCGCCGAAGCCGCGCGCGCTGAACTGCCCCGAGTCCAGACCGCTGTCGAAAAGTAATATCTCCATGAAGTTTACGGCGCGCGCGACGCTGACATGCCAGTTTGACGGGTACTGCGCCGTATTGATCGGCACGTTGTCAGTATGCCCCGCGACGACTATCTCAAACGGATTGTCCTCATTATACGCTTCCGATATGAGCTGAGCCAGAACCGCGGCCGTCTCCCTCATATCGGGCGTCACCACCGCGCTTCCGGACGCGAACCAGATATCGTTAGCGAGCGTCAGCAGCAGGTAATCCCCGTTGTACAGAAGCTTGATACTCTCGCCGAGCCCCATTTCATCAATATAGCTTTGCAGCAGCGCAGCCAAAGCGTCCATCTGAGGGTTACTCTCCTCGATCTCCGGCGGGAGATGCGGGGTGGGCGTAGGGGACGTTTGGGGCGGGGGGATCCTGTCGGCTTCCAAATCATCTGTCGGCGGGCCGTATATCTCCGCGATCTTCTCATAAGCCTCCGCCGTCAGGCCTTCTCTTGAGAACGCCGCGAACATGAGCGCGGCTTTGTTGGCGTCGACGTTCGAAATCGCGAACATGAGCACGAAGAAAGTCATCAGAAGGGTGACCATATCCGAGTAGGTGGTCATCCATCCGTCGGTCTTTTCTTCCGGTTCGGGTTCATCGCTGCTTCCGCCGCCCGATCTTTGCTCCAGATTGTCGTCTCCGGCCGCCAAATCTACTCACCACCCTGACTGAAGAGCTTCCCGTCGCCCTTGCTCAGTTGTTCTACAAGATAGTCTTTTATAACGCGCGGGTTGTCGCCGTTGAGTATGGATAACAGGCCGTTGCAGATCATGGTCTTGCAGAATATCTCCTTTTTATGGAGTATCTTGAGCCGCCCGGCGACCGGGAGGAATATGATGTTCGCGAGCAGCGAACCGTATAACGTCGTTATCAGCGCGGCGGCCATGTTTCCGCCGAGATTGTTTATCGCTTCCGGATCCGCGAAGTCGAGGTTCATCAGCATGTTTACCAGTGAAATGACTGTCGCGCACATGCCGAACGCAGGCGCGAAAGCCGCCGCTTTTTCATAAACCTGCACGCCTTCGTTATGCCGGTCCTTGATACCGTTTATACAGTCCTCAAGAGCGAATTTTACGGAAAATTTGTCGAGGCCGTCAACCATCATCCGCAGGGCGTACTGCATCAGCGGATCTTCGACCTGTTCCTTTTCAAACGCCAGAAGGCCTTCTTTACGGGCTTTCTCCGCGAGTGAAACGATCTTGTCTATGTACTCGTTCGGTTTATATTCCTGTTTCAGCAGGGCGCTGAAATGCGCGGGTACTTTAGCTATTACCGACATGGGGCACGCGGCCATGACGGAGCCTATCGTCGGTATGACGACCATCAGCACGCTTGGAAGATTCAAAAAATCGTTCATTTTGCCGCCGAGGAACAAGATACCGACAACGATGACCGCAAAACACAATACCATCCCGATGATGGATGTTATCCCTTTCATAGCTTCCTTCTTTCAAAGAATTATTGGAATGACAAACAGCCGGCCGGAGCGCGGCGCCCCGCGTCCGGCATTCGCTATTGCACTTTACTGATAAGCGGGTACGCGCTGACTTCGATCTGTACAAGCGTCCTTCGCATCTGGACCTGCTCTTTTTGGATTTCAAGCTCGTCCCTGCTGTCCTGAAGGTGCGCCTGCAGTTTCTCGCGCTCGGCCTCGGCGAGCGATACGTCGATGTCTTCGGGCCACTGCGCGTCGTTTGCCAGAATGGTCACGACATTGTCTTTGACCTGCGCGATGCCGCCGTAAACGGCCATCCTGCGCTCCTCGCCGCCCATTATGATGCGAAGTACGCCGTAGTCCAAAATGGCGGAGCTTGCCTCATGCTTCGGGAGGACGCCCCAGTCTCCGGTGATGCATCGCATGATGACCATATCGGCGTCCTTGTCATATTTTACGTTTTTTGGCGTGGTGACGCGTAAACGCAGCTTTTCTGCCATAATACTATTCCTTAAATCCTTCGACTACTTCCTCGATAGCGCCCTTGTTCAGGAAGTACCCTTCGGGTATCTCGTCGTAATCGCCGTTGATGATCCCGGCAAACCCGCGTATAGTATCCTCCACCGGTACATATTTGCCCGGTATGGACGTGAATTTTTCCGCTACGAAGAAGGGCTGCGAAAGGAAGCGCTGCACCTTTCTCGCGCGGTCGACGATCACCCTGTCGTTTTCGGAGAGCTCGTCCATGCCGAGTATCGCGATAATGTCCTGAAGATCCTTATAGCGCTGCAGAATACTCTGAACGGAACGCGCCACGTTATAGTGCTCGGAGCCCAGAACGTTCGCGTCGAGTATGCGCGACGTGGAATCCAGCGGGTCGATAGCGGGATATATGCCCTGTTCGACGATGGCGCGCGACAGCACGGTCGTAGCGTCAAGATGCGTGAACGTCGTCGCGGCGGCGGGGTCGGTGAAGTCGTCCGCCGGAACGTAGATCGCCTGTACGGACGTGATGGAACCTGTCTTCGTGGATGTAATGCGCTCCTGCAGGCTGCCGACTTCCGTCGCAAGCGTGGGCTGATAGCCGACGGCGCTCGGAACGCGCCCGAGGAGGGCGGAGACTTCAGAGCCTGCCTGGACATAACGGAAAATATTATCAATGAACAACAAGACGTCCTGGAGTGAAACATCGCGGAAGTATTCTGCGATCGTCAGCCCGGTAAAAGCAACGCGCATCCTGGCGCCGGGCGGTTCGTTCATCTGCCCGAACACCAGCGCAGCTTTGTTGATGACGCCGGAGTTGCTCATATCATTATATAAGTCGATTCCCTCGCGGGTACGTTCGCCGACGCCCGCGAATACGGAATATCCGCCGTGCTCCGTGGCGATATTGCGTATGAGTTCCATTATGATAACTGTCTTGCCGACGCCGGCGCCGCCGAACAGGCCTATCTTGCCGCCCTTTGAATAGGGGCAAAGCAGATCGATGGCTTTTATGCCGGTCTCAAGCATTTCCGTCGTGGCGGTCTGCTCGGAAAAACCGGGCGATGTGCGGTGGATAGGCCAGCGCTCTTTCGCTTCAGGATCGGGTTTGTTGTCTATCGCGTTGCCGAGGACGTTGACCATGCGCCCGAGGGTCTCTTCCCCGACGGGGACCGATATCGGAGCGCCGGTGTCCACGGCGTCCATTCCGCGCACAAGCCCGTCGGTAGAATTCATTGAAACGCATCTTACAACATTGTCGCCGAGATGCTGCGAGACCTCGAACACGACCTTGCTTTCCCCGTTTTGCACTTCGATCGCGTTATATAGCGAGGGAAGCTCGGAGTCAAACTTGACGTCGACGACCGCGCCGGTGATTTGCAGTATCCGGCCTATGTTTTTATCAGCCAAACCAATCTCTCCTTTACCGCTGTTGAAAACGCCCGGGTTATCATTGCAGGGCGTTCGCGCCGCTTACTATTTCTGTTATTTCCTGCGTGATCATATTTTGCCGTTTACGGTTATATTCGAGCGTGAGATCGTCGATGATCTCCGACGCGTTGCGGGTAGCGGCGTCCATGCTCGTCATGCGCGAGGCCTGCTCGCAGACCATTGACTCGATCATAGCGCCGAATACTGTAGTGTTCAGATACATCGGCACCGCATAGGATATGAACGTATTGATGTCGGGGTCATATGTCATAGAGGCGACGACAGGGGGGCCGCTCCCGTCTGAATCCGCTTTTATCGGCAGGAGTTTGACGATCCCCGGTACGTGGGACAGGACTGTTTCAAAATGCGTGTATACGAGATAGACCTCGTCGGCTTCTCCGGATGTGTACATTTCGGCGACCTTGTTACCGATGTACTCCGCGTTTGCGTATGTCGTAGCCTCTGAAGGCCCGGCGCATTTTTCAACTACATTTTTGCCCCTGCGCTTGAAATATTCCCAGCCCTTCGAACCGACGGCGATGATCTTCTCTTCGACGCCGCTGTTCTCGTTTATCCGCGTCAGCGCTTCTTTCGCCACGTTGGTATTATAGCCGCCGCACAGTCCGCGGTCGCTCGATAATACGATATAAGCCGCGCTTTTGACTTCGCGCGCCCGGGCGAAGTCTATTTCATCTTCGCCGCCCATGCAGGACTTGATCCCGTCCATAACGAGCTGCATATTATCGTAAAGCGGCCGGATATCATCCAGTTGCGCTTTTGCCTTTTGTAACTTGGAAGCGGATACCAGATCCATGGCTTTCATGATCTTCTTTGTGTTGTTGACGCTTGATATCCGCTTTTTGATAGCTTTCATATTAGCCATCGCATCGCCCCCATTATGACTGCGTTACACGCCCTTGATGAAGTCGTCGCAAGCCGCTCTGATGCGGTTTTCAAGTTCGCCTGAAACGTTTTTAGTCTCGCGTATCTCAGCGGCTATATCGCTGTGCCGGTCGTCGATGAATAATATGAACTCATCGGACGTCTTGAGCACATTCTCCACATTGACGCCGGAGAAGTATTTATTCGTCAGCATGAACAGGAGCAGCACCTGATGCTCTACGGACAAAGGCGCGTACTGAGGCTGCTTCAGGATCTCTATGATCCGCTCGCCGTGCCTGAGGCGCTCAAGGGTGTCCTTGCTGAGATCCGAGCCGAACTGCGCGAACGAAGCAAGTTCTCTGTACTGCGCGAGTTCTATGCGCAGCGGGCCGGCGATCCTCTTCATAGCCGGTATCTGGGCCGCGCCGCCGACGCGCGATACGGAGAAGCCCGGGTTTATCGCGGGCCGTATCCCGTTGTTGAACAGTTCTGTCTCAAGATATATCTGACCGTCGGTTATCGAGATGACGTTCGTCGGTATATACGCCGAAATGTCGCCGGCCTGCGTCTCAATGACGGGGATGGCGGTCAGCGACCCGCCGCCGCGGACTTCGCTGAGTTTCGCGGCGCGCTCAAGGAGCCTTGAGTGGAGATAAAAGACGTCGCCCGGGTAAGCCTCGCGGCCCGGCGGTCTGCGGAGCAGGAGGCTGAGCGCGCGGTACGCGACGGCGTGTTTGGAAAGGTCGTCGTAAATGACAAGGACGTCTTTGCCCTCTTCCATCCATTCTTCGCCGATAGCGCATCCCGCGTACGGGGCTATGTATTGAAGCGGGGACGAATCGCTCGCGGCAGCCGCAACGACTGTCGTATATTCCATGGCGCCCGCGTCTTCAAGCGTCCTGACGATACGCGCGACGGTCGAAATTTTCTGGCCTATCGCGACGTAAATGCAAAGGACGCCCGTGCCTTTCTGATTGATGATCGCGTCGACGCATAAGGCGGTTTTACCGGTCTGGCGGTCGCCTATTATAAGCTCGCGCTGGCCGCGTCCGATCGGTATCATCGCGTCTATGGCTTTGATGCCGGTCTGCAGCGGAACGTTTACCTCGCCGCGTTCAATTACGCCGGGCGCTTGCCGCTCTATCTGACGCGTCTTTGTCGTAGCTATCGGGCCTTTGCCGTCGATAGGCTCGCCGATCGCGGAAACCACCCTGCCAAGCATCGCGTCGCCCACCGGGACCTCCGCGATACGGCCGGTACGCTTAACGACGTCGCCTTCCTTGACGCGGGAGTCCGCGCCCAAAAGCACTACGCCGATGCTGTCCTCGTCAAGGTTGAACGCAATGCCGTAAACGCCGCTGGAAAACTCGAGCAGCTCGCTGCTCATCGCGTTTTCCAACCCATAGACCCTCGCGATGCCGTCTCCGACCTGAATGACGCTGCCGGCCTCGCTTATATCCATTTTCGCGGAGTACGACTCGATCTGCTGTTTAATGACCGAACTTATCTCATCGGGCTTGAGAGTCACACGCTGCACCCCTCTTTCATATGAACCGTCAAATCGCGCAGCCGCTTTTTAACCGTCCAGTCTATGTAATAGCCGTCCACATAGATATATGGGCCGCCGATTACGGTCGGGTCGATGTTCAGGGAAACCTCCACGGTTTTCCCGAGTTTATCCGACAGTATTTCTTTCATCGAAGAAACTTGTTTATCGTCAAGTCCGGACGCCGAATAGACGTCCGCCGTGACTCTTTTCATGTGGCGGTCTATCATGTCTGTAAGCGCCGTAAGCGCCGGGACAATGAATGTCTCGCGGTTTTTGTCGGTCGTCAGAAACAGAAACGCCATCAGGTCCTCGTGGATCGCGCCTGAAAACGCTTTTTTAAAGAACTCCTGCTTCTCGGCGGACGTGATGTGCGGATGGACAAGAACGCGCTGACATTCGGGATCGCGCAGCGAATCGCGCAGGAGCGACGCCTGATCCATAAAGTCTCCGACGACGTCCTTTTCGATGGCTATACTGAAAAGCGCGGACGCATAGAGTAAGCTTAACTTATCCATGTCGCCCCTCCCAGGTCCGCCATAGTTTCTTCGAAAAGGCGGTCCTGCGTTTCTTTGGTAATGGCGAGCGCGACAAGCTTTTCCGCCATAGCCGAAGATATTTCTATTATTGCCGTCTTCATCTCGGCCTCGGCGCGTCCCCATTCCAGCTCGACGTTGGCCGTTGCGTTCGCCTTCATCGAGTCAGCCTCTTTTTTGGCTTCGGAAATGAGCCGCCGGCTCGTCTCGGCCGCCAGCTTTCGGGCTTCACCCAGGATCTCTTCGCGTTCCTTCTGGATCTCCTGCATTTTTTCTTCATAGCGGAGCTTCAGCTCTGTAGCTTTGGCCATTTCCTGTTCGGCCTGCTCAATTTCGCCGCGGATCCTTTCGGTGCGTTTGCGCATGATATTGCGAACAGGCTTATACAGGAACCTTGCCATGATGAAAGCCAGGATGCCTATGTTGATAAGATGCGCCAGAGCCTGGATCACCGTTTGCGCGTCTACGCCGAAAAGACGACCGGGCGGCGCGCTGGCAAGCAGGATCTCGAAAGCCAATATGATCACCCCTTTCCACGAATGAACTCGCGTGGTCTACGCGTCCGCGATCACGGGATACTGAGCTATCCGAGTCCCGCGACAGTGATGAACCGATTCATAAGCGGATTGGCGAACAACAGAAGCAAGGAGACTACGAGGCCGTAAATACCGTTTGTCTCAGCCATGGCAAGCGTGATGATCATGGCGGAGTTTATGGTGCCTCTCGCTTCGGGCTGGCGGGCCATGGACTCTATCGCCTTTGACGCGATGTTGCCTTGCCCGATGGTGGTGAGAATACCGCCAAAAATCGCAATAGCCGCTGCGATTTGCCCGGCGACGATGATTTTGGACAGGCCTTCCAGTGCGGTTGCAGTATCCATTGATAATTCCTCCGATTCATTGATAT
>Ga0082212_10004704_pt1 | contig 18829 bp, 20 predicted proteins | sample TergutNt197P3_FD_71548 | JGI IMG/M metagenome (GOLD analysis project Ga0082212, IMG submission 71548) | Neocapritermes taracua P3 segment gut microbial communities from Petit-Saut dam, French Guiana - Nt197 P3 | ecosystem: Host-associated > Arthropoda: Insects > Digestive system > Gut ...
CACCGCCTGACGCAGCCCCCGAAAGGCGAAAAAAACCGAGGGCTTTTGGAGTCTGCCGATCCCCAACCCCTGACGTGGCACTGTTACTGGCCAGCGCGGTATCTGCCTCCAACTCACCATTGAGTTGCGGGGAAACACCGCGGCAGAAAGCTCTGCTTATCTGTTCATGGGAAGGTATACGCGTATAGAGTGATGGGAAGGGGAGAATAATACATAATTCCCGCCTGGTGTTGGAAATTCTATGGATATCTGACGCTAGTACTCTACCACACCCAAATCACCTAATATCTTGCTTCATCTTTCGGCACGATACTTCGTCAGTCCCTCCTAGCAGACGCCCGGTATGCGTCGTCGGTTCTTCCTTGCCTCGTGCCGAAATACTTGCAATCTATTAGGCGATTTGGGTGTGGTAGAGTACTAGACGTTCCAACAAAAACAACAAAATGAGCGAGGACAAAACGATGTCACAAAATGATGTCATGAATTTCGCCAAAGAAGCTTTAGGGGTTGCGCTGATGGTGGGGGGGCCTCTGCTGGGCGTAGGATTAATCGTGGGCCTGGCCATCGGCCTCTTTCAGGCGATGACTCAAATCCAAGAACAGACACTGACATTTGTGCCAAAAATCCTGTCGATAGTTTTGGTGATGCTGCTTATGGGGCCATGGATGTTAAACGTTTTAACGGCGTTCACCGTCAATCTCTTTACAGATCTTGTGTTGTACGCAAGGAAATAAAGGATCTGGCCCTAGCTAATGATTCGCCGGTACTTCAAAGTCAAGATCCGGCTGATATACCCAAAAGGAGGACACTCTTCTCCCTGAGCGAGTTTCCCGGCTGTTTGCTTCGCGTGTTCAATGTCAATCGCGTAGTGAGTCGCCAGAATGTTCGGTAAGGCGCTGATGGGAAAAGAACTGAAAACCAGCCTGCTGCCGCCGTCTTTGGACTCGAACAAGTCAAAGCGGGCGACTCTGGCAAAATACCTGCCAAATTTGACGTCTTCGTTTTTGATGTGCGTAATCAGCCAATGGCTGACAGCGTTGGACAAAACAAAAGTGAGTTTGTTCATGGGAATGTTGTTCTCGAAATCCGCGTACAGACCCTGAAACGTCTCAATGAAATCATCATGAATGGCCTTGTGCGGCACATAGTTGGGATAGCTGCTGTCAACTTGGAGTTTTTCTTCATCGCCAAAATGCTTGACAACATACTCGCCTAAAAAATCCAAGCAACTTTTCATGTCAGATCTATCCGGGTTGGATTCACCAAGGGTGGCCGCATGATTAACAAGCTCCACAAGTTCTTTGTGTTGGCTGTCAATATGCTCGATATCTGTTCTCATTTCATCTGTAAATTGAAACATGGATTATATCATTCCTTCCCTTCCTGAAGGTTGTATCCAAAAAGAAGATCATTTGGTTATGTGCTAATTATATATCACGTGCCATATTGTGATATTTATAATTATCCTATGGCTCATTATGACCAATTATAAATATAGCATATCTCATTATAGCATGTCTGCCAAGTAAAATAATAATAAATTGCACGCTCAAGGAAGAGAATTATTTTCTTGAATTGGATAATATTGCTATTTAGCCCCTGAAATTCATATTTCTGTCTCAATTGGGGAACCATGTAACAAGAATCGCAGCAAGAATGGGATGATTCTATGGCGCTTTTGGAGAATCTGCAATGGAATGTTCTGGTATTTATCTTAATCTTTTGCCGATGGGCGGGCATGGTGATGCTGACGCCGGTGTTCGGAGCGCGGGGGGTTCCGCCGATTATCCGGTTGGTGCTGTCCTTGTCCTTGTCGCTGATAGTCTATCCAATTTTAATGCCGGCTGTGACACCTTTTGATGGCGGTGTGCCGGCTTTTACCGCGGTGGTGTTCAAGGAAACTCTTGTGGGGCTGACGTTTGGGTTTATTCTTAATCTGATCACATTCATTATGATGGGTGCGGGAGAATTGATTGATTTTCAGCTTGGCTTCATTATGGGCAGCACCATCGATCCGTTGTTTGGCAACCGTAGTTTTATCGCCGGAAATTTTCTGCTGATCCTGACGACAATGATTCTTTTGGCCACCAACGCCCACCATATGATGATTGCGGCTATGGTGAAATCTTACAGCTATATTCCCATTAATCCGACTCATATTCCCGACAGCAGCGCGTTTTTTGTGAAGATCCTGGGACAAACGATACTTTTGTCGCTGCAGATTGCGATGCCGATTTATGGCGCGCTGGTCATTGCCAACGTTGGGGTGGGTTTGCTGGCCAAAGTGGTTCCGCAGCTCAATCTGCTTAATCTGTTTTTCCCGGTCAAAATCGTTTTCGGCCTTGTGATGTTTTATTTAACAATTACGCTGCTGGGCGGCGAGGTTTCCCGGTTGGTTGACATCAGTTTTGGCTGGCTGGACGAGCTGTTTAGGGGGTGGAGACAATAGCCGAAACAGTAGGTGAAAAGCGCTTTCCGGCAACGCCTAAGAAAAAGAAAGACGCCCGCAAGAAAGGGCAAGTGCTCAAAAGCCCGGAGATTGGATCCGCTGTCGTGCTGATCGGGCTGGTTATGCTCCTGCGGTTTTGGCTGCCTTACATGATTTCATCCATGGCCAATATGATTGTTACAACGATGCATATGACGGCGGAATGGACCGCCGCTGAGGTCAGCGCGCTGATGCTGTCACTGACTTGGCAGGCGGCGATTATGATGCTGCCGCTGTTTGGCGCAGCGATTGTTTTGGGGCTGGCTATTAATTACGCCCAGGTGGGGTTTCTGTTTACCACCCACACCATCAAGCCCAAATTAGAGAATTTCAGCCTGGTGAAGGGATTAAAACGGCTGTTCGGACTCAAGTCCGTGGTCAACCTTGTGAAATCACTGGCGAAACTTGGGATTATTGGGTATTTTCTATACGCTGTGATCAGAGATAACTTCGGGATTTTTCCGGCTTTACATAATATGACGGTGCTGCAAGCAGCGGGGGTGCTGGGCGGCATTATTTTTGACATGGCGTGGAAGGTAGGACTGGCTTTTCTATTGGTGGCGTTTCTGGATTTTTTCTATCAATGGTTTGAGTACAACAAAAACCTGCGGATGACTTTACAGGAGATCAGAGACGAGTTCAAGCAAACGGAAGGAGATCCCCATCTGAAAGCTGAGATCAAAAAGAAACAGCGGGAGATGGCTCAGCGCCGCATGATGGAGGATGTCAAAACCGCTGATGTGGTGATCACGAATCCAACCCATTTCGCTGTGGCGCTTAAATATGATCCCGGTGAGTCGGAAGCGCCTCAGGTGGTCGCTAAGGGGCAGGATTTGATAGCCAGGCGCATCAGGGAGATTGCCCGAGAGCATGATGTAACGCTGTTCGAGAATAAAGAGCTGGCGCGTTCTCTGTATAGTCAGGTGGAATTGGGGGATATGGTGCCGGCGAGTCTCTATCAGGCCGTGGCGGAGGTGTTGGCTTTTGTGTATAAGCTGGCGCGGCGGCGAACCTCTTTAGGGTAGGTGGATGTTTAATGAACAATAACGTAAAAAGCAGAGATTTACCAACCTAGGCGCATGAGAGTGAGACCTCCAGAACACAATACTAGTGTATCTGCGTTGTCGGGAGGAACATAGGTGTCTCTGCTCAATCGATTGCTCAAACAGACAGATTTGCTGGTCGCGATCGCGCTGGTTGGTATCGTCGTTATGATGGTGGTGCCGCTGCCGACGCTGATTATTGACCTGCTGATTACTTTTGCCATCAGTGCCGCCGTGATTGTGATAATGCTGGCTGTTTTTAACAAGGAACCTCTGGAGTTCTCCGTTTTTCCGTCGTTGCTTCTGGTGCTGACGCTGTTCCGGCTGGCCCTTAGCGTGTCAACCACACGCCTGATTCTGCTTCACGCCGAGGCGGGCGCCATCATCAGAAGGTTCGGCGAATTTGTCATCCAAGGCAACGCCGTGGTCGGATTTATTATCTTTGTCATCTTGGTTATCGTCCAGTTTCTGGTCATCACCAAAGGCGCTGAGCGGGTCTCTGAAGTGACCGCCCGTTTCACGCTGGACGCCATGCCCGGCAAACAGATGAGCATTGACGCCGATCTGAACGCCGGCATTATCTCAGATGAGGATGCACGGATACGTCGCAAAAATATCCAGCGCGAGGCGGATTTTTATGGGGCTATGGACGGCGCCAGCAAATTCATTAAAGGGGACGCCATCGCGGGTATTCTTATTTTGGTTATCAACATTGTCGCCGGGTTTGCTATTGGTATTACCATGCACGGCATGGATGCGGCAACGGCGCTGCAGACATATACGATCCTGACGGTGGGGGATGGGCTGGTGACACAAATACCGGCCTTGCTGATTTCCACGTCAACGGGCCTTGTGGTGACGCGGGCGGCCAACGATACCAATTTGGGGCAAGATATTGTGGCTCAGTTCTTTCAGGCGCCCAAAGCCATGTACGTGACAGCAGGGGTGTTGATCGCGCTGGCGCTTTTGGGTATGCCTTTTATACCGATGTTTACCTTGGCCGGGGCCTTCATTTTTATAGGCCGCCGTTTGACGAGAGCGTCCCAGGACAAAGGAGTTCAGGAGACAGAAGCGATTCTTGAACAGGAAGCTGAGGATACCAAGAAACCGGAAAACGTTATGAATGTGCTCACTGTGGACAATATGGAACTGGAAATCGGCTACGCCCTGATCTCGCTGGTGGACAGCGGGCAGGGCGGGGATTTGCTGGAGCGCATCATTCTTATTCGGCGTCAGATTGCCAGTGAACTGGGTTTCGTTGTACCGGTTATCCGGGTTCGGGACAACATGAACTTGCCGCCTAACCAATATGTCATCAAAATCCGCGGCGCCGAGCTGGCCTCAGGCGACTTGCACGCCGATCAGTTTTTGTGTATGACCAGCGGGTTTGACGAGGAAGAGCTGCCGGGTATTCCGACCAAAGAGCCGGCCTTTGGCCTGGATGCCAAATGGATCAACGCCAGCCTGCGGGAGAAAGCAGAAATGTCGGGGTGCACCGTGGTGGACGCGCCAACGGTGTTGGCGACCCATTTGACGGAGATTATCAAGTCTCAGGCCCACGAAATGCTGAGCCGCCAGGACGTTAAAGGCCTGATTGACCACGCCCGGGAGCAGAGCCCCACCGTCGTTGACGAGTTGATTCCTGATCTGCTGAGCATCGGCAATGTGCAAAAGATTCTCAGCAATCTGCTCAAAGAGCGTGTCTCAATCAAAAACATGCCGGCGATTCTGGAGAGCCTGGCCGATCATGCCGCGGCAACAAAGGATTTGGATCGGCTGACCGAGCATGTGCGCCACGCTTTGGCCCGTCAGATTGTGCAGCCGCTGTTAGACGAAAAGCGTATGTTGTCGGTACTGACGCTGGAACCGCGCATTGAGCAGATGATCCTGGATAATATCAAACCTTCGGAATATGGTGCTTTCGTCAACCTTGATCCCATTGTGGCCCAAAGGCTGCTGAGTGAAATCGCCGCGGATGTGGAGAAGATTGCCATGAACGGTTTTAATCCTGTTATTCTCTGCGCGCCTCTTGTGCGCATCAATCTTAAGCGGATGACCGAAAGGCATTTACCCCATCTGACGATTCTTTCTTATAACGAACTTGTTCAGGGCATAGAAGTCCAAGCTTTAGGAATGGTGGTGTTGGACAGTGCGAGTTAAGCGCTTTGTCGGGGACAGTGTGACAGAAGTTATGAAAAGAATAAAGAAGGAACTTGGTCCGGAGGCGGTTATTCTGCAGACACGTCATTTTAAGGAAGGAACCATTCTGGGTTTGTTTGGTCAACACAAAATAGAGATTACGGCTGCTCTTGATGATGGGCCACTTTCTGCTTATCAAACCGCTTCGGATAGCCGAATCGAGGAAGCAGACCAAGCGGCAAATCAGGCAAGCAGGGTGAAACAGAAAGACAGGGCAGCAAATCGGCAGGAGGCAGCCAATCAACATGGATTAGCCAGTCAACATGGGTTAGCCAGCCAGCGTGGGACAGCCAGTCAACAGGGGACAGCCAGTCAACGCGGGACGACAGCAAGCCGGCAGGGGGCAGCAGGTAGGAAGAATGTGGCTGGGCGTGCCAAAGCAGCAAAAACGAGCGAAATAGAAAGTCGCGCGGATAAGGTATACGCGGGCTATGTCGCGGGTGGAACAGCTGGTATGGCAAAAAGGCCGATCCTGACAAAGCCGTCGGATAATCGCAGCGGTGTATCCGGAGCCGGATATGGATCAGGCGGTTCTGGATCCGGTGAGAATGACGAGAGCGTCGAAAAACTTCTCAAAACCATTGCGCAAGTCAGAACGCAAGGCGCACTGGAAAAGACAGCGATACGTATGTTGCAAGACCAGGATGCTGCCAACAGTGAGACATTGCATCGTGTGCCCGTGTCACCTGCGTCGATCACGGGCGCGCCGGCATCAAACGTATCCGCAGCAAAGACAATCACCCCGAACATAATCAGGCAGAACCCAACCGCGCCGAATGTGAATGAATTAGAGGGAAATTTCGAACTCACGAGCATCATGAGCATGCTGCACGAAATACATCAGTATTTGAATGAAGAAAGTGGCGGCGCAGGTTTTGTGCCGGAAGTGCTGCAAAAATGGCGCGATTACTTGTATGACCGGGGCGTCGGCGCGGAGATGTGCCGCGAGCTGTTGTTTCAGGTGCAGGTACATCTGAAAAGAGAGTTGTGGCATGACGACCGTCGTGTGTGGGCACTGCTCCAGAAAGACATTCTGGCCAAATGTGCCCGTACCCAGATTATTGACGTTAAGGCGCTCAAGAAAAAAAACAGACCGCTGACCATGGCTCTCGTTGGACCCACAGGCGTCGGCAAAACCACAACGATCGGTAAACTGTCGGCTGGTTTCAGCATTGTCGAATCACACAAAGTCGCCCTAATCGCGGCGGACACCTACCGGGTGGCTGCGGTGGAGCAGCTGCGCACCTTCGGAGAAATCCTGGATATTCCGGTGGAAGTTGTGATGAACGCCGCGGGATTGCAGGAATCTCTGGCTAAACATTTGGATAAAGATGTCATTATTATTGATACAGCCGGCCGCAGCCCCAATCATGAAATGCATATGGACGAGCTGGAAGAATTCATGGAGGCCGGCCGGCCTGATCTGACCATGCTTGTCATCAGCGCCACCACCAGCCCGCAGGAGCAGGGATATGTGCTGGAACGGTTCCGGACTCTGTCAACCCATCTGATTCTGACCAAATTAGATGAGAGCCGCAGCGAGGGGGCCATGCTCGATTTGGTGCGTCGAACGGATTTGCCGTTGACTTATTTAACCAACGGTCAGAACGTTCCAGACGATATCGAAGTGGCCACGCCGGAAAAACTCGCGCGGCTGATTTTGGGGAAAGGCGTTGTCAGAGATGTATCATGACCCTTTCAGGAGTTGGGCGCGAACTATGTATATATTTTTGAGGGGCTGCTGCACCTTCAGTGCAACAGCCCCTTTTTCAGAGAACATTTTACCAACCCCAATTGTTGGGATAGTCAAAGGTCCACAGATAAGGTGACTTCATCTCAATTCGATAGTCCTTTTCTAATGCTTTCCATGTATCGGGTCCGACGATTCCATCCGGATACAATCCCCGGGCTCGTTGATAATCAATAACTCCTTGCTTTGTGATATTGCCAAAGTAGCCATCAATACCTCCGGGGTATTTGCCAATATTGCGTTTTTTGCATTCGCGCAAAAGATCCTGCAAGAGACAGACATAAGAGCCCTGGGTATAATAATTTGGGCCATATTTAATTTGACTGACACGCTGGTCAAAGTTGTAGGCTGAACCATAGACATAGATATAGACTGTCGACTTATTTTTTTTATAAAGGTGAAAATGAACACCATCAGAGACTTCATGTGCAGATAAAGGAACAGCTGTTGAGGTCATCAAGACGACAAGAAGTGCTAATCCAAGAATCTTCTTTTTCATTGGTTTTCCTCCCTTTCTTTGAAACGAGATTTTCCGGCATACCCTTTTCAGTGATATCAGATATCATTCCACCTCCCATTGTCTTCCGGATAACGCTGCGTCATAGTGTTGTGTCCAGAAACACATTGTATAGAAACCGATAAGGGTGCAGCCAATAGAAATAATCAAATCGACAATTCCAATGATTGCGCAGGGGCTTTTCCTATAGATATCAAATGACTCTCGGGGTCGATATAGATACTCAAGCTTATCTTCATTCCCTGGTCAACGGAATCCTTACCAAGCTCGTACATTATATAGCCGCCCGGAATGGTTTGTCCTTGCGGATTGCTACAGACAAAGCCCTCTGTCTCTGTCAGGAACGTAATATATTTTTCAGCGTCCTTGATAGCCTGCGCCTGATCTCGATAGCCTGTTGCATATTTCAAAGTAACATCTACCGATCCTGAAGGATAGCTGGTGTAGGTATCCATCTGCAGCAGTTCCCGCTCCTCAACCACCTTTACAAAAGTAGTGATATAATCATTGCCAAGATTGATTTTCTCTTCGCTGACAATACGTTCCGCAGAAGGAATAGAAATTTGGAGCGACTCGACAGATGAATTGGCGCCATTAATCTTGTTTTCGGCAATTCCGGTTGTGTTGCAGGCCGCAAAGGCCGGGAAAAGAAATATTACTGTCAATAATGCTGTCCACCGAAAAAACACCATATTTCTGATGGTTTTGGTTGTTCTTTTATTCATAATCCCACTCAGGTCCTCCCTTAAATAAATAATTAAGATAATACTTATATAATTAGATCCTACATGTAGATGCGATTATTGTCAAGTATATGACAATGAATACTTTATGGATCTATAACCATTTACTTCCATAATACTCCCGGCTGCACTCCCTCGTAGAGATTTGAGTCCCCTCTCTTGGCGCCTTATTAAATTGTTAACGATCCATATTAAGCGCAATTTCACCTTCATTCCATCAAGCGACGGATAAGGAAGCCCATTTCGGACAATAGTAGAGAAGAGGAAAACATAAGACTTATTCTGTTCGGTGGCGGCGAGTCTATATCAAAGAGGGGAACCACGTGAGAGACGAGTTTTTGGAGGGCGCGGAGTTGATGGATGTCCTTCAGCCGGGTCTGTCAATGGAGATGATAGTCAAACATGGCGAGAACCACGGCCATTATAGGACTAAGATCGAAGATAAGGACGAGGGGACTTTGACGATTGCCGTGCCTTATGGTGAGAGTGGTTTTCTGCCGTTGCGTCCAGGTGAGGGGCTCGATATAATTTTTGTTTTTAAAGGAGAGTCTTATCTGTTCCCGGCAGAAATATTGAGTCGTCAAGTCAAGGCTCTGCCTACTTTTGCCATTTCCGAACCCAAGACCGCGAAGAGGAAACAACGGCGTCATTACGTAAGAATACCATGTCTAAAAGTTGTCTATTATCAGGTCATTGGTCATGACACGCAACTAGGCGCAAGACAGGAAGCCCATGCGCTGAACATAAGCGGGGGAGGGTTTCTGCTGCTGACAAGTCAGAAATTGCAGCAGGAGGACAAGCTGCTGGTTCAGCTGACTTTTGGCGACGATTTTTTCGAGATTTTATGCTTGGTGAAACGTTTGGAAGCTGTGGGTTCAGGCTGCAAGGGAGGGTGTGGTCAGTATAGGGCGTCCGTACAGTTTTTGAATATTTCCGAACGAGACCGGGATAAGATTGTCAAGTCTGTTTTTGAAATTGAGCTGGATTTGCGGAGAAGGGGCTTGATTTAGTGAAAGATCTTAATGAAATGCAATTGGGGGCTTTGTGTGAAATGGGCAATATTGGCGCCGGTAACGCGGCGACGGCTTTGTCCCAGCTCCTTGATCTCAAAATCGATATTAATGTGCCCAATGTGCGGGTTGTCGCACTAGAAAGCTCGGATACTTGGGGTGACCGGGGTGAAATTCAGGTGGCTCTTTATTTAAAAGTGGAAGGTGAAGCTCCGGGGAAGGCACTTTTTTTGACGAGCACTCAGAGCGGGGAATATATTGCGAAGACTCTGCTGCGTATGGATAAACGGCCTGATTTGAACAGCGATGGGATTGCGTGTTCGGCGATCATGGAAGTGGGTAATATTTTGGTTAGTTCTTTTTTGGTGGCGCTGACTAATTTTTCCGGTATCCATATGCAGTCGTCCATTCCCGCCATGTGTATCGATATGTTAGGCGCGATGCTGCAAGGGATCTTTTTGGACAGCGATGAGGTTGGGGATACGGTGCTTATTATTGATACTGAGTTTTCCGGAACGAGTGATATTGAGGGACAATTCCTTTTCATACCGGACGGGGATTCTTTAGATAAGCTGTTGGGAGTTTTTGGATTATGAACACGGTGTTGGTTGGTATGGGCGATTACAAGGTTTCTAGGGTTCCCGACGCGTTGATGACGATTGGGTTGGGATCTTGTCTTGGCGTCTGTGTCTATGATCAAATGGCCAAGGTGGCTGGAATGGCGCATATTATGTTGCCAAGTTCGCGGGATATGCCACAAAGCAATCCTCTGAAATACGCTGATACCTGTTTGTCAATTATGATGAGTGAGATCAATAGGTTGGGCGGCGTCAGTTCCCGGTTGAAAGCAAAGGTTGCCGGTGGGGCGCAGATGTTTGCCGCTCTCGGCAAGGCGTCAGCCATGCATATCGGTGAAAAAAATATGGATGCTGTTTCGGAAGAACTGAAAAAATACGGCATTCCTATTTTGGCGAAAGACGTCGGCGGCAACGTCGGCAGAACGATAACTTTTCGTATTGAAACTTCAGAATTGTATATCAAAACGGCTAAAAGCAGCAACGGAAAGGTGATTTGATGTGGGAAGAACGGACGCATCAACGCATGAAAAAATGGGCTCTTTTTGCGGCCTTGTTTCTTGGCAATCTCTCTCTGATTTTAAGTTATTTGTTTCGGTCAGAAATGATCTACTCAGCCTGTAAGGCTGTAATAATTTTTGCAGTTATGTATTTTATATGCAGAATAGTCATAGCAACTTGGGATAAAGTAAATAGAAGAGATTTTCAACTCAGTCAAGATGATTTTTCTTCAATTAAGACGACGTTGGAGGCCCTTGATGATCTTGATGAAAAAGGCGTTAAGGTGACTTATAATCCGCAGCTTGAACCCTCTGGGACGGATCGGGCGGATGAGAAAGCCGGGGTCACCGCGGGGCAGATTAATGCGGATTTGTTGGGGGATAAGGGTTAGGGGTTAGGGGAAGGGGACAGGGGTTAGGGATTAGGGGTTAGGGTTGGTGATTTGATAATTCAAGGATAGAATTATCAAATTTCGGGATTTGATGGATCGCTTAGAACCCTTTCCTCATCCTTTGTTCGGTGGTAGTTATTGGTGTCGATCAAGCGTGTAGGAGGATGGAGAAGGAGATGAGCAATTCTTATGAGCAAGTAGCGAAGCAGCAGACTGCTTGGTCGGAGTCGGCTGTTGCGAAGTATCTGCCTTTGGTCAAGCGCATCGCGGGCCGGTTGGCAATTTCCTTGCCTTCTCATGTGGAGGAGGAAGATCTTGTTGGGTATGGCGTGTTTGGTTTGTTGGAAGCTTTGCAGCGTTTTGAGCCGTCCCGGGGCGTTAAGTTTGAGACTTATGCGGGAATTCGCATCCGCGGCGCTATGATTGATGGGCTGCGTGCTATGGATTGGGTGCCGCATTCGGCCAGACAGAAAGTTAAGCAGGTCCGGAAGGCTTTCGAGAATCTTGAGAGTGAGCAGGGGTCGGCCAGTGTTGAGGATGTCGCTCGTTCTTTGAATATGTCGGAGGGTGATGTTTATACGAATTTGCTCAAAGGTCAATATATGAGTATGGTCTCTTTGGATGAGACCGTGGCGGCGTCTGAGGATGAGAATGGTACCGCCGCGATTAATATGTTGGCGGATCCCCGCGCGGAGGAAGCGTTTAATGAAATTGAAAGAGAGGATCAGGCTAAGATTCTGAGTGAGGCTATCGGTCGGCTTTCGGAAAAAGAACAGATGGTGCTGGCTCTTTACTATCAAGAAGAGTTAACTTTGAGGGAGATTGCCGCGATTTTGAAACTTTCTGAGTCGCGAATTTCGCAGATTCATTCTCAGGCTTTGGCAAGGCTGCGTGGAGCTTTGGGTCGTCATTTATAAGGGTCTGAGCGCGCGCGAATATTTAAGTAAATTTTTTATTAAAAAATTCGATAAAGAGATAGACGAATCTTTGCTGTGATACCTTCGGTTTGCGATCATACAGCATTAATTTGGATTACGAGAATGTGATTCGATTCTAACTTACAAAAAATTCTTCTTTAGATTGCGTCAACAAGATTCGATATATTTTACACAAGTTAATCCTGATCTTGAATGATGAGCGCTTGTTTGTCATTGAGGATCAGGGTGACAATTGTTGGAGGTGAATCAATGGTTATTCTGGACGCCATTGCGCCACAGCCGGATGTGAAGATGAAAGGTCATGATCAAGGTAATGCATTCAAAAAATCGGATCCTGACAAAGTATCTTTTGGCGATATTATCGGGATTACGATCAGACAAGCACAGTTTGCGTCTGAGGAGGATGCGTTTTTTGACGCTGATCCGATTTTGGCTGTGTTGGATGTGTTTGACGCAGGCGTTGACGCTGGGAGGCAAGATTCTCCCGATGTTGGGGTTGGACAAATTCCGCCGACTCAAGACGATGAGGCAATTTATTTGGAAAAAGATGAGGCTGCGGGTATGAAACCAGGCATGACAGGAGCGTTGCTTTCTTTTGGCGAATTGATTTCGTTCAAAGAGCCGGCATCTTTTGACAAACCCATATCTGAGGTGTTCTCGCCGGTACGAGGTGAAAACGCAGCCCTCTTAAGGAAAGAGCAGGGCTATGCGCCGACTTGGCAGATGTGCGACGATGTTTCTGAGGTGTTGGATAACAAAAAAGATTTTGCGGACACTATACTTTTAGACAGAGAAATGAACAAAACCGACAAACCCTTGAATCAGATTTCGAGATTGATGGGCGAGTTAAGTGGTCGGATTAAGGATTCATCAAACCAGCCGGAGGTTGCCCTGACCGCTAAAATGATGACAAACTCTCCGAGTCGTGATGTGGCGGGTTCCTTAATGGAGCCTAAGGAGACGGCGGTTTTTCCGAATGGCGTTCAGAACGCGGCTGTTGTGACGTCGCCGGTTCCGTCCCCGACGCCTTCTTTGGCGCCACAAGTGATTCAAAGCATCCAGCAAGTGGCTATGCATTTGCCGCCCCGTGCGGTGCACGAGATGACAATGTCTTTGCATCCGCAAGAGTTGGGAAAACTGGATATTTCTCTGCGCATGGAGAATGGTCAGCTGCATGTGGTGATCAAAGCGTCTGAGCTGGGAACGGGACAGTTTTTGCAGAACCAAATGCAGGATTTAAGGCAGAGTCTTAGCGACGCCGGCATTAATTGCGGAGACCTGCAAATGGATTTTGGCGATCAGGCGGAAGGCCAGGCTTTTGAAGAAGCTCTTCGGGACGGTAACAATAATTTGCAGAATGATAACAGTGAGGCGGCGTTTAACAACGGGATTCTGAACGATGGTGACGCGGACGACAGTTCTGCCAGAATTAATCTACGGGCGTAGCCCTATTATTAAGATCCGAATTGAGGAGTGAAATATTGTGGCGGTTGACAATATTAATTTTTTCGGCAACCTTTATGGTTATGACAGTTTTTCCACCGGGAACTATACGTCGAGTGCCATGCAGGGGCTGGATAGGGATGTTTTTCTGCGGCTGATGGTGGCGCAGTTTGCCAATCAGGATCCGATGTCGCCGGTTTCGGAAACGGAATCGATTGCCCAGTTGGCGCAGTTCAGCACACTGGAACAGATGACCAATATGGTTGATTCTATCATGGATCTGAAAGTCGGCATTGCGCTTATGCTCAATCAGTCTTTGATTTCTCAGGGTTCATCAATGATTGGGAAGGAAGTTACGGGAACCATTTACGATGAGAATGGCGTCGAACGCGAAATCACAGGGGTCGTCAGTTCTGTTCACATGAAAAATGGTTTCTTAACCTTGAAAATCGGCGATGAGGAATTGCCTATCGATTTTGTTAAGGAAATCAGGAACAGCGCGCAGTGACAGTGGACAATGGACAGTTCGGGAAGATTATTTGTTGATATGACATCATGTAATGGCATCCTATAATGATGATTTGGAAGGATAAGATTTTTTGTGCTTGTGTCTAAAAGTGCCAAAAATTGCCTTCCTATTTGTTCGAAAAACAACTTTAGAAAGAGAAGCGAGGGTTCGATAATATATTTGCAAGTGAATTAAATGTGAATATAATAATTAAAAAAACGGGAGGAATACTCTTATGATGCGTTCAATGTACTCTGCCGTTACAGGCCTGAGAAATCACCAAATCGCGATGGATGTAATCGGTAACAACATTGCTAACGTTAATACAATCGGCTATAAGCGCAGCAAGACATCTTTTGCCACCATGCTTAGTCAAAATTTGAGCGGCGCGGCGGCTCCTGATAACCTCAACAATCCGCCCACATTCGGCGGCATCAACCCTATTCAGGTTGGTCTTGGAATGAGTATTTCCTCCATTGACCGCATTATGAATCAGGGAGCTGCTCAGAATACAGGCAAAGCGACCGATATGATGGTGCAGGACGATGGATTCTTCGTGGTTCGTTTGGGCAGCGATATCTTCTATACTCGCACAGGTAATTTCGATTTTGACCGCGACGGCAATTTGGTTGACCCGTCAACAGGCGCCCTTGTGCAAGGATATGCCAACAGCACCCTTCAGGGAACTTCTACCGCGCCTGTGGCACCCAGTTGGGGTACGGCTACCGGCAGCATGAATATTAAACTTGGTATGGATCATCCGGATTTGGCCGGGTTCACCCTTTCCGGATTCACCATTGATAAGAAAGGTGTCATCACCGGCATTTATAGTGACGGAACTCAGTCGATAACTGAACAGTTGTATATGATTTCTCTGGCGAACTTCTCCAACCCCGGCGGCTTGATGGCGATGGGTAACAACTTTTATGCGCCCTCCAACAACTCCGGCGCGGCTTCGGTTGGCAAACCCGGCGAGAATGGTCTGGGTACGATTATCCCAGGCGCCTTGGAAATGTCCAATGTGGAGTTGGCTCAGGAGTTCACCGACATGATTGTCACCCAACGTGGTTTTCAAGCGAACTCCCGTGTTATCACGGTTTCTGATTCATTGTTGCAGGAGCTCATTGATCTAAAACGCTAATGAAAGTTTTCGTAAACTTTTATTGTCAGGTATAGGAGCGGGGAATCCGCAAAAAATATAATAATCTTCGACTGACGAATTTTTGACAAATCAATGACCCCTCATAGAATTCTGTTCACGGAGGAGACTATGTGCTCCTCCGTTTTTTCTTTTGAAAAGCCATGAACATGGAAAAGGTTGGTGAGAAGAATGCATATAGCGTCTTATTATTTAAGAACCTTGCAAACGCAATTGGATCTCATTGGCAATAATATTGCCAATGTTAACACGCCGGGGTTTAAAGAACAGCTCCGGTCTTTTGAAGAAATGTACGATAGACAGGATCGCAGCTGGAACAACGCGCTTTTTGGCCGGCCGCTCAGTGTTAACGGCGGTGTTGCCGGGCCCCTTTATACAGGTATGCGGATGAATATGGCTTCGGGGACATTGGTCAGTACAGGCAGCACCCTTGATGCCGCAATCAGTGGCGGTGGATACTTTCAGGTGCGGTTGCCCGGCGGTGAATTGGCATATACCCGTGTCGGACATTTTACAATTGATCAAGACAGAAACCTGGTCACATATGATGGTTTGCTGCTGGAACCGGCGCTTCGGGTGCCGGCAGGGGCACAATATGTCAGTATTGACGTCAACGGTGTTATTACGGCAGAAGTTAACAACACCACAGAGACTGTTGGGCAGATTAGTTTAGCGTTTTTTGTTAATGAGCAGGGTATGCAGCAAATTGGCGGAGGTCTTTTTCTGGAAACGGCTGAATCCGGCGCCGCGATGGTAAATCTTCCGGGTGTGGGAGGAATTGGCAGTCTTGCCACGGGCATGTTAGAAATGTCTAACGTCGATTTGGGGAACAATATGGTGGATATGATCAGCGTACAGCGCGCTTATCAAATAAAATCACGCAGCATTCGAACTCAGGATGAAATGCTGCAAACGGCTATTGGGATGAGAGCGGGGCAATAACTGAGCAATCAGAAGAAACCGCCGTCAATAAAAAGGAGGGGAGCGAAAAAATGGATTTATTTGGTCTTAACACGCCGGTTCTGCGTTCTATTGAGCGCGGGTTGGACTATGCCAGCCTGCGGACAAAAGTTCTGCAACATAATATCGCGAATATTGATACGCCAAATTTTAAGAGATCGGATCTTAATTTTGAGGTGTTGCTCAATCAGGCTTTGGGTAGTCATACACCTATGAGTCTGCGTCAAACTCATGAGAGGCATTTGCTGGGCAGCAACTTTTCAGACCAAGGTATGATCTATCAGGATAGGGCTACATCAACACGCAATGACAACAACAATGTTGATCCGGACGTGGAAATGACACGGCTGGCAGAAAATACGTATACGTATATGTATCTGAGCCGGGCCATGACTTCTTATTTGGGGTTGTTCCGCCAAGCTTATACTACGCAAGGGTAGTAAGCAATGGACAATGACAATGACAATGGACAATGGACAATGGACAATGGACAATGTGGGAATTTATTGTCCGTCATCCATTGAGTAGGGGGGGTTTTATGATACGGGGGCTCTATACTGCCGGGGCCGGCATGCTGATGAACAATCAGCGTATGCAAAATATTGATGACAATATTGAGAATCAGCGGACTCCTGGTTTTTTGGAAGTGGGCGAGCATGTGGTCTCTTTTCCTGAGCATCTGGCCAGACGGATTGATCATCCTTATGGTATGCCGTCTACACATAATTTGGGCGTTTTGGGCACAGGTGTTTATATTACTGACTTTGCTTACAAGATGTCCCCTGGTTTGCTGCGGGAAACAGGTAATGCTAGAGATTTAGCGATTAATGGAAATGGTTTTTTTGTTCTGAATACGCCTAATGGCCAGACTTTTACGCGCAATGGTCATTTTATGCGCGACCCGGGCGGGTTTTTGCGTTCGGTGGGGGGGAATCCTGTTTTGGGTGTTGATAATTTGCCGATTGGGCCGGTGCCGGAGGATTTTGCTGTGACAGCTGATGGACGTGTTGTTGATAGTTCGAGCGGCGCTGTGTTGGGGCAACTGAGAGTTGTGGCGCTGCAGATGGATACGTTGGAGCGCGTTGGTCAAACGACGATGTATACGTCCCGGGCTCCGGCTGTGGATTTGACTGAAGGCGACCGCCCCAGAATCCAGCAGGGGTTTGTTGAGGAGTCGAATGTGGATATCGCCGGTCAGATGGTGAAAATGATTGAAACCAACCGGGCGTTTTCGATGAATCAGCGTATGGTTCAGATGAGTGATCAGGTTTTGCAGCGGACAGTTAATGAGGTGGGTAGGATTGTTTGATTGGGGCTTTTTCCGTAGAAGGACTCCCAATGTTTAAGTAAAACTTCAAAATAAATATAAAGACCAGCCAATATCTGGCTGGTCTTTGTCTTGTAAAGTCCTATTTGTAATCCTGTGGTGCAAACGTCAGCGACATAATTTCGTGGCCGTCGTTGCTTTTATAAACATAAATAAAAGTCGTGTCAACATCCCTCAAAGCTTTTAGGGAAGAGTTGGTTTTGATGGTTTTCAGCAGTTCCGTTTTCGCGATGTTCTGCAATTCATTGATCTGTTCTTCGGTAAGTTTGTCCTTCGAATAATTCACCAGTGTATAATTGTACTGAAATATTTTGCCTGCAAGAGCCTCTGTGTTATCTAAGCGGGTTTCAGAGTCCACTTTCATTGGGCATTGTTCATTAATCTGTTTGGAGGCGTCCGATAAAGTTTTGTCAACGATGCTATCCGCTAAGTTGCACCCTGTGAACAGAATAACGACGCTTGTGAGCATGAGGATCATGGTAACCAGGAAGTACCTCTTTTTCATGATTTTTCTCCATCCTATTCTTTGTGTAATAATTCCGAAAGATATGAACATTGCCATGAACATTGCCAAAAGTTGTTCTATATTGTCGGCGATAATACAATAACACGTTCATCGTGAAAAGTCCAGTTTCAAAGTTCGACGGCAGCTGTCAAGTGACGGTCAAGTGACGGTCAGTGATGGTCAAGTGACCTTAAGGTGTCTGTAACCAAGCTGTGAAAACCCGCATATATTAGACTATATTCTGTTCTAATACCCGTACAATCGCGGGAAACCACCATGAGCAACAAGGAGCGAGACACATGGCTAATGATAACAACACCAATACCGGTTGTAATCTATATCCCAAAGGCGACCCCGGCGTTGCCGGACCGGCGGGATCCCAAGGCGCCCGAGGCGCCCAGGGAGTTCGCGGTGACATAGGACCCCAAGGAGACCCGGGATGCCAAGGGTCACAAGGCGTTAAAGGCAACCCCGGTCCCCAAGGGTCCGCCGGCCCTATGGGACCCATCGGGCCCAGGGGCGAACCGGGTAACGTGGGAGCACAGGGACCGGCGGGGCCGGAAGGTCCGGCAGGCCCCAGCGGTTCCGTCGGCCCCCAGGGACCCATAGGCCCGGACGGTCCGGCCGGGGCAACCGGTCCCATGGGACAGGAAGGCCCCATGGGATGTCAGGGCCCCCAAGGAGAACAAGGACCTCAAGGCAACCAAGGGCCCCAAGGCGATCAGGGCATTGTCGGCCCCACCGGTCCCATCGGCTCCGGAGACACCGGACC
>Ga0082212_10004705_pt1 | contig 18827 bp, 14 predicted proteins | sample TergutNt197P3_FD_71548 | JGI IMG/M metagenome (GOLD analysis project Ga0082212, IMG submission 71548) | Neocapritermes taracua P3 segment gut microbial communities from Petit-Saut dam, French Guiana - Nt197 P3 | ecosystem: Host-associated > Arthropoda: Insects > Digestive system > Gut ...
GAAGCCGGCTCCAAACCCAATGCTTGGCGTACCTTATCAGGCGTCAGTTCGCCATCGCGCGAAAGCGTTCCGTCCAATCTACCATGTACTTTCAAACCAATACCCAAATATCCTTTCAACTGCTCCTCCACCACCGGATAACCATCTTCCAGAACCAATATTTCCTCGCAAGCATCTATGAATTGGAACAATAATTTCTTGGGCAAAGGATATTGACTGATTTTCAATACAGGGTGTTCAAATCCGTTGGGATAATTTTCCTGTAAATAGTTGAAAGCAATTCCGCAAGCGATGATGCCTAAATTGGAGTGATGAGTGACGGGTGACGAGTGACAGGAAAGCGGATAGAATCGATTGTATTTGGAATTTTCGGACTCCTCCAAAAATGTTTGCTGTTTTTCAATCAATACTTTGTAGCGTTTGCGGGCATTAACCGGTAGAAGCACGTATTTCTGACGAGCGTCTGCCTCTGTGTGTACGGCATTTTGGGGCTGCATTTCCCTTGTCTGTACACCGGAACGCGAATGAGCCATACGGGTCGTTATACGCAGTAGAAACGGATAACCCAACTTTTCCGACCGTTCAAAACCCTCATACACCATATCGTAGGCTTCCTGCTGATTCGACGGTTCCAACACCGGTAGCATGGCAAAGTTCCCATACACCCTGCTATCCTGCTCGTTTTGCGATGAATGCATAGAAGGATCGTCGGCTGTTACGATAATCATTCCACCGTTAATCCCCGTCATGGCAATATTCATAAAGGCATCAGCGGCAACGTTCAAGCCTACGTGTTTCATACACGACAAAGTTCGTTTTCCGGCGTATGACATTCCCAAAGCGGTTTCTAAAGCGGTTTTTTCGTTACAGCACCATTGGGAATAGATGCCGCGCTCTTTTGCCGCAAGAGAATTTTGGATATACTCTGTGATTTCGGTAGAAGGGGTTCCGGGATAAGAGTAAACTCCTGACAATCCGGCGTCAATCGCGGCTTGGGCAATCGCTTCGTCCCCCAAGAAAAGTTGTTTGTTCATTAAAGATAATTTCTATTTTTTATTCAATGTAAATGAAACCGGAATATAATCGGGCATAGCGACGGTGTTTCCTCCGATGACAAAACTGGGTTTCAATTTTACGGTAACATGACTGGAAGCATTACCGATACCGGCAAAATTAAACGCTAAATTTTTTATAGACTCTAAGGATTTGCCACTCAGCACTTGTCTCAAATCGAAAGCCATCGCTATCGGCAACATTGCATTGCCTCCGGATGCAATTTGAAACTGTTGGTTGAAAAGTCCCTGTGTCATTTGTATTCCATCGATTTCGAGAATGTAGCTGGCGCCATTCAATATTGCCGTTTGAACGCCTGAATTGGATACATTCAAATTCAAATTGAAACTCAAAGGCAAACTGCCGTTGGGGGAAGCGAAAGCCGTCAGAAGATTCGCAGTTGCCACTGGATTCAGAGACGAAATACTATTGACGTTTTGCAGGTTAACCCCTGCCAAAGTCAATCCGGCAATGGAATGAAAATCATATTTACACTGTGTCAGTGCATACGTGCCTGCCAATTGTTTTGCAACATCGCAGGAAGACAGACAGATAAGTAGTCCCAATAGCGCAACAATCTTTTTCATTTTGTGTATGATTTATATTTTTCTGTTCGCAAAGGTAAGTAAAAAAATGGGAATTGTTTATTTGCCGTATCAAATAATTTTTGCTAACTTTGTAGCAAGATAATCTGTTTTACAGATAACAGGCAATATATTATTTACACTTAGAAACATTTAACTATCATGAGACTACTGTTATTAAGCAATTCCACCAATCCGGGAGAAGACTATTTGTCTTGGCCCCGGAAAGAAGTTCAAGCGTTTTTGGGAAACAATCCGGTTTCCGCGTTATTTATTCCTTACGCTGCGGTTACTTTCAGTTTCGATGAATACGAATCGAAAGTTGAGACACGTTTTTCGGAATGGGGACACCACGTGAAAAGTATCCATCGCGCATGGGACCCTGTTCGGGAAATTGAAAATGCCGACGCAATTGTTGTCGGCGGAGGCAATACATGGCAATTGGTAAGGTTGTTGCACGAAAAAGGCTTGATGGAGCCTATACGAAAAAAAGTACTGTCGGACTACTGTCCTTACATCGGTTGGAGTGCAGGAAGCAACATTGCCTGTCCTTCCTTGCGGACAACCAACGATATGCCAATTGTCGATCCGCTCGGACTTGAAACCTTGGGGCTAATTCCTTTCCAAATCAATCCGCACTATTTAGATGTTCACCCCGAAGGTTTCGGCGGGGAAACGCGGGAAATGCGAATTCAGGAGTTTATTGAAATCAATCCCGATGTATATGTATTGGGCTTGCGGGAGGCAACGTTACTGAGGTTAGAGGAAAACGCGCTCCGGCTAATCGGTTCTCGAACGGCTCGATTGTTCAAAAAAGGAGAAACCGCAAAGGAACTAAACGCTCAAGACGATTTATCGTTTTTGTTAGATGATCATACGCCGGTTGTTCCTTATTATTGAATAAGATTCAATAATATTTGTACCTTATGAGTACTTGTGACAACTATGGAAGGTACGAAATATCGTCTATTTAGGGATATTCCATGATGTAAAGATCAAAAAACAGCCGATTTACAAGTGATTATATCATTCGTATTGACCAACATCATAATCTATTATTTACTCGATTCGTTGGTAAATTCTTGCAGATAGTTCAAATTTTTTTTCGGTTCACAGGGTTGAAGATAAAAAATTTCTGTGATGGTTCGTGTAGAACTACCAAAAACACAATAATATCGAATTTCTTTCTTCGTTACCATCAATAATATAGCGTTTCAATTCTTCTGAAAGATTTTTACTTTGAAGTATCTTTTCCCTGTTTTCCGAAGTCCAATCGAAAGTATAAAGTGCATAAAAGGCATCGTTGTATTTACCAAGTATATTGAAGTTACCCATGTCAGGTAAATTCAAAACATCAAAAGCAATGTTACAGGAATTATAGGTCAATTGATTTTTTTTGTCATGTAAAAGAAACGAATATTTCATATCAATTTTTTTTGCAGGTTTAGAATTTTCCGCATAACCTACAACAAGGAAATCATTATTTTCAAAAAGAGCAGGTAAAGTAAAGAGTTGTTTGTCGGCAAAATATTCAAAAATTTTTTCTGATATCTCATTGTCTGTTAAATTTTTAACGCTTTGAATAAGTATTTTTAGATTACTTCGGTGTGAAGATCCAAAATCTATTGCATATTTTGCAATCCGGTTTGAAATATCGGAAATATCAAATATCGTGTCGGTTGCATCGTAGAGCAAAGCCTGCTCACGATGAATACTAACCGGTAAACGTGGGGGTATTATACCGGATAAGACACTTTTTGATGCAGATAAGGTTCCGATGTTGAAAGTATTTAGATCGACTGATAACAAATCAATTCCTTGAGGAAGTACATTTTGATCGTTGAATATCAAAACTGTAGAGTCGTTTAAATAAGATGCATGTCTACTATAATAAACGTCCTCAGTATGTTTTTTATCCATAAATTGACCTGAAAAATCGAACCGATAGAAGTTGCCTTTTTCAGAAATCAAAACTAAACATTCATTTTTCCGATCGATAAAAAAATCACCCAAATGAGTATATTCTTCCGGACCATTTCCAAATTTATCTATAGTAAACAGGAATTGACCGGAGGAATCAAAGCACAAGATATTGCTACGTGAAGATAAACGATTCAAAATAAATATTTTATTCTGAAATACTTCAATTCTTAATGCTGTTAGTCCTAACAATCCGGACGCGTGAGTTTCTAAGGGAACAACAATAATATCCTCGAATAAATCTGAAAAAACTGCTTTGTTTTTTGTATTACTATGAATTACCGGTGTATCCGGATTTTCTTTTTGACGGTTACAACTCACTATTAACAATAAAACACAAAAAGCAGGTAATAATATTTTTTTCATATTTTTTCAATTTTAAATTTTCTATCTGTTTATTTATTCTCTGCTTTTCGCCGCATCGAAAGACGTTCCTTTTAATAGGTATGAAAATATCGCAAACCTGTTGCGGATATTGATTATTCTACATGAAAAGCTTATATTTTGAAATTGCTTTTATCAATATTATGAGGTTGAATCAAAACAATTGACAAAGATAGCATTAAATCCCCAATTACACACAAACGCATAAAAATTATGCTGGATTGCTTCATCGCTTACGCGATTCGCAATGACGCTAAAATATTGCATTCGTCATTGCGAGCGGAGCGAAGCAATCCAGACAATTTATAGGGGAAAAGTACATGAAAAAAAGTTTTTTACAAAGGAAAGATAATCAAATCATTTGAATTTACAAAATTTATTTGTTTTGACAAAAACCAATTGTCAGTTTTTTTCACCCCGACTTTAAACTATTCCGGTAAAATTCAGTCAAAGTTATAGAAGCCTGCTGTTTCCACAGCGGGAGGGTGTTGTACAGTATATACATCATATCGCTGTATAAGGTCTATTATTTGTCTCTAACTTGCAAATGTATGCAAATTTCTTTTTTTCCGTTAAAAGCGATATCTTTGTCCGATAAAACGATTACTCATGCAAAATTTAACACTAAGAGGCATTAAAAACATTGTATTTGATTTGGGAGGCGTGATAATTACGCTGGATCGTGATGAGGCGGTTCGGCGTTTCAACAATATGGGATTAGATAATGCAGCCGAATTATTGAGCGCCTATCATCAGAAAGGGATATTCCTGGATTTGGAGGAAGGGAAGTTATCGCAAGAAGCGTTCTATGAATCCGTTCGCAAAGAAGCCGGCAGATTTATCCCGAGCGAAACCATCGATTATGGATGGCTGGGTTTTCTGAAAGAGATACCCGAATACAAATTAACGCTCTTAGATGATTTAAGGCGAAAAGGCTATCGAGTCTATTTATTGAGTAATACCAATCCGATAATCATGTCGTGGGCATTTTCGCCGGCATTTTCTTCTCAGGGCAAAAGCATTGACGCCTATTTTGATAAGCTCTATTTATCCTATCAAATAGGCTATACCAAACCTCATCCCGAAATTTTCCGGTTTATGTTTCGTGATTCCGGAATGATCCCGTCCGAATCATTATTCATCGACGACGGAAAAGCGAATGTCGAGAAGGGACGGCAATTGGGAATGAAAACTTATCTTGCCATAAATGGCGAAGACTTTGGGCATTTATTTTAACCAAACCAAGATCAACCATGAAAATCTCAAAGAAAAGGATTTATTTTGGACATGCCTACCGAATCGTTAATTGTATATACTGATTTTGAATAAAATAATGATAAAATATAAAAAAATTTAATCTCATGAAAAAGTTTATTCTCTCAATTGTTTTTTTTTCTGTAACCTGTTTACAGTTGCTTTGGGCACAGTCTTTGGCCGACTCTCAAGCGCTACCGTCGGTTAAAGCTTTGTATAACCGTTTGATGGAAATTCAAAAGAGCGGTAATGTTATGTTGGGACATCATGATGCTTTGGCGTATGGACATTCCTGGAGGGATGAATTGGGGCGTTCGGATGTGAAAGAAATCACAGGGAGTCACCCCGCAGTTTGCAGCGTTGATTTTGGCAAGATAGAACATAGTGCTGCTAACAATATCAACAGAATCCCCTTTGATAAAATGCGGGAAGTCATTCAGTATGCCCACCGGCAGGGTCAAATCATCATGATTTGCTGGCATGTCGATAATCCAAAGACGTATGCTCCGGGACTTGAATATCCCAAAGGCACTTCCTGGGATAATTCCGACACTACGGTTGTGAAAGGAATATTGCAGGAAGGATCGGAACTGAATATCAAATTCAAGGGCTGGATGGACCTGCTGGCTGAATACATCAACACGCTGAAAGATGATGCGGGAAACCCGATTCCGTTTATCTTTCGTCCCTGGCACGAACATACGCAAACATGGAACTGGTGGGGCGCTAAATGTGCTACCGATGAAGAGTTTATTGAATTGTGGAAATTTACCATTCGTTACCTCTGCGATACGAAAGGCATTCATCAAATGATGTTCGCCATTTCGCCGCAAATGGATCATGAGTATCCTGAAACCCGAGAGCGTTTGACTTTTCGATGGCCGGGCGACGAGAAAGTAGATTTTATCGGAATCGATTGTTATCATGGGCGGCGGAAAGAAGCTTTTGTGTCGAATGCAAAACATTTAGCGGAACTTGCTGTAGAAAAAAACAAACCCTGCGGTGTAACGGAAATTGGCTTGGAAGGGATTCCCTATCCCAACTATTTTACCGAAGAAATATTGCCGGTCATAAAAGATAATAAACTCTCAATGATCACATTTTGGAGGAATGATGATCGATCGGCAAAACACCATTACCTGCCCTACAAAGGACATAGTGCGGAACCGGATTTCAAAATATTTTGTGAATCACCCATTGTTTTGCTGGAAAGGGATTTGTAAGGCCCCCCTACACACAAGGAGAGGGGAACCGGATTGCTTCACCCTGCAGGTTCGCAATGACGAAAATGCGCTTGTTCAAATGAAATTTGGTTTGTGTAACAAAGATGTGTTATCTTTGCATAAATTATCAATTTAAAGTCTTTACAAATATGATACAAATTACTGAAAAATCAATTAAAATGTTGTTGTCTATAGTTTTGTTGTGCAACATTATACATCTAAATGCTCAACAGAGGGAACGTCAAGTGGTGCAACAACCTGAAAAGCAGATTGAGGCATGGGTTACCAATCCCGACCGATCAGCGCTTTTTAGCAAGCAACCGGAAACAATAGCCTTTTCCAATGCAAATTCTACACGTAGAGCAGTTTCACCAATTGTAATCGATGAACAGTCAACTATGCAGACCATCGACGGATTTGGATTTGCGCTTACAGGCGGTAGCGCGGAGTTGATGATGAAGATGAGCCGTGCTGAGCGCACAAAACTTATCAGAGAATTGTTTGCAACCGACGGTAATAATATTGGCGTAAGTTATATCCGGCTTACCATTGGAGCGTCGGATTTGAACAGTTTTGTCTTTTCATACAATGATTTGCCCGATGGTGAAACGGATTTTCCGCTGGCAAAATTTGATTTGGGACAAGACAAAAAGGATGTGATTCCCGTCATGAAAGAAATATTGGAAGTCAGTCCTGAAATTTTGATCGTAGCGTCGCCCTGGTCGGCGCCCGTATGGATGAAAACCAATGGCAGGGTAAAAGCCGGTACGCTCAAACCTGAATGTTACGATGTGTATGCCCGCTATTTCGTGAAATACATCCAAGAGATGAAGAAAGAAGGAATTACCATCGACGCCGTCACCATACAAAACGAGCCGATTAATGCAAATAATACACCCAGTATGCGAATAAATGCAGCCCAGCAAACCGAATTTATTAAAAATAATCTGGGACCGGCGCTGAAAGCGGCAAATTTATCTACCAAGATTGTGCTTTTTGATCACAACCTCGATCGTCCCGATTATGCACTCACCGTGTTGCGGGATCCACAAGCTGCCCAATATGTCGACGGAACCGGTTACCATCATTATGGCGGCGATATGAGCGCCATGACTCTGGTACACAACGCTTATCCCGACAAGCATCTTTATTTTACAGAACAGATGGTAACAGAAACTCCCGGTAGCAGTACGATTGCTATTGTCCCTCAGGTGAAACGGATGATCATCGACGTAACACAGAATTGGAGCAGGAATGTCATTCTTTGGAACTTAGCAGCCGACCCCAACAACGACCCGCATACCGACGACGGAGGGTGCCCTTTCTGCCAGGGCCCGGTGACGCTCGATGGAGACAAGGTGACCCGCAACATTGCTTATTATGTTATTGCACATGCTTCAAAATTCGTGCGTCCGGGTTCGGTACGGATTGGTTCTACCAACAAGGGCGACATGTCGGTGTATCTCACTAACGACGAGGAACAACCGGACGTAGTGAGGGTCGCCGCCATTAAAAACAACGATGCATTGCCTAACGTAGCTTTTCGTACACCCGACGGAAAAATAGTTCTGATCGTTGCTAATGATACCTATGCTACTAACACGTTTAGAGTGCAATATAAAGGGAAATTTGCAAACATTCGCTTGGCGCCGGGCGCTGTGGGTACCTATGTGTGGGATATCGAATAAACAGATTATCAATAAATAAAACGTATTCAAAAAAATAATGTCATGGATCGTCGTAATTTTTTAAAAACTGCCAGCGCAGGGGCTGTATTTTTAAGCATGGCAGCAGGTATGCCTTCTTGCGAAACCGTGCCCGTCAATAAACTACCCCGTTGGCGCGGATTTAATCTGCTGGATTTCTATACATCACGCAGATGGAGATCCGGAGGCCGTAGCGCCTCCAAGGAAGAAGATTTCAAGTGGATGTCTGACTGGGGGTTTGATTTTGTCAGAATACCCTTGCAATATCCATCTTATATCAATTATGACCACAATGAGGTTGGCCGGCAAATAACTCCGGAAGAAACGGTCGATTATAATGAAGAGGTAGTTGCTGAAATCGAAAAATTGGTGTTTTTGGCTAATAAATACGGTTTGCACGTAAGTCTTAATCTGCATCGTGCACCCGGATTCTGCATCAATGCAGGCTTTAATGAACCTTTCAATCTGTGGAAAGATGAAGAAGCCCAACAAGCATTTTATGCACATTGGGATATGTGGGCAAAACGTTTTAAAAATGTATCTCCGAGTCTATTAAGTTTTGATTTATTGAATGAGCCTTGCTTCCGCGAAGATATGAACGACCAGTACAGTAAAAAAACGCCTGTTCCGGGCGATCTGTACAGAAAGATAGCCATCGGATGCAAAGAAGCCATATTGAAACACAATCCGAACAGGTTAATCGTGGCAGATGGTAATGATGGCGGTTCTTTAGTGATTCCTGAACTGATCGACTTGAATATTGGACAAAGCTGCCGTGGATACCATCCGGGGTATGTGTCGCATTACCGTGCAGGATGGGTATGGAAAGATCCCGATGAAGCGCCAATGCCCGTTTGGCCGGGAATAATCAACGGAGAAGAATTTAATCGCAAAAAGTTAGAGGAATTCTATAAACCATGGACAGATTTGGTTAAACAAGGCGTAGGAGTTCATTGCGGCGAATGCGGTTGTTATCGAGAAACTCCTCATGGGGTGTTTTTAGCATGGTTTAATGATGTATTAAGCATTCTTACCGAAAATGGCATAGGATGGGCTACATGGAATTTTCGTGGCGATTTCGGACTTATAGACTCCGGACGTAAGGATATCGAATACGAAGATTGGTATGGTCACAAACTCGACCGAAAAATGCTTGAATTGCTTCAAAAATATTAATAAATTATTTTACCTTTGTCGCGAGAAAACGTATGAAAGTATTATGCTCAATAAGTTGAAATATTTGATAGAACAGCAAGAAACATTGCTTGCGAAACCCAATGTTCTCACAGAAGGTAATGGCGTTTTTAACCGGTATAAATACCCTGTGATAACACACGAGCATATTCCTCTGATGTGGAAATATGATTTTGACCCGGTAAGCAATCCTCATTTGATAGAGCGAATCGGGGTAAATTCTACCATGAATTCGGGTGCAATCAAATGGAAAGGGAAATACCTGCTGGCAGTCAGGGTGGAAGGCATCGACCGGAAATCGTATTTTGCCATAGCCGAAAGTCCCAATGGTATTGATAATTTTCGTTTCTGGGAATATCCGGTAATAATGCCTGAAACGGAAAATCCCGATACCAATGTATATGACATACGGCTCACACAACACCAGGACGGTTATGTATATGGTATTTTTTGTACGGAACGGAAAGACCCCAATGCCCCGCAGGGCGATATGTCTTCTGCCATTGCAGCAGCAGGCATTGCCCGAACCAAAGATTTGATTAATTGGGAGCGTTTACCCGATCTAAAGAGTCGCAGCCAACAGCGCAACGTTGTGCTGCATCCTGAATTTGTCGATGGAAAATACGCCTTGTATACACGCTCTCAAGATGGCTTTATTGATGCCGGAAACGGGGGAAGTATCGGATGGGCGCTGGTTGGTGACATCAGATGCGCTGAAATTAAAGAAGAAAAAATCATTAACAAACGACATTACCATACCATTAAGGAGGTAAAAAACGGTGAAGGCGCTCATCCCATAAAGACCCCGGAAGGATGGTTGCACTTGGCACATGGAGTACGCAGTTGCGCTGCTGGCTTGCGTTATGTTTTGTATCTCTATATGACCGCTTTGGACGATCCTTCGGAAATAATAGCAGAACCCGCAGGTTATTTCATGGCCCCAGTCGGCGAAGAACGCTTGGGCGATGTTTCCAATGTATTGTTTACCAACGGATGGATAGCCGATGAAGATGGAAAAGTGTTTATTTATTATGCCTCTTCCGACACTCGCATGCATGTGGCAACCTCTACCATTGAGCAATTGGTCGACTATTGTCTGAACAACCCTACCGATGGCTATCGTTCTGCTGCGTCCGTCAAAAATATCGTTGACTTAATCGACAAAAATAAAAACTTTTTACGATGCAACTCGTAACTATACAAATGAATAATGTAAAAAAATAAGATCGTATGAAACCACACAATGAACGTCTAATGTCGTTAGATGCGCTTCGGGGGTTTGATATGTTTTGGATTATCGGATGGGGTAGCATTTGGCACGGGCTCGCAAAACTTACGGATTGCCGGTTTTTCAACTGGTGGTCGGAACAGATGACACATGCAGAATGGGACGGATTCCGGTTCTATGATTTTATTTTTCCGCTTTTCCTATTCATTGCAGGGATTTCGTTTCCCTACTCCCTGAAAAACAGCCTGCAAAAAGGAGTCACAGGCAAATCGCTGTATTTCAAAATTATCAAACGCGGATTGCTGCTCGTGTTTCTTGGATTGGTATTCAACGGACTGTTAAAATTTAATTTCGAAACGCAACGTTATTCAAGCGTATTGGGTCGCATTGGACTGGCTTGGATGTTTGCTGCTTTGATATACATGAATACGGGACGAAACGCCAGAATCATTTGGTGCGCCGGATTACTGATTTTCTACTGGCTGGCGCACATGCTCGTTCAGGCGCCCGATTTCCCAGGATCGGCGCCGTTTTCAAAAGAAGGAAGTATTGCCTGCTATATCGACCGGATGTTTTTGCCCGGTAAAATCTATGATCCGCTCTACGATCCTTGCGGGCTTGCCGGAGTTATTCCGGCTATATCCACTGCATTGCTCGGTATGATGACAGGCACGTTTGTCAAAAATTCCAAAGAGGGATTAACCGAAACAAAAAAAGTCGGATACATGGTTGCAACCGGAGTTGGACTTGCATTGATCGGATTGCTGTGGAACATGGTTTTTCCAATCAATAAACCTTTGTGGAGTAGTTCGTATGTTTGTTTGGCAGGAGGTTTGAGCTTGTTGCTATTTGCACTGTTCTACTGGATAATAGATGTTAAGGGATACCGTCGGTGGACGTTTTTCTTTACGGTCATCGGGCTGAATTCCATAACAATATATATGGCGCAGTCGATTATCAATTTCCGGTTTACTGCCAATTTTGTTTTTGGCGGTCTCGTTAATCTCTTTCCGGAAAGTTGGGCGCAATTTCTGAATGGAATCACGCTCATCGCAGTTTGCTGGCTTTTCCTGTATTTTCTGTATAAACAGAAAATTTTTATCAAAGTATAAACATCTATTAATGATAGTATTATTACTATTCAATTATCAAGTTCAATAAAATACGAGCATACATTTAAATTCATTGATATAGCAGGTAGATTATATACCCTTGTATTGAGTATATGACAAAAAAATAGGTACGTTAATTATTAAAAAAATAGAAATGAAAAGATTTAGTTTATTAGGAATTTTGTTGCTTTTAGCAGTAAAATCATTCGCACAATCAGATGTATATGTAGCCGGAATGGCAATAAACTCGGAAGGAAGGCCTGTGGTAGCGCTTTGGAAAAATAGAATAGTACAATACATCACAGACGGTACAAGAGGCGCTTATGCTTCTTCTGTTTTTGTTTCTGGCGACAATGTTTATGTAGCAGGAGCAGAATTGAATGAACAAAACATAAGCGTTGCTAAACTTTGGATAAATGGCGAGGCGCAAGAACTTACTGACGGAACATATAATGCAGAGTCTCGTTCAATTTATGTATCTGGTAACGATGTGTATGTAGTCGGATATGAAAGTAACGCCAAAAACATAAACGTCGCTATGCTTTGGAAAAACGGTAAGGCGCAAAGCCTTACTCACGGAATTTATAACACGTGGGATGAAATATCCGTTTTCGTATCAGGTAATGATGTGTACGTCGCCGGACGAGAAAATAATGAACAAAGAAAGTCAGTTGCTAAACTTTGGAAAAACGGAGTGGTACAAAATCTAACTGATGGAAGTATTTCTGCTGCAGCTACTTCCGTTTATGTATTAAATAACGATGTGTATGTAGCAGGATGGGAAGGAAGCCCGCAAGGCATTGTTGCTAAGCTTTGGAAAAACGGAGTAGTGCAAGAAAATATTAGCACAGGAAGCATAAACGCATGGACTTCTTCTATTTTTGTAACTGATAGCGATGTCTATGTTACAGTATTGTCATACGATACATCCCCAACTATGATTGCCAAACTCTGGAAAAATGGAGTACTACATAATCTTTCAGATGGTACTCTTTGGACAAGACCTAATTCTATTTACGTCACAGGTAACGATGTATATATAGCCGGGCAAGAAAATAATGTACAAGGAAGGTCAGTTGCTAAACTTTGGATAAATGGAGTGGTACAAAATCTAACCGATGGAAGTGCTCATGCGGTTGCTACTTGCGTTTTTGTAAAATAAAAAATTGGCTTTGAAATACACACCGCAATCAATTGTACTTTTAGGCGCAATACTTGAAACAATTAAACCACAAGAAGATACTTATCCTTGTAGCCACAATAAAAACAAACGTATGAATAATACAGGTTAGGTTGAATAAAGTAATGATAGATAGTAAATTTTCGATAAAAGAGTTGTTTATCTTAAAAATATTGGCTTACTTTGCAGTGATTTTTCGCAGTGTTTTAACGGACTTCGACGCTTTGTAAAAATCAAAAAGTAAAGAACCAATTATTAGAAGTCCTCCGAATCTGAAACGGTAATGGAACATCACTTTTTAAAAACTTAATCTATAAGAGGTTGGATCATGAATAACGAAAAAACAATTTACAAAATTATTCCGGTGATGCTCGCCTTCTTCACCATGGGCTTTTGCGATTTGGTAGGTGTTGCCACCAACTATGTAAAGCAGGATTTTCAACTGTCGGACACACTTGCCAATTTGTTCTCCACCATCATGTTTATGTGGTTTCTGGTTTTTTCGGTGCCTACCGGATTATTGATGAATAGAATCGGTCGCAAAAAAACCGTACTGATTAGTATTCTAATTACCTTTGCCGGCTTGCTATTGCCATATTTCAATTACAGTTTGATCACCATGCTGATTGTTTTTTCCCTTATCGGCATCGGCAATACCTTGATGCAGGTTTCACTCAATCCGTTAATCAGCAATCTGGTTAGCGAGAAAAAACTTTCGAGTTATCTTACGCTGGGACAGTTTATCAAAGCGATAGCATCGTTTATTGCCCCCATTATTGCGGCGCAGGCGGCAATCCGTTTTGGCGACTGGAAACTGCTTTTCCCTGTTTTTGCTGTTATCGCAATCATTGCTGTCATTTATCTGGCGTTTACTGAAATAAAAGAACAAACAATTGAAAGAAAAACATCTTCGTTTGGCGAGTGTTTCAAATTGTTGGGTAACGGTTTAATATTGTCATTGTTTCTCGGGATTTTAGTGCATGTAGGCATTGATGTTGGTGTAAATGTCACTGCTCCGAAATTATTGCAGGAAAGAATCGGATTATCCCTATCGGATGCGGTTTACGTTAACAGTTTTTATTTTTTGTTCCGTGTTTTTGGATGCTTTGCGGGCACTTTTATCCTGTCATTTTTTTCGCCCCGCAAGTTTTTTATTATCAGTGTTTCACTGCTCTTGTTGGGTATAATCGTTCTGCTTGTTGGACATAGTTCAATTTTAATCTATACAGGTATTGCGCTGATGGGAGTGGGTAATTCCAATGTTTTCCCCATCATTTTTTCCAATGCCTTGCAACACAATCCAACCCATAGTAACGAAATATCGGGATTGATGATTATGGGTATAGCCGGAGGCGCCATTTTCCCTTTCCTGATGGGTGTTGTTTCCGATGCGATGCATAGTCAGACAGGAGCCTTGATTGTGCTGATAGCTTGCATTGCGTATTTATTTTTTGTGATTACAAAATTAAAAAAATAAAAATCATGAAACGAATTCTTTTTATTGGTTTATTCACCTGTTCTTTTTTTCTGTCTATTGCACAAGTCGCGATGGATTACGATCCATCGAAACAGCAAACCACGCACTTGCAATTCTTTAAACCGATTGAGGAACATTTATTTGTCGGCGACTGTATGCCGTATTACCATGGTAATACTTTTTATCTCTATTGGTTGATCGATCAGGGGCATCATTCAGGTTTGGGTGGTTTAGGCGGACATCAATGGGCATTGAGTACTTCCACGGATTTGAAAAATTGGAAACATTATCCGATTGCCTTGGGTATTGATGAAGAGTGGGAAAAATCCATTTGTACCGGTTCCGTCATTGCAGAAGGAGATAAATTTCACGCTTTTTACGCTACACGTATCAAGGATGAAAGCGGAGTAAAAGAGCAGTTGAGTTATGCTATCAGCTCCGATGGCGGTCTTAGTTTCAAAAAACAAAAGCCGAATCCTTTTTATTTTCCGCCGGAAGTATCGAATCCGAATGATTTTCGCGATCCGGAAGTATTTAAAGACAAAGACGGGCTGTTTCATCTCTTTATATCCACTTATTTGAAAGAGCCGGTGCTGAACGGTTTTGGAGGTTATTTGGCGCATTTGATTTCTAAAGATTTGAAAAATTGGGAACAAGCAGAATCGCCTCTGACCGGTCAGCAAGGGACGCCCGAATGTCCCGATTATTTTCGTTGGGGCGATTGGTATTATCTGGTGTATCAAAAATATAGCGAAACTTTTTATGTTAAATCAAAAAATCCTTACGGACCTTGGGAATATCCCGAAACACAAGCTTTGGTGGAAGAATGGAGCAATGTAGCTAAAACAGCTGAATTTACGGGTAATCGGAGAGTATCCGTTTCGTTTATTCCGGGAAGGGGAAATAATAATGATCGGGGAGGAGAGATCTATGCCGGTAATTTACTGTTCAGAGAAGTGCTTCAATCGGAAGACGGAACACTCTCAACTCGTTTTTTACCGGAAGTTTTACCAGCATCAACACCTATAGTTACACCTGCAATTACGACTGCTTTACCTGAGATTATTTCGATTAACGGAAAACAAATTCAAATAAATGCGCAAGGATCCATGGGAGTAGCAAATATGAATGATTTGCCTGATAATTACCGTATTCGAATGAAAATAATTCCCGAAAGCAATTATGAAATATTGGGATTGTATTTGCGTGGACACGACAAAAACAATGCAGGCTACAAATTGGAACTGAATGCCAACAACGCAACGGTAATGTTACATAATACTTCCATTCACGGCGTCAAGGGTTTACGTGAACCTGTACAATTGGACATCATTGTTTTCGACGATTTCATTGATGTCTGCATCAACAATCAGCGCTGTATTGTCAATCGCTTACCCGAAAAAAAGGGACATTCTCTGTTTTTTTATGTAAAAAATGGAATAGCAAGCATAGAAAATATTGAAGTGTCAAAAATATAAAAAAATGAAAGTATTTCTTTTAGGATTCATATCCTGTTTGTTCTTTTTGTCTGCATCGGGGCAACAAACTGTTTTTAAAGATGCCGTAGCCCTATGGTCATTCGCCGATTTGAATGATAAAACCGTACAAAACAGTTCATTGGAAACATCCGGAAAAGTATCTTTCATTAAACTGACGGGTAAAGAAGCACAAGATTCAAAGAATCGTGGAGGGAACGGATATGCCGTTCAACTGAAAGGAGGATGGTTGTCTGCCGGACAGGGTATGAATGAAGAATTGAATCTTTCGGGCAAAAACGTATCCATACTGGTACGGGTAAAACCTGATTATGTAAAATCTTTTGTACCAATAATCAATAAATCGGGCAATGACCAAAGCTTGGCTTACAGCATTGCTTTGAACAAAAACGGTGATAACGTTTTTGTTGAAGCTCGTATCGGAAGCGACGAAATTGCCGGACTCCATATTTTGAGATACAAACTGCCGGAGGAGGAAATCCAACAATGGCATGATATTATTTTCCGTTTCAACGGAAAAATATCCGAATTGTATGTAGATGGTGTATTGCGAGATGACGAAGTAACCGTAGGTGAAATTCGCAATTGGAACCGCAAACCGGTGCTTATCGGCGCTCAATGCAAATTATCTGCCGGATATGCAGCTGTTTCCGAAGAAGATATAGAATTTAAATTGGAAGGGCTTATCGACCATATTGCACTGTGGAATCGTTATTTGACAGATGCGGAAATCAAAAAACTTTCGTATGTAAAAGAATTGAAAGACGGAAAACCGGAATATTATTCGGAAAAATACAGACCACAATTTCACTTTTCTGCCCAAAAACACTGGTTGAACGATCCCAACGGATTGGTTTATTATGACGGCGTATATCACCTCTTCTTCCAGTACATGCCCCCGCACCGTCCTGGCGCTTTTAAAGACTGGGGACACGCTGTCAGCACCGACTTGGTTCACTGGGAACAGACGCCCAATCACATTACGCCACACAAAGTGTGGTCGGGATGCTGGTCGGGTTCGGCAGTAGTAGATGTCAACAATGTGGCTGGTTTTCAGACGGGGAAAGACAAGACAATCATTGCATTTATCACCAACGGCGGCAGTCCTGGCAATGGTCTCGGACCTTTATGTACGCAATGTATTGCCTACAGCACCGACGGCGGAACCACTTTCACGTATTACGACCAGAATCCGATCATCCGTAATATTCACAATGCCAATCGCGATCCGAAGGTAGCGTGGGACGAAGTATCGAAACAATGGATCATGTCGCTATATATGGACAGAGCCAATGAGTTCGGACTGTTTGCCTCAACCGACTTGAAAGAATGGAAACAACTCGGTATCACATCGTTAGACAAGGATGCCGAGTGTCCGGGATTTGAATCTTTACCGGTCGACGGCGACCAATCGAACAAAAAATGGCTGTTATACGGGGCAATGGGCAGTTATATGATCGGTTCGTTTGACGGTACACGTTTCATTCCCGAATCAAAAGTCATACAGGGCGATTACGGCAACAACTATTATGCAGCGCAAACATGGAGCGATGCTCCCGACGGACGGTGCATCATTTTAGCGTGGATGCCAACACAGCGTTATCCGGATATGCCTTTCGAACAGCAGATGAATTTTCCGGCTGATTTGACGTTACGAACTACGCCGGAAGGAATCAGGGTATTTAAAATGCCCGTACCCGAAATCAAAAATCTGTACGACAAAGCATATCAGTGGCAAAATCACTTTGTCAAGGATACATACCTTATCAGTGAACTGAACGGCGATCTGTACGATATGGATATCGAAGTGGATGTCAATCACTCTTCATCGTTCGAAATAGGATTGAGAAATATCACGGTGTATTACGATGGCGCCGGGAAAACAGTATCCTGTGGAGGGACTTCCGTGAAACCTGCATGGGGAGAGAGAAACAGGCCGAATATGAACGCTACCAATAACTTGGGAGAAGCGCCGTTAAGCCCCGTGGACGGAAAGATCAAACTGCGTATGCTGTTAGACCGTACCAGCATCGAAATATTCGGGAATGACGGACAGGTAGTTATCACCTCTTGCTTCATGCCGGAGGATAACAATAGAACCTATTCGTTCACCTCGAAAGAAGGCGTTAATATTGTGAACGCCAAGATATTTTCCTTAAAATCGGCGTGGGATAAATGACACAACCCGTTTCAGATAAAGATTGCCTGAAAATTTTTGCTAAAGGATGGAATTTTTCTCAGGATGGACAGGGAAACCGCTTACTGTATCATTTGCAGGGATGTAATTCCCTTTGCCCGTGGTGTTCCAATCCGGAAGGAATGGCATTACAGGGAACCATGCTTGTCTATCCGAATAAAATAATAGACGATGTATGTCCCAAAGGAGCCATACGAAATAAACAATTGGACCGGAATGTTTGCCTGACTTGTACAAGCCGCGAATGTATGGGTAAAAACCGGAATGAAGGAATCAAATCAAGCATGACCTCTTATTCCATCGAAGAATTGCTGCGGGAAATTGAAAATGCAAAAGGACTTTTTCATAGCGGCGGCGGGGTTACGATTACAGGCGGGGAACCCACATTGCAATTTCTTCCGGTAAAAAAATTATTACAGGAACTCCGAAAAAGGAATATTCATACGGCAATCGAAACCAATGGAACATCTGCGCGCCTGTCTGAATTGTTCGATTGGATCGATCTGCTGATTATCGACCTCAAACATCTTGATAACGATATTCATAAAAAAGTCCTGGGCATAGGTAATGAACAAACGATTGACAATATCCGGCGAAGTGTCGAAACAGGTATTCCGGTTTGGTTACGCATTCCGCTCATTCCGGATTTTAACGACAGTCCCAAGGATATAACCGCATTTTTGCGATTCTGTAAGGAAATAAACAGAGACAATTTAGCGGTCGAATTACTCCCATACCATGAATACGGCAAAGTAAAAT
>Ga0082212_10004706_pt1 | contig 18825 bp, 15 predicted proteins | sample TergutNt197P3_FD_71548 | JGI IMG/M metagenome (GOLD analysis project Ga0082212, IMG submission 71548) | Neocapritermes taracua P3 segment gut microbial communities from Petit-Saut dam, French Guiana - Nt197 P3 | ecosystem: Host-associated > Arthropoda: Insects > Digestive system > Gut ...
GCACATTGAGTGTAATATGAACCCAATGCGTTTTTTTGGGCGAGGTATCCAAATGTCCAAATGGGTCAAAAGCCCTCGAAAACGCAGTGATGGGGGCTTAATTGGGGGCCTGCGTCAAAATGACAACAATTATGTGATTGAAAACAAACAGATTCTTACGTTGGTTAGACAACGTGTGGGAGATATGAACATGAAAATCCTTGTCGCTCTGAAGCAGGTACCAGACACAGAGAGCAAGATCAAAATTGTGGAATCTGGTTGTGCGATTGACCTGGCTGATCTCAAGTGGATTACCAGCCCGAATGATGAATACGCCCTTGAGGAAGCCATCCGCATGAAAGAATCAATGGGCGCAGAAGTCACTGCTGTTTCTATTGGCGGAGAAAAAGCAAAGGACGTTTTGCGTAACGCTCTGGCACTTGGTGCTGACCATGCCATCTTGCTAAAGGCCAATGCGATAGACGACCCTCTAACTACCGCCAGGGTATTGGCAGAATTTGCAATAGAGAAAAACTTCAGCATTATCTTCTTCGGCCACAAATGCTACGGTAACGATAATGGCAGCGTTGGCCCCATGACAGCGGAATTGCTCAACCTGCCGCATGCCCACGTTGTTACAAAATTAAAAATTATTGACAAGGATTTTCATGCAGAGCGTGAAGGTGATGCAGGGATAGAAGTCATCGAAGGTAACTTGCCTGCTGTTATCACTGCCCAACGAGGTTTGAATGAACCGCGCTATGCCAACTTGAAAGGAATCATGGCGGCCAAGAAAAAACCCATAGAAGAAATAAATGTCACTTTGACGGATGCCGCCACTAATATTTCGGCTCTTTCGCTTCCCCCCACCCGCGGTGAAGGCAAACGGCTGGATGGTAATCCGGTGGCACAGGCATCTGCGCTTGTATCCCTGCTTCGTGACGAAGTCAGGATAATCTAGGTTCAACTGCAACGATTGTTCATAGGATTTGACAATGATGATGGTATTTTGTGAAACTAAAGATGGCTCAATCCGAAAGCCTTGCCTGGAGGCCTTGTCAGAGGCGCGCAGACTGGCAGACGAAGATACTGTTTCAGCACTATTTGTAGGCAGTAATCTCAGTGGCGCAGAGGATGCCTCCAACTATGGAGCAGATGTAATAATTAAGGTTGAATCGCCATCTCTAGCCGCCTATTCCAGCGATCTGTTTGCTGTGGCTATTGCCGATGCCGTAATGACCAAAAAAGCTAAATCACTAATTTTGAGTGCCACTTCAATCGGCAAAGACGTTGCACCAAGGGTTGCCGCTCGCCTCGGGGCGGGACTCGCCGCTGACGTAACCGCCCTCGGCATGGCTAAAGGTCGCTTACAAGCAATACGTCCAATATATGCCGGTAAGGCCAACGCTACTGTTGATTATAATACTGATATTCAGGTTGCCACTACCCGTCCAAATGTATTTTCCATATCACAGGTTCCCAGGGCGGGAACCATAGAGAGCCTCCCGGCCCCCTCTGGTGGTTTCAAAGCCATAGTTAAGGAAGTTATTGCCAAGGGTAGCGAAAAACAAGACCTCACTGAAGCCAACGTCATCATATCCGGCGGACGCGGCATGAAAGATGGTGACAATTTCAAACTTCTTGAAGAGTTGGCAGAAGCAATCGGCGGCGTTGTCGGTGCCAGCCGCGCCGCAGTTGACGCAGGGTGGAATATCCCCCACAGTGTGCAAGTTGGCCAAACAGGTAAGGTGGTCTCCCCAACCCTTTATATCGCCTGCGGCATTTCTGGTGCTATCCAACACCTTGCGGGCATCTCTGGTTCCAAGTTTATTGTTGCCGTAAACAAAGACCCAGAAGCCCCAATTTTTAAGTTGGCAGACTATGGCATCGTAGGAGACTTGTTTGAGGTTGTGCCAGAGCTAACAAAAGCCATTAAAGCAGTAAAGGCATAAAAAGGTTTACTTCAGGCATCCCCTAGTTGAAAAGTCATGACAACTGTGCCAAAACTGATGCGGTCACCATCGAATATTTCATGCACGTCACCTTGGGCGAGTCGCGCTCCGTGGACAAACGTGCCATTTGCAACACCCTTCTCTTCCACAACAAAGTATCGACCAAGTTCAAAGATAATGTTCGCATGCCTTCTGGACACGCTTAAATGTCCATCGTCACCCGTCAAGTCAATGTCAGGATAAATCCCTGTCGCAGGATCAAATCGACCTATAAGGGCATTGCTTACTTCGACAACATATTTTTTTCCTGACGAAGCTGAAACAAAAAAAGCATTAGGTTTCTGCTGTGCTGATGCTACATGCCTATTATGAACTTCAGGGCTTTTTCCATTTGACTCAAAGCCATTTGACTCAAAACCAATAGTTAGTTCACGGTTCCTCTGAGTCAGGCGTTGCATCATTTTGACCGATATTTCAGGATTTTGCCTAATCATCCGCATAAAGGTACCGCGGCTAATTGACATTAGTTCTGAATCTTCCATGGCTACGGCTGTTGTTTCTCTAGGCAATGCCTCAAGCAAACTACCCTCACCAAAAAAATCACCTTTTGCAAGTTCTTCGCTCCAAATTCCACTCGCACTATCTGCCAGATACAAGCGCACTTTGCCAGACATCACCACAAACATCTGTTCGGCCATTTCGCCCTTTTTGTAAACAATGTCGCCTTCTGAGACGCGGACTTTGTTTTGTTCAATGAAAGAAGACTCAGCCATTTAGCACCAAGGGAAAACCTAAATACATATGTTAAGGTTAGCAGAATTATTGAGCTAATTGTAAAATCGGGTTTTTTTATAAATTTGAAATCCAACGGAGTTGGTAGGCTATGCTCAGGGTAAATCAGGGCACTACTTTGGAGCGCGTGGCTAGATGTAGTAGGCGAAGAGGTAAAACGATGTTAACAAAAAACCGCTTTTTGAGTCCCATGCACAGCCATCCGATACTCTAAACTATTTACTATGTCTCTGTTTCGATGGCTCCTTGCCCCCCTTGCCCCTTGTTATGGACTCGTTGTGCGCACAAGAAACCGAGTGTTTGACTCTAACCCCCATAGAGTTGAACGCTTATCAGTGCCTGTTGTGTCAATCGGTAACCTCAGTGTCGGTGGCACCGGCAAAACCCCCCTGACCTTACATTTGGCTCAATGCTTGCACGAAAAGGGACTCTCAAATGTGATTATTTCAAGAGGATATGGAGGACGCAGAGAAGTTGACCCCATGGATGTAAGCCCTGAATCAAACCCCTTTGAAGTCGGAGACGAACCAGTAATGATGGCTCGCAGACTGGGACAAAATCGTATCATCGTAGGCCGCCGCCGTGCATTTGCAGCCATCCGCGCCCTTTCTAAAGACCCTGCGCCCACATTATTACTCCTGGACGATGGGTTTCAGCATCGTGCGCTCCATCGCGACCTTGACATTTTATTGCTGGATGGTGTCCGCAAATGGGGCAATGGGAAATTGCTACCATTAGGCAATCTGCGCGAGCCTATGTCCAGTACTCGGCGCGCCGATGCTCTGGTAGTAACCCGAGGTAGCCGCGCCAATAAATCTGAAATTGAAAACTGGTGGTCAAATTACGGATCTGGTGGGCCAATTTTTTATTTGGACTTTCAAATCGGGTCGCTTCGCAATGCCGCTACTGGCAAGCTATTAACCTTGCCTACCACCCTGGGACCGCTGTTTGCATTTTGTGCTATTGGCCACCCGGAAGCTTTTTATGCAGACCTGCTCGTTGCCGGGTTGCCTTGGTCAGGAACAAAGTCATTCAGGGATCATCAAAGACTCAGTCCTGGACAGATCGAAAAAATTGCTACCATCGCAATTAATTCAGAAGCCGCCGGTTTGGTTTGCACTGAAAAAGATGCGGTCAAATTAACAGCCGCCCACGTGAACGCAAGCAAGCTGCCCATTTGGATTGCAGAGCAGGAAGTTACCGGAACTGAAAGCCTGACAAATTGGATAATAAATTCAATTCACAAGAGTGATTCAGCGATGAAATGAGTTTATTGTCATTATGCTGGCTGTCACTTTGCCTTTTCGACCCACACGTTGATTATTTGAAGAGTTACTTCTACAGCCTTGGACATCCAATCGAGGCTCACCCATTCGTGAGTGCTGTGGTATGACTGGGATCCTGCAAAAATATTTGGTGTTAAAAGCCCCATAAATGAAAGTCTGGCTCCGTCTGTGCCGCCGCGGATGGGCTTTCTGGACGGCTCGATACCCTGACGCTTAACGGCCTCCAAGGCATAGTCAAGCACTTTGGGGTCTTTGGAGATTGGGTAGGACATGTTTCTGTAGGACTCTTTAATCGTCAGTTCAATCTTTGCCCCAGGAAACTTGCCCTTAGTTTCGTTGACGATGGATTTCAGAATGTCTTCCCTTTGGTGCAGTTCTTCTTCTGTAAATGCCCTGACCAAAAATTTAATTTCAGCCTTACCAACGTCTCCGCTGAAGCCAATGGGGTGCAGGTACGGCTCCCGCCCTTCTGTGGTTTCCGGCAGACGATCCTGGGGCAACGATTCAACTATGTGAGATGCGGCCCTGACAGCATTAATCATTTTCCCCTTTGCATAGCCCGGGTGAACGTCATGCCCAATGACGGTAATCGAAGCAGAATCAGCGCAGAAGGTTTCATCCTCAATTTCACCCAAGCCAGACCCATCCAGGGTATAGGCGTAGTCAGCCGCAAAAGCAGTGAGGTCAAAATGCTCTGTGCCACGCCCTACTTCTTCATCCGGTGTAAATCCGATCTTTATTGTTCCATGTGAAATTGCGGGATGCTCTCTGAGCCAAGCCACAATGGTCAAAATTTCTGCTACACCTGCCTTGTCATCCGCGCCTAAAAGAGTTGTCCCGTCTGAAGTAACGATTGTGTGGCCCACGCATCGCTGCAAATTAGGATTCTGAGCAACGGGAATTGCGTCTCCAGACCCGGGCAGCGGCACATCGCCCCCCTGGTAGCCCTTGATTACCTGGGGCTTGACACCATGGCCCGAGGTGCCTGGATATGTGTCCAGATGGGCTATCAGGCCAATGGTAGGCACCGCCGGATGTTCTTTGGGCAGATTTGATGGTACCGTTGCCATAACATAGCCCCATTGATCCATTGCGGCATCAGAGCAACCCAATGACTTGAGTTCCTCGACCAAGAGGCGAGCCAGGTCTTTTTGCTTTTCAGTTGTAGGAAAACATTCAGCGTCATCATCACCCTGAGTGTCTACCTGGACATATCTCAAGAAACGTTCGAGTAAATCCCTCCGCTCATCATTTGATAGAGAAAAAACAAGCATCACAGACCTCCGGGAGTTCGCTATGGCAGAAAAAACGGCAGTTTGGCTATTTGCCAGGGTTGAAAAGCTTTTCTATCCTTGCTTCCAAAACATCTTCGTCTGAAAAATCTGAAACTTGCAAATAGTGTAGCGCAGAATCAACCAAAGCGCTCTGCGGTACAAGTCCAACCGGCTCTACAAACCTAATTCTTGTGCCATGCCTTGTCAATTCTGTCTTGATGGCCTCCATTACCCGATAGAGCGGTGTCGCGCTGTAATTGCGCACGGTGACGTTAATAAAAGCCAGGTTGTGAGTGTGATCAAGGCCCGGATACATCCACACATCGGGAAGCCCTTTTGAACTGCCGCTCAGTGCCCCGGCAACCCATTTAGCGGCGTTTTCGTTGTTATTCGTCAGGTACAATTTGAGGTTGACCAGAGGCAATCTGGCAGTGACCATGGTTGCCCCGCGGTCGACTGGAAATTCATCCAGGCCAAAATCTGGCTTCCAGGCAGGATCCTGCATTTTTGCGGCAAAGCCTTCGTACTCACCTTCCCGTACAGACTCCAATTCTTTTCTCATCGGGTTTTTGGCGGCGTTGCCCGCCAGATACACTGGCAAACTATACCGACTGCCGACTTCTTTTCCGAACTCATTTGCCCATGCAATAGCTTCATTGAGTGATGCCTGGTTAATTGCGACAAACGGAAAAACATCCACTGCGCCGATGCGCGGATACGCACCCTCGTGTTTGCGCATATCTATCTGTTTAATTGCCGCCTCGTAGATAATGAACCCGCCCTCAAAAATAGTTTCTTTTTTTCCCATGAAGGAAAAAATTGTGCGGTTGCGGGCCTGATCCATGGCCACGCCCATCACCAGGAGGCCGGGCACATTTTCCAGTTGTTTGCGCACACCTTGAATAAATTTTTCGTCACGGCCTTCAGATATATTTGGAACAACAGAAATATTTTTTAACATTGTGGCCTCCTAGAAAAGTCCGAGAAAAATACCAGCAGCTATAGCAGAACCAATAACACCGGCAACATTTGGCCCCATGGCGTGCTGGAGCAGGAAATTGCTGGGGTCTTCTGCCTGGCCAACCATGTGTACAACACGGGCAGAATCAGGCACCGCAGACACACCAGCGGCACCTATCAGGGGATTGACTTTTTCCTTGCTAAAGACATTCATTATTTTGGCAAATGTGACACCTGAAGCAGTCGCAAACCCAAAGGCCACGCAACCCATAATAAATATTTTTACAGAATCCGGTTTTAAAAACACTGCCGCGCTGGTGGACGCACCCACACCAAAGCCGATAAAAATAGTGCAAATATCCAGCATTGCTGAAGAAGCTGTCTTGGCCAAACGAGTAGTCACGCCAGATTCTCGTAGCAAGTTCCCAAAGAACAGGGGGCCAAGCAAGGGCAGACCGCCCGGGGCGACAAGACAAGTAACAATCAATGCCCCAATCGGGAAGGTTATCTTTTCAAATCTGCTGACCTTGCGACCTGCCGCCATGCGGATCAGACGTTCTTTTTTTGAAGTGAGCAATTTCATGATGGGCGGCTGAATCACTGGCACCATCGCCATATAGCTATAGGCAGCAATTGCGATTGGGCCAATCAGGCTCGGAGCTAAACGGCTGGAAACAAAAATGGCAGTGGGACCGTCCGCACCGCCGATAATTCCAATAGCCGCTGCACTCTGCGGACTGAAGCCAAGTATGAGTGCCCCCAAAAATGCCGCATATATACCAAATTGAGCCGCCGCACCTAATAGCAGTGACTTTGGATTGCTCAGCAAGGCAGAAAAATCAGTCAGGGCACCAATACCCATAAAAATCAATGGCGGCAAAAAACCGCTCCTGACACCGTAGTAAATAATGCCCAATACGCTGTTGCCTGTGTTGAAGACGTATTCATGGCTGACCGGGTCAATCATATAAACCGAAACGCTGTTAAAAATCGAAAGGGGCATCGGCATGTTGCCAACCAGTATGCCAAAGGCTATCGGACATAACAGCAGCGGCTCGTAGTCCTTGGCTATTGCTAGATACAGAAAAACAAAGGCAAACATAACCATGATTATGTTACCCCATGTTACATTTGCAAAGCCGCTGCCCCCGATGATTTGATCCAGGTACCCGGTGACATGTCCACTTACTACATCCTTGGAAAAATATCCGGCATTAAACTGTGTCACCCTGCCCAAACTTACGTGGTCGGATATGGCCTCGACAGTACAAATACCAGCCAGTTTGCCGTCACTGTCATAGAGGTTACCCTTGGCCCCCCTCTTAAAGGTTGAAATAGTTATATCTTTGCTGCCTTTATCAATATAAAAATAATTTTCTGAAGCCTCCAACTTAAATTTTATATAATCCATCCTTTCCAGTTCGGGAATTTCAAGATGGTCTACAGCTTCAATAGACACGCCTTCGGCAATCGAATCTATGAGGGCAATGGATTCAAAATCGGCGGCATAAGCGGTTACAAAAGTTCCAACTTCTTTGCCATGGACATCCTTCAAAATGCCACGGGTGGCGTTGGAGCCTTTAAAGTCACTTTTTAGACCGTCTCTGGTTCCCTTGGTAAAGCGGATGTACGTTTCGCCTGGAACAAAACTTACGCCAAAGACTGGACGCTCCGCATGGAGCGGCACCAAAAACAACACAGTAAAGATTAGCAGTAATAGTTTTTTCACAGCCAGCTCCTTACAGCGTGGTCATTGCAGGCCTGGCGAGTTCGACCAACAAGTCGCCTTCGCCAACATTGTCGCCCTCCCGCACCAGGATTTTTGTTACAGTGCCGTTAAAGGGTGCATTGACGGGGTTTTCCATCTTCATGGCCTCCATCACAATGAGTACCTGTCCAGCCTGGACTTGCTGGCCTTCCTTGACCCGTACTTGGAAAACGGCCCCTGGCATGGGAGCTACAATGCTGCCCTCACCTGCAGCCATGGGTATGGGTCGTTGAGGAGCGGCTGCTGGAGTTGCTGTCTGTGCAGCTATGACAGGAGGCGGCACGGCTGGCCTGACCACTGCTTCCTGGGCAAATACTTTTTTGCGTCCCAGGGAAACCAACTCCACGTCATATTCAACAGAGTTGACCACCACTTTGGCTCGTGATGAAGAAATTTCTTTTACATCAGCGCGATACTCTTTGCCGCCGATATTCATTACATGTTCGCTCATAGCTATTATCTCCTCAATCTATCTGCGAATGGTCAAACGTTGGTCACCATGGCTCTGATAGAGCCGCAGGTCGATTTCGATGGCGGCGGCAATAACCGCAAGAATTTCAGGCGTGGGCGGAGCAACAGGCGGCTTTGCTACAGCCTTTGCTGGCTCTGCACTCGATGTTGGTTCTGCTTTTGGCGTTGGCGTGGGAGCATCGTGGGCGTGGCCATGTCCTTCCCACTTAACGTGCTTAGCAACTCTGTTAAATGCATTGATAAAGGCTATACACAGGACAAGTCCAAGGAAGACTACGGACATGCCAAGGGCTGCAACAATCCAGGCTTCTAATTGTGTCATCGTGTGACCTCACAGTGGAATATTGGTATGTCGTTTGTCAGGATTGTCCAGACTCTTTTCTGCCAGCATCTCCAGTGCCTTAATAATGCGGAACCTAGTCGAGGCTGGCTCAATGACATCATCAATATAGCCTTTGCGGGCGGCAACATACGGGGTTGCAAACATATTTGCGTAACGCTCTTTAAGTTCATCAGACTTGGCCTTGACATCCTCTGCAGCATCCAATTCCTTTTTGTAAATAATCTCGACCGCTCCATCAGGCCCCATCACAGCAATTTCCGCCGTGGGCCAGGCATAGTTAATATCACCCCGCAGGTGCTTGGAACTCATGACGCAATAGGCACCGCCGTATGCCTTTCTGAGTATTACCGTCACCTTTGGCACCGTTGCTTCTGCAAAGGCAAACAGCAATTTGGCTCCGTTGCGGATGATGCCTCCATACTCCTGCACTGTGCCTGGCATAAATCCTGGTACGTCCTCAAAAGTGACGAGCGGGATATTAAACGCATCGCAAAAGCGGACAAACCTGGCACCCTTGATTGACGCACTGTTATCTAAAACACCTGCCATCACCTTGGGCTGATTGGCTACGATACCCACAGGCCGCCCATTAAATCGCGCAAACCCAACCACCAGATTGGCAGCATAGGCCTGATGTACTTCCATAAAATCACCGTCATCTATAACAGAGTGGATAACATCCTTTACATCGTAGGGCTGATTGGTGCTGTCTGGCAAAACACTGTTTAGCTCGGGTGTGAGCCTGTTGGGGGTGTCTTCGGTAGCTATAACGGGCGGATACTCCTGATAGTTTTGGGGCAAAAAGGACATCAATCTGCGGGTCTCGGACAGGGCTTCCTCTTCGTTTTGGGCCACAAAATGGGCCACGCCGCTCTTTGAAGCGTGAACGTCTGCCCCGCCAAGCTGCTCTGTGGTCACGTCTTCCTTTGTCACTTGCTTGACAACCTTTGGGCCGGTTAGAAACATGTAGCTCGTACCACGCGCCATCGTCACAAAATCTGTGATGGCTGGGCTATATACGGCCCCTCCCGCGCATGGCCCAAGAATCAGGCTTATCTGAGGGACTACGCCGCTGGATAGCACGTTCCGCAGGAATATATCTGAATAGCCTGCGAGAGCGTCGACACCTTCCTGAATCCTGGCACCGCCAGAATCGTTTAAGCCAATAATCGGGGCACCTACGTTGACGGCCAAATCCATGATTTTGCATATCTTTTCAGCGTAAGCCTTGGACAGGCTGCCGCCGAAAACCGTAAAATCCTGACTAAATACAAATACCAGCCGCCCGTTAATTGTGCCGTGGCCCGTAATGACTCCGTCCGTCAAAGGCTGATCCTTTTCCATACCAAAATCGGTGCAGCGGTGTGTGACAAAAGTGTCAAATTCTTCAAAGCTGCCTTCGTCCAGTAATTTTTCTATGCGCTCTCTGGCCGTCAGCTTGCCCTGTTCATGTTGTTTGCTTATTCGTTTTTCGCCGCCAGCCTTGTGGGCGCGCTCCCTTAAGTCAGCCAGGTTGAGCAATTTGCGTTCCATGTTCACTATTTCCTCCCAGGCTGCTGTTCTTTGCAGCGACCTACACATGATATATTGAAAACCAGCACCATTGCCACAAACAATTGTATTTGTGTCGTTTTTGAAAGAATACTGGCCAAAACGCATTTTTACAGAGCAAATCCCGAAGCCGAAAAAACCTGACCTCGCAAATGACTAAACTAAAAAGATTATCTCTTGTATGGCGGCAACTCACTTCTCACTTGATTCTTCCACGATCCCCTTGATACCTTTTATTTCTTCCAACTCGTCCTTTGGCAAACGCCACATCCAGCGACCAGTAACGCGATCAAAAATATCAAAACAGCACAGCCAGTTTAGCAATCCTGCAATCATCACGTAGCTGGCACCGTACTCCTGCGTCAAATTGCGTATCGGCTCACTGCCGGCTCCGCCGAATAGTTTTGCAAACAAAAAATATATTGGGCCGATGCCGGCCGTGGCCAGAGCACCAAGAGTCGGCAGCCACTCAAAGGGATCCGTTTTAAGTGTGTAAACACCGCCCCTGATGCCATCCACCATTCCAAACTTCATCTGCAAAAAACCCAACACCAAAAACACGCACCAGACACAAAAAATGATGCGTGCCCTAGTCTTTTGGCCAATTATCCAATAACCAGCACCAGGTAACAACAAGTTGAACAACAGTGGTTTCCATGCGGCTTTTACAGCTGCCATGCGCCGCAAAGGCATAATCGGCTTTGTGATTTCAGGTGTTTCAAACATTTCATAATAATACCCTTGGTATATTAATTTTGGATAGGGGTTTTGATGCCAAGTCTGATTCTTCTACAACAAGCCCTTGGGCCAGACGCTTCATTGGTTGCAGTTGGCGGATATGTTCGAGATCGCTTGCTCGCCAGGCGTGGAGGCGACCTGGATATTGCCACTGCGCTCATGCCGGAAGTTGTAATTGAAAGGGCCAGAGCATATGGTCTGGCTACTATTCCAACGGGCCTTAAGCACGGAACCGTAACCGTAGTTTTGGATGGGAAAAATATCGAAATCACTACATACCGCGGAGATGGAGCCTACTTTGATGGCCGCCGCCCTGCTCAAGTCAACTTCGGCGTTTCTTTAATAGAAGACCTCGCCAGGCGCGATTTTACCATCAATGCGATGGCACTGCCCATTGAGTGCCTAAACGCAGATGATTGGTCTGCCCAAATCATCGACCCCTTTAATGGACGAAATGATCTGGAAAGAAAACTCATAAGGGCCGTGGGCAATCCTCTAAAAAGATTTGAAGAAGACGGACTGCGCCCGTACAGAGCCTGTAGGTTTGTTTCTCAACTTGGTTTTTCCATCGAATCGGAAACGGCAGACGCCATTTCACAAAAACTGGACGTGACTGCAAAAGTAGCCGTGGAACGAATTTTTGTTGAGCTTACAAAATTACTCGTTGGCCCAAATGCTTCGTGCGGCATGAAGGCATTGGCCGCACACGGTCTGCTCAATGTATGTATCCCGGAACTTATCTCCACCATTGGTTGTGAGCAAAACACATATCACGCCTATGACGTATGGAACCACACCTTGGAAGCGGTAATCAATACCCCCGCCGACCCCTCCATGCGCTGGGCCGCTCTGCTCCACGACATCGGCAAACCCATTGCCAGATTTATTGACCCCACTGGCAGAATAAAATTCCATGGACATGAAGCTATCAGCGAAAAAATGGCTACAAAAATCCTGAAACGGCTAAGGGCATCCAATTCGCTGCATGACGAAGCCATGGCCCTCATAAGGCACCACGGCACAAGACCTGACAAAAACTGGGGCGATGCCGCCTGTCGCCGCTTTCTGCACCGCTTGGCAAAGGATGACCTGGACTGGCAGAGATGGGCATCCCTTCAACTGGCAGATCAGTTGGGGAAAGGGCTGGATACAAAAGACATCCACCAAGTCCATGCTGAATTGCTGGAGCGAATGAAAAGAATAGCTGACCAGGCACCGCCATTGAACGTAAAAGCACTGGCGATAGATGGAAGGACTATAATGAAACTAGCCAACAAACCTCAGGGTCTGTGGATTGGAGTGTTGCAAAAATACCTCCTCGATGCCACGGTGGACGACCCCGCACTCAATACCGTCCATGCCTTGGAACCGCTAATCAGGAAATGGCTGGAAGAATCGTCACATAATGTATAGGGAACGAGGCATTTTTTAGTTTTTTAATTTAATAATCCATATTCGCTTTTTTTTCGCTATACTGATTTTTCACTCTTTTGCTGTGAGATGTCGGTATGTTGTCCCTCTGGATTCCTGAATTACCCTTTCAGCTTGCCTCTGGGCGAGATAGTAGGCTTTGCAATCGGCCTCTGGCCTTTCTCTCCCCTAATGGTGGCTCCACGCCTACCCTGTGGCTTGTGAACCGTTTGGCCAAAGGTGAGGGCATAGAAGCAGGAGATTCTATGGATAGGGCGTTGAGGGCCTGCCCTGGCCTTCAGGTGCTTGACCCTACTCCCCAGGTCTGGTGGGAGGCCCAGGTCGGCTTCGGTGAATTTCTGACCCGCTGGACACCGCAGGGGGCATTAGGGCGTATGGGTGAAGCACAACTTGATTTGAGAGGCACACAGAACCTGTTTGGAAATTCCATTGATGCCGCAAACCGCATACTGAGGGAACTGTCCGGCTCTTTTGGGTGGTTCGGACACGGTGGCCTGTCAGTTAGTGGGACGGCATCACGATTGGCCGCCAGGCGTGAACATGGTATTGAATCAGTGAAAGAAGGTTTTGAAGCCAGCTACTTGGCCCCCCATCCTCTGAAAGTATTACCAGCCATCGAAGCAGGTATATTGTTTCGCCTCAATAGGCTTGGACTGCATCAAGTCCGTGATTTACAGCCTGTGCCTGTAAATATGCTGTCTCAGTTTGTGAGAGAGGACAAAGCCAAAAAAATCATACAGTGCGCCCGTGGAGAGGACAGGACACGCTTGCCGATGCTCGCAGATAGGCCAAACGAGAGCCGCCATACATGGAGGCTGGAGCCGCCAGCCATGCCAGAGAATGTGCCTTTAGCACCATGGCTGTTGGACAAGCTCTGGAAAGAGAAACGAAGCCCACGCCAACTCACGTTGAACTGGTGGGATGTGGACGGAGTTAGTCACTGCTGGCGAGCAGATGAGTTTGAGCTATCCGAGCCACCTCTTGTTGTTGCACGAACAGCAGAAACAGGCTTTAGGCAAAACGCCCAACGCAGGATACTCATCCATCGACTTGAAGCGTATATTGCCTGGGGACTGGGCAGACCAAAGGGTCTCTTTTGCGAGGGCAATAAAAAATTAGAAGCTATAGAGCCTACCCTGGCAAAACTGCGTAAACGCTACCCAGACCATCCTGTACTGCCTGGATGGACAGTTGAAGCGAGGATAGGAGCCGCCCTGTAGAACTTTTTGTCAGCTTGCTATGCCTATAAATAGCCAAAGACGAGTGCGTTCAACTTGTTGAACGCTACTCAGTATGAGAGGTCGCCGTATAGTCATGTCATTCCTGCTTGCCACCACAGACTACAGCCAGGGAGAGGGCATTTATACCTCTGAGCAAGCAGTCAAATTGTCTGTCAGATTGGGCTATGGCACCGTTGCCCTTTGGAACACCGGCTTGCATGGCTGGCCTGTATTCAGGGGCATGGCTCTGGAGGCTGGGCTGGTGCCTCTGATAGGCTCACGTTTCCGATGGAATGGCAATGAATACGGAGCCTTGCCCTGGTCTGATACAGGCTATGCCCAACTATGTCACCTGCTAACAGACATTGCCCATGAAAGGGAGCCTGAGTTGCCAGTTACTGACTGCGCCATAGTTGCCATGACATTGGCAGGAGCGGAGCTTGTAGCCAGACAGGGGATAAAGCCATTGCTCTTGGGGCAACGGCACAACGGCAATGAGGCGATGGAAGCACGAAAGAGGGGCATTGATGTAATCAGTCCCCAGGTGCTGCGTTTCAGGACACCAGCAGGTTTGGAATTGCACAGGCTGAAACGAGCCATAGCTACGTGTGACCTGATTAGCCGCACAGAGACGCTTTGGAAGCCAGGCGATGCCGCTGTATCTCGTGCAGAATGGGAATCACGCTATCCAGCAGGTGATATTTCAATTGCAAATAACACTACTGCTTTGATGGAACGCCTGACAGCCTGGGAACCCCATTGGGGCAAATGGGTAATGCCTGAGCCGCATGATTTTGACGGAGACCTTGACGAGAGCCTGTTGCATCGTGTCAGGGAAGGAATAAATAAACGCAACATGACTGACAAGGCAGCAGTAGAGAGCCGCCTGAAAATGGAATTTGACCTAATCAGGCGCAAACACTTTGCAGGATATTTTTTGGTCGTGGATGACATCCTGAAAAGGGCCAAGGTATCGCGTACATGCGGACGTGGGAGCGGAGCGGCGAGCCTTGTCAGTTATGCCCTTGGCATTACAAATGTTGACCCCATAGCTACAAACTTGATGTTTGAGCGGTTTCTGTCAGAAGCCCGCCTTGACCCGCCAGACCTTGATGTTGATTTTGCCTGGGATGAACGGGATGCAGTAATTCAATCTGTCTTTGAAGCGCATGGACGTGAGCATGTGGCGATGGTTAGCAACCACAATTTTTTTAAGGCCAAGTCGGCCCTGCGCTGTGTTGCACAGGCTTATGGCAGACCAGAATCAGAATTAAAAACCCTTGCCCGATATGTCCGTGGATGGGACGGGGGATTGGATGAAGCTGCCGCTAATCCTGCCTGGAAGTCAATAATTGCACAGGCCAACAGTATCCTGAGACACTTTCATCAGTTCGGTGTCCACCCAGGGGGAACAGTAATAACCCCATGTCCCCTCTGGCACCATGTGCCATTTCAGCCAGCCCCCGCTAAAGGGGGAGTATCTATCACCGCATGGGACAAAGACGGCATAGAAGACTACGGACTCGTCAAGATTGACCTTTTGGGTAACAGGAGCCTTGCGGTTGTTAGGGATGCCCTGGTTGACCTCGGCTATGACAGGAGCCATCACTGGAACCCACGCATAGACCCGGATACACAGGAGCTTTTGGCAAAAGGGGACAGCATTGGTGTATTTTATGTTGAAAGCCCCGCCACCAGGCAGCTTCAGCAACGGATTGGCTGCGGTGACTTTGAAACCCTGGTAGTCCACTCAAGCATCATTCGCCCTGCCGCTCACCATTGGATTGACACCTATGTAAAACGCGTCAGGGGAGAGGAAATCTATACGCCAAGCCACCCTGTATTGGGAGAACTTCTTTCTGAAAGCTATGGAGTGCTGGTCTATCAGGAGGACGTTGTAAGGGTTGGCATGGCTATGGCAGGATGGAGCCACCCAGAAGCAGACAAATTGCGGAAGCTCCTGGGCAAGTGGGACTGCTACAGAAAACTTCCTGCTTTCTACGAAAAATTCAGGCAAGGATGCAGTGTCAATGGCATCCCCCAAAATGCAATAGATGAAGTATGGAGCATGGTAGAGACGTTCACAGGCTACTCATTCTGTAAGCCACACTCTGCCAGCTACGCACAGGTGAGCTTTGAATCCGCATGGATTAAGGCCCATCATCCGGCCCACTTCTTTGCCAGCGTAATAACCAACCAAGGGGGGTTTTACCCCGCCATTGCCTACTTAGGTGATGCAAGACGGCATAGGCTCGCAGTGCTAGGCCCAGACGTGAACATGTCCAAGTACGGCTTTAGCGCGGAAGGCGAGCAGGGTCTAAGGGTTGGCCTAATGGCTATCAAGGGGGCTTGGCAAAAGGATATTGATGCCCTGCTGGAAAACAGGGAAAAAGATGGTGCTTTTACATCTTTGGAAGAACTCCTCGCACGTGTACCGTTATCCATAGACACTGCCACAGCCTTTGCATCGGCTGGGGTGTTTGACCTATGGGCGCAGGGTGGCGACAGGACAAGGCTTGCCTGGGCAGTGTTCGGCGGCGTACCGCCTGGGGTGCGACCGAGGCCAACAGACCCATTCCAAAGGGCAAATCTGGAAATGGAAACTATGGGGTTTCCGCTGGAAATGCACCCTGCAATGATAGCAAGGGTAAGGCATGGCGGTTGTCCCAACCGCACCGTTGACGCCGAAAAGCCTAACCGCAGATTAAGAATGTGGGCATTGGTGGTTGCAGACAAACCAGTGCCAACCAAGCACGGTGACATGATGCAGTTTGTGACTTTGGAGGATGAAGTAGGGCTGTTAGAGGCCGTTGCCTTTCCAGACGCTTTCAGGCGCAGAAAGAGACCTTATAGAGTAGGTGACATTGTGCCAGTGGTCGGCACAAGCACTAGGCAGGATGGTTTGGTTGTCTTTCAGGTTGAGGGGTGACAGAAAATTTGTAAATCGTATGGCTGTAGAAAACATTGCCCGGTCTGAGAATGGTATTCGGGAAGTCAGGTCTGTTTGGGCTATCGGGATAATGATGAGTCTCTAAGCAGAATGCCGTTCTGAAGTTGTATGCGCGACCGTTTTTTCCTATATCCGATCCATCAAGAAAATTACCAGAATAAAATTGCAGCCCTGGCTCTGTTGTCAGTACGTCCATTCTCCTGCCACTCTCAGGTTCTATTACTGTTGCTGCGAGCATGGGAGCGTCCCGGGTATCCTCGTTTAGAGTGAGGACGTAATTGTGGTCGTAGCCGCTGCCAAATTTGAGCTGCAAGTCGTTCTGATTTATCCTCTCTCCGATTGTATGAAATGACGTGAAATCAAATGGCGTGCCGCCGACACCTTTCAGTTCTCCAGTTGGAATCAGCGTACTATCCACTAGGGTAAAAGTGTTTGCATTTATCATCAGCGAATGACCCAATATGTCACCATTACCCGCGCCGCGCAAATTAAAGAAGGAGTGGTGCGTCAGGTTTATTGGGGTTGGCATATCTGTTTTGGCAAAATATTTAATTGCCAATTCGTTTTCATCGTTTAGCGAGTATGTGACACTCACGTCTAAGTTGCCAGGATAGCCTTCCTGACCATCGGGTGAAAAATAGGTCAGCCTAACACCACACGCGCCTGCTATCTCAACTATTTCTCCGTTCCACAGGACGTTGTGAAAACCATATTCATCACCTCCATGTAGTGCATTTGGTCCGTTATTTGTGGCTAACTGATAATCTTTGCCATCAATGCTGAACTTGCCTTTTGCTATGCGATTTGCATAACGGCCAACCAGGGCACCAAAGTATGGGTTGCCCTTTTCCCATTCTGCATACGTGGAGTACCCAAGAACCACGTCCTCAAAAATGCCATCTTTGTCAGGAACCACAATCGAAACTACTTTACCGCCAAAGTTGGTTATTGTTACTTCCATCCCATGGCTGTTCTTCAGAGTAAAAAGCGTTACCGGACTGCCTTGCACGCTTTCACCGAAGTGTGCTGAGGTAGCTACCAGACCTGTTTTGGTTTTTTTCATGGTACAAATGGTACCGGAAAGCTTGCCAGGAGTGTTATCACAAAACCAGTTTTTTTATGAGTAATTTACCGCTAGTGCAATGCAACATTTTAATGTTACGTTGCGCTAGCCAGCTCACCGACTTGGCCGCATGGCCTCCCATTTCCTGGCAACTTCGGGCTTGTTCCTTTTCGTGGCCAACTCGACAAGCTGTGACTGTAGTTCACGGGAGAAAATTGTTGAATCCATGAACTCGGAGAAAATCTTGTCCGCCTGGACAACGTCATCTGATGCCAGGGATGCTTCAAACAGCGGGGCCAGCAGGCCCAATATCAAATCATCGTTTGGCTTTGGTTGCCCCTCTCTCCATTGATTTTGCCAATAGCTCCAAAGCGGGGTAAAGTTCTTGGTGATGAACTCCCATTCTCTGCGCCCCAATGCCTCACTGCCTATGGCCTTGACGATTGACAAATCGGTTGAACGATCAAAGATTGAGCCCTCTCCGGGAATCGGGGTCAGGCTTGACAGTATGTCAACTAACCTGTGCCTGTTCCCTACCAACTCATTCAGGCTGAACCAAAGCTGGTAGTTCACAGAGCAATAGGGGTCGCTCTTAATCAGTTCTCCAAGGGGATTCATCAGTCTAGTTGCCAGGGTTTTCATTATTGGCGACTGGGCGGCTAATTCGGGGATTTGAACCTTGAAATTTTCCAGCTTATACCTGCCATTGCTCAACAACTCGCTAAGTATTGTGGCAATTGGCCTCCAGATGACATTGTCCTCTTCCTCAGTCAGGCTCTGCTTGTCTGGTTGTGCTTTGTTGAGCCTCTCCATCCGCTTTTCTGCCAATTTTAGATATTCAGTCAGCAGGTCAATTTCGACATGGGCGTTTCTGCTGTTGCCCTTTTTGAATGCTTCGTATTCATGAATTTTGGATATGACCCTGTTCTGCCTCGCCATGTGCAGGATCAAATCGTGGGTTGGCAGTTCGTCAGAATAGGCAAATACGTGGTTTTTGCCATCGTACAGCCCCCATCCGGGTTTGAGATTGAGGTAGGCAAGCTGCGT
>Ga0082212_10004707_pt1 | contig 18824 bp, 17 predicted proteins | sample TergutNt197P3_FD_71548 | JGI IMG/M metagenome (GOLD analysis project Ga0082212, IMG submission 71548) | Neocapritermes taracua P3 segment gut microbial communities from Petit-Saut dam, French Guiana - Nt197 P3 | ecosystem: Host-associated > Arthropoda: Insects > Digestive system > Gut ...
GCTAAAGAAGACTGTTATGATTTTTATCCAAATCAGGCAGAAGTAAAAGTATTATTAACTGCTAACGCTGTAAGTTTATCTTCGTTTTTAAACGGCAATAAACATTCTAAAAATTCGGAAATTATTGAAGTGGTTAACCAAATGTTGGAACTTGTTCCAGAACACAAAGATTTGTTAACCAAAGAAAAAGGCAAACAAAAAACCATGAAAAAAGTAAGTTAGAGGTGAAACATGAGGGGAAAATTAATTGTTATTGAAGGAACTGATTGTTCTGGTAAAGAAACGCAAACCAAACTACTAATAGAAAAACTTAAGAACAAGAGTATACAAGTCGATAATTTTAGTTTTCCTAATTATAATTCACCAACTGGAAAAATAATTGGTGGTTCCTATTTAGGTAAACCAACTATTGGAGAAAGTTATTTTAAAGAAGGAGCGGCTAATGTTGATCCCAAAGTTGCTTCTCTTTATTATGCCGCTGATAGAAAATACAATATTGATAAGATTAATTTTTTGCTAGAAAACGGTGGCAATATAATTTTAGATAGGTATATATATTCCAACATGGCTCATCAAGGATGTAAATTCAATAAAGGAAACGAAAGAAAAGCCATGTATGAATGGCTAGAAAATTTAGAGTTTGACTTATTAAAATTACCCAAACCAGATATTGGCATTTTCTTACACATGCCTTATGAAAACGCTAAAGAGCTTAAAAAAAATAGAGAAGAAGTACCCGATGGTCATGAAAAGGATGCCGACCACTTAATAAAAGCTGAAATGGCCTATATTGAATTGGCCGAAAGATATAATTTAAAAACTATTGAATGTGCCGAAGGTACTCGTATTAAAACACCAATGGAAATAAATGAAGAAGTATTTGAATATGTTTATAATCAACTAATGAACATAAAAAATTAAATCACAACTAGTGATTTTTTCTATAGAAAATATTATAATAGACTAAAGAAGGTGAAACATGAAAATAATTGCCCATAGAGGAAACGATGGAGTACATAAAGAAAACACTATAAATGGTGTTTTAAACAGTTTAAATAAAGATTGCACTGATGGGGTAGAATTCGACATAAGGATAACCAAAGATAATGATTTTGTTCTTAATCATGACCCTTTTTATAATGGATTATTTATTAAAGATACTAAAACATCAAAACTTAAAAAGTCAGGTCTTAATACTCTAACTGAAGTTTTAGAAAAAATAAATAATCAAAAAATACTTTTAATAGAAATAAAAGAAGAAGATAATAATTATAAAATTTTAAATGATAAATTATATAAAATATTAAAAAAATATAACTTAAATTATTATATTTGTAGTTTTAATTATGAACTATTAACAGGCTTCCGCCAGAAATATCCCGATATCAAATTAGGATTAATAATAGGTGTTAAAAATAATACAGATAAATTTAATCATAACTTTGATTTTAGTTTAGTTAATTACAAGCACATCAATAAAATAAAAGACGAAGAAACTTTTATTTGGACTGTTAACGAAGAAAAAACATTTAATATGGTTAAGGCTAATCAGGGTATAATTACCGATTATCCAGAATATATCGATAGTTTAATTTGAACCTGGTGAAGAAATTTTAACTTTTTCAGTTAATATAACCGCATCTTTATCAAATAATCTAATAATGTCGATGACGTTATTAGTTTTTTTACGTGAAGAAGTAATTAATAAAAGTTCTTTATTATCGTCTTTAGACATAACAATAACTTTAAATCTAGCCTTTTTAATTTCTTTGATTATCAAGGCAGACCTATTTTTATCTATTTCAACCGTAACGGCATTACTACCTAAAGCTATTTTTTCTTCGATATAACTGCCGACATAAGAACCCACTAGTGCGCCTAAGGCAAAGAAAGCTACCTTAATAGGGTCCTTTTCAATATTAATAATAACTGTCGCCGCCACAAAAACCCATATTAAAGAATTGATAAAATGGAGAATGGAACCCAATCCCTTTTTACCATTTGCCACGACTATTAACCTTAAAGTAGATATCGCATCTTCGACAATTTTTAAACCAAAAATTGTAAAATAGATTAATATATTCATATAGTTCACCTATAATAGTATTGTCCAAAAAATGAAAAAAATTATTTATAAATAACACAATTAATAAAAATTTTATCGAATTAGCATTCATATATTGACAGTGCCAGCATACAATGTTATAATGTAGTAGCATTCCCAGACTAGGACTGCTAAGTCTAAATAGTTGGATTGTTAAAAAAGAAGAAAAAAGCATGATAGTTACTGAAAGAGGTGAAGTAATGGAGGCTATACTATCAAAAAGACAGGAAGAGCTATTAAAGCTAATCGTCGAACACTATATTAAAACTGCTAAACCAGTAAGTTCTAAAGAGTTATGTGATGAATTAAATTGTTCAAGTGCGACCATTAGAAACGAAATGGCCATGTTAGAAAACTACGATTTGTTAGAAAAAACACATACATCGTCAGGTAGAATTCCAAGTGATAAAGGATATAGATACTATGTTGATAATATTATGGAACCAAAAGAATTAACTGGTGAAGATATGTTGATGCTGCAAACAATATTCAAAAACAATTCATTAGTTTTAAGTGATGCAATTGTTAAAAGTATGGAAATTGTTTCTGATTTAACTAATTATACAGTTGTCGTTCTCGGCAACTCGTCAGCTGACAATAAAATAGTAAAAATCGAGGTCATACCAACCAGTGAAAATAAAATGACTGCCATTATCATTACTGATAAAGGTCATGTTGAACATCGTAATGTGGTTATAGAAGAAAACGTTAGTCAGTTAGAAATAAAACAAACCGTTGAAATCATTAACAAATTAATAATTGGTGTTCCTATTTCTGAAGTAAGTAAAATTTTAGAATTTGAGGTTAAACCAGTTATCGATAAGTATGTTAAGCAGCACGAAGCTTTATATAATGCGTTCTATAATGCCTTTAGTGATTTTAGTGTCAAACCTGATATTAAAGTTAGTGGACAGACAAAACTGTTAAACGAACCAGAATTCAATAGTGCTGATAAAATAAGGGACATATTAAGTAAATTTGAAGACAGAGAACTCATTAAAAGTATTAAAGCTACTGAAGATGGTATTAATGTTTATATTGGTAAGGAAAACACTATCGATAATGATGTTTCAATTATCAAAACGTATTATACGAAAGATGGAGTTGAGGGAACGATTGCTTTGATTGGACCAAAACGAATGGAATATGATAGGGCAAGGGCCTTACTTAATTACATCAAAGAAAGTATAAATGATGGGATGGGTGATTAGATGGAAGAACAAAGTACACATGATACTAAACCAAAGAAAAAGAAAAAAACTTGTCATTGTGAAGAAGTTACAAGTAAAAATAAGGATTTAGAAGAAGCCCTTTTAAGAATGCAGGCGGACATGGTAAATTACCGCAAAAGAAAAGATGAGGAAGTAGGTTATATGCTTAAATATTCTAACGAGGATATTGCTAAAGACATATTACCAATTGTCGATAATTTCGAGCGAGCTATTAATATGGACGACGATAATTTAGACGATGAGGTATCAAAATTCTTAGAAGGTTTCAAAATGATTTATTGTCATTTAATAGAAATATTAAACAAATATGAAGTAAAGGCCATCGATGGCACTAATAAACTTTTTGACCCCAATTACCACCAAGGTGTAATCACGGAAAAATGTGATTTAGAACCGGGAATGGTAATAGAGGTATTACAAAAAGGATATTTATTAAAAGATAAGGTTATTAGACATGCGATGGTAAAAGTCAGTGAATAAGAAAGGAATGATAAAATATGAGTAAAATAATAGGAATTGACTTAGGAACAACTAATAGTTGTGTATGTATCTTTGAAGGTGGCGAGGCTAAAGTTATCGCCAATGCGGAAGGTTCAAGAACTACTCCTTCAGTAGTGGCTTTCAAAAATGGAGAAATTATAGTCGGAACAGCGGCGAAAAACCAAATGATTACTAATCCCGATACTGTTTCTTCTGTTAAAAGATTAATGGGGACAAAAGAAAAAATCAAAGCTAATGGTAAGGATTATACACCCGAAGAAATAAGTGCAATGATTTTAGGAGACTTAAAGAAAACAGCTGAAAGTTATTTAGGAGGAACTGTTACTAAAGCAATTATTACAGTACCGGCTTATTTTAACGATGCTGAAAGACAAGCAACTAAAAATGCTGGTAAAATTGCTGGTTTAGAAGTGGAAAGAATTATCAATGAACCAACTGCTGCTGCTTTAGCTTATGGTTTAGATAAGCAAGATAAAACCGAAAAAATCTTGGTATACGATTTAGGTGGTGGGACTTTTGACGTTTCAATCCTAGAACTTGGTGATGGCGTCTTTGAAGTTAAATCAACTAGTGGTAATAATAGATTAGGTGGCGACGATTTCGACCAAAAGGTTATCGATTACCTAGCTGCTGAATTTAAAAAAGAAAACACTATCGATATAACTAAAGATAAAATGGCAATGCAAAGACTAAAAGATGCGGCTGAAAAAGCTAAGAAAGACTTAAGTGGAGTAACGACTACTAATATTTCATTACCATTCTTAACCCAAGGTAGTGATGGGCCTCTGCACTTAGAACTTTCTTTAACAAGAGCTAAGTTTGAAGAATTAACCCATGAATTATTAGATTCAACGGTAAAACCAATTAGAAATGCATTAAAAGATGCTGGATTAACTAAGAAAGATATCGACAAGGTACTATTAGTTGGTGGGTCAACCCGTATGCCAAAAGTTATTGAATTAATTACAAATGAGTTAGGACAGGAGCCAAGTAAAAACGTTAACCCTGACGAAGTAGTTGCGATGGGTGCCGCTATTCAAGGTGGAGTTTTAACTGGTGATGTTAATGATATCGTATTATTAGATGTTACACCTTTATCTTTAGGTATTGAAACTTTAGGTGGTGTATGCACAGTATTAATCCCAAGAAATACTACTATTCCAACTAGTAAATCACAAGTATTTAGTACGGCTGCGGATAATCAACCGGCTGTAGATATTCACATCTTACAAGGTGAAAGACCGATGGCTGGGGATAATAAAACTTTAGGTAATTTCCAATTAACTAATATCCCACCCGCACCAAGAGGTATTCCACAAATCGAAGTATCATTCGATATTGATGCGAATGGAATTGTCAATGTTAAAGCCAAAGACAAAGGTACTGGTAAAGAACAATCTATTACTATTACTTCAGGGGGAGCTTTATCAGAAGAAGATATCGATAAAATGGTTAAAGAAGCTGAAAGTAATAAAGAAGCTGATGATAAACGTAAAGCTGAAGCTGATGCTAGAAACGAAGCTGAACAAACTATATTCTTAACTGAAAAATCAATTAAAGATTTAGGTGATAAAGTAAGTAAAGAGGATAAAGAAAAAGCTGAAAAAGAAATAGAAGAACTTAAAAAAGCTTTAGAAGGCGAAGATATTGAAGATATTAAGACTAAAACAGCTACTTTAAGTGAATCTGCAATGGCTTTAGGAGCTAAGTTATATGAAGAAGCTGCTAAAGAAGGGCAAGCTACTAACGAAACTCCAGAAGCGGAAGAAGACAATGTAAAAGACGCTGAATACGAGGAAAAATAGAACTTTTGAACCAAGCTCTAGAAGGGTTTCTAGGGCTTTCTCAAGGGTTTTAGGGAAATGAAATATCATTTTGGTGTTTACACCCAAATGATAACATTAATAAGAAATGGAGATTAAAATATGACTAATATAGAATTATATAATGAAAAAACATTTGAAGATATTAAACACATTGATAAAAACGGAAATGAATATTGGGAAGCTAGAGAGCTACAATTGGTTCTTGAATACAAAGAATGGCGTTTTTTCCAACAAGTAATTGAAAAAGCTCAGGTGGCTTGTTTGAATAGCAAAAACAACACTTCTCATCATTTTGGAGTTAACTCCAAAATGATAAAAATAGGTAAAAATGCCACTAGACAAGTGATTGATTATAAACTTAGTAGATATGCCTGTTATTTGATAGTTCAAAACGGAAATCCTAAGAATAAGCAAATTGCTTTAGGACAGACTTATTTTGCTGTGCAAACGAGAAAACAAGAATTAACGGAAGAAGAATATGCTAAATTAAATGAAACAGAAAAAAGACTATATAAAAGGCGACAAACCAAAGATGGGAATTTGTGGTTATACAAAGCCGCTAAAGACGCAGGCGTTAAAAATTTTGATAGATTTACTAACGAAGGTTATAAAGGTTTATATGGTGGCGAAGGTGCTGACGACATTGCTAAAAGAAAGAACCTAAGATATCGTGAAGAGATTTTAGACAATATGGGTAGCGAAGAACTAGGAGCGAATGTATTTCGAATTACGCAAACAGAAGCTAAACTTAAAAAAGATAAAATTTCAGGTGAAACCGAGGCCAATGCAACCCATTTTAAAGTTGGTAACGCCATTAGAAATACAATTAAAGAACTAGGTGGAACAATGCCAGAAGAACTTCCAACTCCTGAAAAATCAATTAAACAAATAGAAAAAGAACAAAAACTAATAGATACCAAATAACCTTTTTGCCGACATCGGCAAAATGGTCAAAACAATATATAATATAAGGAGAAATTATGGAAAAATTAAGAGAAGAAATCGACAGTAAATATAAGTGGGATTTAAGTGATTATTATAAAAATGATAATGAGTTTTATAAAGACTGCGAAGCCTTAAAAAAAGACATCGACGAGTTAGAAAAATACAAAGGAACAATAACTTCAAATGGTCAAAAATTGTTTGAATTTTTAGAAAAGAAAAGCGAAACAGAAGTAAAAGCTGAAAGCATTTATGTTTATGGTTGTTTTTTCCGCTATCACCCTAATACAGCTGATAGTAATGGTCAAAAAGCCAAAGATAAAAGTGAGGATGTTTATAGGTATTATGCCGCAAAAACATCATTTGTCGAAACAGAATTACTCAAAGGCGATTTTAAAAAGCTAATCAAAGAAGAACCAAAACTAAAAAAATATCAGTACTATTTAGAATTAATCGAAAGAAATAGGGCTCATACCTTATCAGAAAAAGAAGAACTTCTTTTAGCAAAAGCATCCGACATTTTAGGCGCCTCAGAAAACATATATGACTGTATCATGTATTCTGATGTTGATTATGGAAAAATAAAAGACGAAAAGGGTAATTTAGTAGAACTTAGTGATACTAATTATGAAGAATTTCTTAGAAGTGATAATCGTAACTTAAGAAAACGTGCTTATAGCAAAAAAACTCAGTATTATGAAAAATTAAAAAACACCACTTCATATACTTATAAAGGAACAATTAAAGAAGCCATGTTTTTAAGTGATGTTCGTAATTTTTCTTCCCCTTTAGAAATGAATTTATTTTATAACCAGATAAGTGATAAAGCATATAATAACTTGCTTAATGTAGTAGGTAGTAATACTAAGGACCTACAAGACTTTATCGAATTAAAGAGAAAACTATTAGGAATACCAAAGTTTCATATGTATGATATGTCAGTTTCTCCTAAATTAAAAATAAAAGATAAAATTACTTATGAAGAAGCTACTAATAAAATTATTAATGCTTTAGAAGTAATGGGTGAGGACTATGTAAATACCGTTAAAACCTTACTAGAAAACAATATGATAGATGTTTTTCCAAACAAAGGAAAATATTCTGGTGGCTATCAAGTAGGTAGTTATGGACATATGCCAAGAATATTATATAATTATACTGATACATTTGTAGATTTCTATGGTTTAATCCATGAAATAGGTCATGCGATGCATACAAATTATTCTAATAAAAATCAACCGTATTTCTATAGTAATTATAATTTGATGTTAGCAGAAACAGCTTCTCTTACTAATGAAGTTATTTTGACAAACTATTTATTAGATAGTGCCGAAACTAAAGACGAAAAAATATTTTATTTATTAAAACATCTAGAACAAATCAATAACTATCTTTTCAACACGCTTTTACACGCCGAACATGAAAAAGAGTTTTATGAAAATGAATTAGAAGGTAACTCTATGTCGCCAGAAGAAATGTGTCAAAGCAATTACACCTTATTTAAAAAATATTATGGTGGACCTAACGTTGTTATTGATAAAGAAACAAACTATACTTGGATGAAATATAGTCATTATCACAGCCCATATTACTTTTATAAATATGCAGTTGGCATGACAGCCGCTTTAGTAATAGGGGGGAACATTGTATCAGGTAACCAAGAATTCAAAGAAAAATATATTAAATTTTTATCAAATGGTGCTAGTAAAGACACATTAGATTTGTATAAAGAATTAGGTATCGATTTAGAAGATAAAACTACTTTTGAACATGCCTTAAAATATTTTAATGAAAAAGTACAATTATTAAAAGAACTTATAAATAATTAAGGAAGTGAACCATGAATAAAAAAGATTATTATGATATATTGGGTGTAGAAAAAACCGCTAGTCAGGACGAAATAAAAAGTGCCTTTCGTAAATTAGCCAAGAAATATCACCCAGATGTTTCAAAGGAAGCTAATGCCGAAGAAAAATTTAAAGAAGCCCAAGAAGCTTATGCCGTTTTATCCGACGAAAGTAAAAGAAATCAATATGATCAGTTTGGTCATGGAGCTTTTGATAATAATGGTGGTGGTTATGACTTTTCAGGTTTTGATTTTTCTGATATTTTCAGTGAAGTTTTTGGTAATGGTGGTTTTAGCAACTTTAACTTTGACAGTTTTGGTTTTGGTGGTAATCGTAAAAATAGAGCTGCTAAAGGACCAGACCGTATTGTTAGAATTGACTTAGACTTTGAAGAAGCCGCTTTTGGTGTTAATAAAACTATTAATTTATCTTTAAATACCGTTTGTGAGGAATGTGATGGTGAAGGTGGTTTTGACGTTAACACGTGTGATAAATGTCATGGCGCAGGAACTATTACTATTGACCAACGAACTATTTTGGGTACCTTTAGAACGCAAACAACTTGTGATAAGTGTCATGGTCAAGGTAAAAGTTATACTAGAGAGTGCAAACAATGTCATGGAAGCGGAAAGGTTAAAAAAGATAAAGATATCGAAGTTAAAATTCCAGCAGGAGTTAATACTGGCCATCAATTAAGAATTGCGGGTAAAGGAGAAGCCGGTAAAAACGGTGGGCCTAATGGCGATATTTATTTGGAATTTTATATTAGAAAACATCCTTTGTTTGAAAGAGCAGGAAATGACATATATTTAGAACTTCCAATTACAGTAGCAGAAGCCGCTTTAGGAACCAAGAAAAAAGTCCCAACTTTATATGGAACAATTAACCTAACAATTCCGGCCGGCTCAGAAAGTAACGATAAACATCGTGTTCGTGGTAAAGGTATTGAAAATGTAGACTTTTTTGGTAAAGGCGATATGTATATTGTGCTAAAAGTAAAAACTCCACAAAAACTATCAAGGGACCAAAAGAAATTGTTTGAACAATTATCTAAAACAGGCTTAGATATTGATAAAGACTTTCAAAAGATAAATGATTATATAAAATAGAGTTGTTTATTACAATTGACGATAATAGTTAATTGTGCTATAATTTGTATGTAAGCAGAGAAATCTGCATATAATAAAAAAGGATATACTTAATTATGGTTGATTAGGTATACTCCCACATTGTGGTAGTCCCTAAACACTCGTTGAAGCGTTTAGGGACTTTTCTATTTAAATAGTATTATAAATACTAAGATAAATAGGAGGATAATTATGACAGAAAGAAAGCTTTCTCTCTTATTCATATTCACCACCTCCTTAAACAAAAGTTTAGGGAGTGTACCTAACGCTAATAAGTATATCCAATTATATTATAACAGAAAGTTAACCAAAAAGCAAACCTATATTCGCAATTTTTAAATCATGAAATATAAATATTTTCCTTGTATTCTTAGAATAAATACGTTATAATAGAAAACATTTCCTATCAAATGCATAAATATTTAAAATAATACACTTATTTTCTTGCCACAAAAAAATAGATGTATTATAATAGTATTATAATGAAAGGGTGAAAAATATGGACGAAATTTTGTTAGAAGCAGAAACTAAAATGGAATCTGCTATTGAAAATATGGAAAAAAGATTTATCAACGTTAGAGCAGGAAGGGCTAATCCAAACATCTTAGATGGTGTAATGGTATCTTATTATGGAACCGATACTCCTTTAAAAGGACTGGCTACGATATCAGTGCCAGAAGCTAGACAGCTATTAATTAGACCTTTTGATAAATCAAGCTTAGGTGCGATTGAAAAAGCAATCTATGAAGCTAATGTCGGGATAACCCCTAATAATAATGGTGAAAGTATCATTTTAAATATCCCGGCTTTAACAGAAGAAACTAGAAAAGAATATGTTAGACAAGTAAAAAGTTTTGCTGAAGACTGTAAAATACAGCTACGTAATATAAGACAAGACGCCAATAATGACTCAAAGAAATTAGAAGTTACAGAAGACGATAAAAAGGGACTATCTGAAGAAGTTCAAGAATTAATTAATAAATACAACAAAAAAGTTGAAGATTTATTAAAGAATAAAGAAGATGAACTCCTAACAGTATAGGATGTGAAAAAATGTTAAAGAAAAAAGATTTAGAAGAAATAAACACTGAAAAAATAAATGAAGTTGTTTCTTTGTCTTCAAAAGTCATGAAAATAGTATATTTACTTTTAATAGTAGTATCTATATATGTCATAATGCTATTGCTTAAAGAAACGAAAGTATTATGGATAATTGGAACTATATTTAAAATAGTCTTACCATTATTTATCGGTCTTGTAATAGCTTGGCTATTTGACCCATTAGTAAGATGGTTTGAAAGAAGAAAAATCAAAAGAATTTTCGGAGTACTAATTACCTATGTACTAATATTGGGAGTAGCACTCTTAATTATTATGACTTTAGTGCCCGTTTTAGCAAATCAAATAACAGAGCTAGCCAAAATAGCTCCTGATATATTTGAAACCCTAAAAACATGGACATTAGACTCTCTTAATTATTTTAAGGGGTTAGATTATATTGACGCCGAAAGTATCAAAGACGAATTTCTAGTAAAATTCCAAAATTTTGCCGAAGAAATTGGAACGCAATTACCGAACATTATCATTAACTTCTTTTCCGCACTATTTTCTGGAATAGGGACAATTGTTTTGGGATTAGTTATTGGGCTATTCCTACTTGTAGGTTTTGATAGTGCGGCAAGCATATTAAACTTAATACCTAAAAAATATCGTAAAACAGGAATAGAATTAGCCTCAAGTGTTAATGATTCTCTTAGAAAATATGTTAAAGGTGTCGGTATTGACTGCTCAGTAATGTTTATCTTTACCTTTATAGGTTTCTGGGCAATAGGACTGCAAGCACCAGCTTTATTTGCCTTCTTCTGCGCAGTAACGAACCTTATCCCATATTTAGGTATTCTAATTGGAGCGGCTCCTGCAGTTATCGTCGGATTTACTCAAAGTCCTGCGATTGGACTTTTAGCCCTAGCAGTTGTCTGCGTAGTACATTTCTTTGAAGGAAACTTTTTCCAACCTTATATATTATCAAAAACTACTAAAGTCCATCCAGTAACCATCATGCTTGGATTACTAGTATTTGGTTATTTCTTTGGAATAGTTGGAATGCTTATTTCTACACCATGTATTGCCATTATAAAAACAATATTCCAGTTTTATGATAAGAAGTATGGGTTACTCGATTACACAGCTAAAGAAGTAGAACCAGAAGTAAAAATTGAAGTGAAAAAGGTACCAAAGCCCAAAAAGGAAGCTAAGTAAATTTTAAAATAAATTAAGATGGGGATGGTCAAACATCCTTTTCTTTAGTATAATTAAAGAGGAGGGGAAAGTATGATTGCAAGATTATATTTTATCGTTGGTAAGGCTAGAAGTGGTAAAGATACACTAACAGAAATAATAAAAGAATACTATGAAAAACAAGGTAAAAGTGTTGTTCAGATAACTTATAGTAAGTATATAAAGGACTATGTGAAAGTAATTACTGCTTGGGATGGGTCTGACGAAACAAAACCGAGAGAATTACTACAAACACTTGGAACTGATATTATAAGAGGTAAGGTTGACCAAAATTATTTTGTTAATCGTATTTGTGATGATATAAAAGTTTATAGTCATTTTTTCGATGTTGTGGTTGTTAGTGATGCGAGATTAGTTGACGAAATAGAAGTGCCACGCAAAACTTTTGATAAAATAAATGTTGTTAAAATTCATCGACCTAACTTTGAAAATGAACTTACAGATAAACAAAGAAAACATATAACCGAAACGGGATTAGATAATTTTACTGATTTTGACTATATAATAGAAAATAGTGGCTCAGTTGACGAGTTAAAAGTTAAAGTAACTGAAGTATTAGAAGAGGTGGAACGTGGATATTAAAGATAAGTATATTAGTTTTTTTGAAAGTAAAGGACATAAACATATTCCAAGTGCCCCTATTATTCCTGAAAATGACCCAACCAGTCTATTTACTACGGCTGGTATGCAGCCATTAATTCCTTATTTAATGGGACAAGTCCATCCAGCGGGAACTAGATTAGTTAATGTTCAAAAGTGTTTTAGAACCGTTGATTTGGAGGAAATAGGTGATACTACCCACCATACATTTTTTGAAATGTTAGGAAACTGGTCTTTAGGTGATTATTTTAAAGAAGAATCCATTACTTGGAGTTTTGAATTTCTAACAAAAGAGCTAAATGTTCCTCTAGAAAAACTAGCTGTTACGGTTTATGAGGGTGATAAAGATATCCCTCGTGATGATGTATCGGCTAATATATGGAAGAGTTTAGGTATATCTGAAGATCGAATTAGTTATTTAGGTAAAAAGGACAATTTTTGGATTGCGGGAGATAGTGGGCCATGTGGACCTGATACGGAAATATTCTATTGGGTCGGTAATGAAGAACCGCCTAAAAAACATAATCCTGAAGACAGTAACTGGGTAGAAATATGGAATAATGTTTTTATGCAGTATTATAAAGATGAAGATGGCAGTGTTACTGAATTAGAAAACAAAAACGTTGATACAGGTATGGGCGTTGAAAGAGTTGTCGCATCTTTAGAAGGAGTAAACGACAATTATTTATCTTCTATTTGGATGGATGTTATTAATAAAATAGAAGAAATTACCGGTAAAGATTATAATGATATCAATTATACAAAAGCTATGAGAATAATAGCTGACCATTTAAGAGCTATTGTAATGATTAGTGGGGACGATGCTAAAATAAAGCCATCTAATACTGACCAAGGCTATATCTTAAGAAGGTTAATTAGAAGAACTATTAGATATGCGAGGAATTTAGATATTGATATTAATAGTAATTGGGACGAGGAATTAGCTTTAATAATTATTGATAAATATAAAAACTATTATAATGAATTAGAAAACAATAAAGATACTATTTTAGAAGTATTAAAATCAGAAAAAACTAAGTTTAATAGAACCTTAGAAAAAGGCTTAAAAGAGTTTGAAAAAGCTATACGCATACTTTTTGTCGGAAGCATTCAAGATACAATAGATGGCAATGAACAGAAACCAAAAATTTCTAAGGACATAGCATTTAAACTATATGATACGTATGGTTTTCCTATTGAACTTACTGAAGAATTAGCTTTAGAAAAAGGTTTAGAAGTAGATATCGATGGATTTAAGGAAAAATTCAAAGAACATCAAGAAAAATCAAGAGCTGGCTCAACCAATAAATTTAAAGGTGGACTAGCTGGAGATGGTGATATGGAAACTAAATATCACACGGCAACTCATTTATTAAATGCGGCCATTAAAGAAGTTGTTAATAAAAATTCCCATCAAATGGGTAGTAATATAACTGCTGAAAGAATGCGTTTTGACTTTCTTTCTGACCATAAATTAACTGACGAGGAAAAACAAAAAATAGAAACTTTAGTTAATAAGTGGATTGAAGAAAGTATAGAAGTAAAAAGTGAAAATATGACGAAAGAAGAAGCTATTAAATCAGGTGCGGAATGCATGTTTATTGAAAGGTATCCTGACACAGTAACAGTTTATAGTATTGAGGGTGTTTCTAAAGAATTATGTGGGGGACCGCATGTTAGTAATACCAAAGAATTAGGCAAGTTTAAAATAAAAAAAGAAGAAGCTAGCTCAGCTGGAGTTAGAAGAATAAAAGCTATATTAGAGCCTTAAATTTAAGGCTTTTTTTCATTCTTAGTTATGGTAAATAAAGGTGATAAGTGGTATAATATATATAGTAAAAGGTGGTGGTTATTATGAGTTATAAAACAGAGACACATCTTCATACTAAAGAATCAAGTTATTGTTCGCAGGTATCTGCTGAAGAGATGATGCATTTATATAAAGAAAAAGGATATAAGACAGTAATTATTACTAATCACTATAGTATGGGTAATTTAAATATACCTATGGCTTATAGCTGGGAAGAAAGAATTGATTATTTGTTATTGGGATATAAAAATGCTCAAAAACTTAGTAGTAGTTTATCTATGAATGTTCTTTTTGGCATTGAATTAACTTTATATGAAACTAGAAGTGATTATTTAATTTATGGTATTACTGAACAATTTTTAAAAGAAAATAAACATTTATATAATCTTACATTAAAAGAACTAGTAGACATATGTAAAAACAATAATTTTCTAATTGTAGAGGCTCATCCTTTTAGAGACAATATGGAATTAGTACCTTTGGAATTTAATATGCCTATTGAAGTATATAATGGTTGCCATGATGTGAACTCCAGAAATGAATTAGCTAAGAAATACGTTAAAGAGAATAAATTAATTGGAATATCTGGTTCTGACTTTCACCATATAAACGATTTAGCACGAGGTGGAATAATTACAGATACTGAGATTAAGACAATTCAAGATTATATAAATGTTGTATTAGAAAACAAATTTGAAATTATAACTTCAAATATGGCTAAAGATTAAAAAATAATTAAGGAAACATGCCCCCAAGCATGTTTTTAGTATACTTAAAAATAAAAATCATATTTTTTAATAGAGGTGTATATATGAAAAAGGTTTTAGTTGTTTTATTAAGTTTGGTTTTATTACCATTTGATGCGGTAAAAGCTGAAGAACTGAAATTAGCTGAAAATGCCAAATCAGCATTTATTATCGAAGCTAGTACTGGCGAAATTATCTTTGAAAAGAACGCTGACGAAAAGCTAGTGCCAGCTAGTATGACTAAAATAATGAGTATGCTTATTATTATCGAAAGTATCGAAAAAGGTATTTTAAAGTGGGACCAAAAAATCCAAGTCAGTGAACATGCTTCCAGTATGGGCGGCAGTCAAATTCTTCTAGAAATAGGGGAAAAAATGACCGTTAAAGATTTATTTAAAGGGGTTGCTATTGCTAGTGGAAATGACGCAGTAGTTGCTTTAGGAGAAGCAATTGCCGGTTCTGAAAGTGCCTTTGTCGATATGATGAACAAAAGAGCTAAAGAATTAGGATGTCATAATACTAACTTTAAAACCTCGCATGGACTGGATGCAGCTAATCATTATTCTAGTGCGAGGGATATGGGAATTATGGCTAGAGAATTAGTTAAACACGAAAAAGTATTAGAATTCACTTCCGTATATGAGGATTATTTAAGAGAGAATACCGATAGAAAAATATGGCTAGTTAATACCAATAAACTAGTAAGATTTTATGACGGAGTGGACGGTTTAAAAACGGGATATACCAAAGAAGCGGGGTACTGTTTAACCGCAACTGCTAAAAAAGAAGGCATGCGTATTATTACAATTGTCATGGGTGAGCCTGATAGTAAATCACGTAATAGGGAAATAAGTGAAATGCTTGATTATTCATTTGCTCAATATAAACTAGATAGACTATTAACTTCTAACTCTTCATTAGGAAAATATGAAGTAACCAAATCAACTGATAAATATGTTAAAGTAGTCCCTAAAGAAGATGTAACCGTTTTAAGAAAAAAAGGTGAAAAATCAGGTAGTGCGACCTATGATGTTAAACTTAATGATTTAAAAGCACCGCTCAAAACAGGCGATATAGTTGGTAAACTAAATATAATAGAAAATGGTAAAACTATTAGAACTATTGATTTAACTATTAATAAGGATATTAAAAAAGCCAATATTGGTGAGTTATATTTAAGATATTTAAAAGATATTGTTACTGGAGATATTACCATTTAAAGTTACTAATGAAGTAACTTTTTTTGTGTATAATTTTACACCGAATTAGAATTAAAAAATTGACAATAATAAAAGATAAGAGTTATAATTAGAAATAGGATAGGTGATTAAAAAAATGAGTAGAACCAATAAAAATAATATTGTATTAGGAGCGCTGTGTGGAATAATTCTTTTAATGGTAGTAGGATATGCGGCTTTTAGTACAACACTTACCATTAATGGTACAAGTGCTATAACATCTAATTGGAATGTAAAAATAACAAATATAACAAGTAAAGATATAGTGGGTGGAGCTACTAACGCAAGCACACCAAGCTATACAGATTTAACAGCTACCTTTGCCGTGAATTTAGTAAGTCCAGGAGATAGTATAACTTATGATGTAACTGTGACTAATGCTGGGACAATAGACGCTGAGTTAGATAAAATAACTGTTTCGGATAGTAATAATCCAGCCATTATCTTCTCAACAAGTGGATTATCTGAAGGTTCAATTTTACAAGCTGGAAATAGTGAAGTATTAACAGTAACTGTAACATATTCTTCAGGAGTAGCAAGTCAGCCTAACATTAATACAAGCAGTCTAACAGTAACCTTAGACTATGTACAACCTGGAACAGGTAGTGGTGGGGCAGTAGTAATGGGTCCCGGGGGAACGTTGAAGGTTGCTGGTATTTCAAATTCGTTATGGTTTGGAGCGGCCATTACTAGAAATACTATCAAAACAATAACCCTTAAAACAGATATGGATTTGCCAGACAATGTAGTAAGTACATATGATATAGGAGTAGAACCAGGAACAGTAACCTTATGGATTGATAGCGCTAACAATGCTATAATTGGTGCAGATGGAATGATACTTGCAAACGAGAATTCGTCACGTTTGTTTTCCGATTTCTCAATTTTAACTTTAATCAATGGCCTAGAAAACTTAGACACGAAAAACATAACAGATATGTCGTCTATGTTTTGGCAAACAGGCAAAATAACGAGTTTAGATTTAAGTAGTTGGGATACCTCAAATGTAACCAATATGAGTGGACTTTTTAGCCAATCCGCCAGTTTAATAAGTATAAATTTAAGTGGTTGGGACACTTCGAATGTAACCAATATGGCGAGTATGTTTCAAGGTAATACCAACTTAACAAGTTTAGATTTAAGTAGCTTTGATACATCAGAAGTGACATTTATGAACGCTATGTTTGGCGCTGTGAAAAGTATATCCAATTTAGATTTAAGCAACTTTGATACCTCAAATGTCACAAACATGAATAATATGCTTAGTGAGATGATTAGTTTAACTAGCCTAGACTTCAGAAATGCCACATTTGTTAGTGTTAATTCTTCAACAAATATGTTTAATGCTACCAAAACAAGTGCAACTATCTATACTAAAGATAGTACTACACAGACATGGCTAAATACTCAATACCCTTCAGGGAATTACATAATTCCATAAAAGACAGTTAAAACAAGTCATAAATTTGGCTTGTTTTTATTATAATGAAGTGTCAAACTATTGCCTAGTAACTGTAAAATATGATATTATTATAATAGGAAGTGATGAATATGGAGAATTACATACCAGATATATATCAAAAAAGTATTTATACTGTCGATTATTCCAAACTACTAAGTAGGGGAATAAAGTGTTTACTTTTTGATTTAGACAATACTTTAATGCCCCATAAATCGTCAGAAGAACCTAAAAAAGCCAAAGAATTATTAGTCAGTTTAAAGCAAAAAGGTTTTAAAATAATCATTGTTTCCAATAGCCCTAAAAAACATGTAAGTAAGTATAAAAAATATTTTGAAGTCGATAGTCTTCATAGTGCTATGAAGCCTTTTCAAGGTAAATTATTAAAATTATTCACTGATTATAATTTTGCCGTTAACGAAGTTGCTATTATAGGTGATCAAATACTAACCGATATTGTCGGTGGCAACAAAGCTGGCATTACCACTATTTTAGTAAATCCCGCATCTAATAAAGACCATATTCTTTCTAAAGTAGGTCGTCTTATTGAAAAGCGAAAAATGAAAAAACTAAGGGACCATGATCTATTTTGTAAGGGACGATATTATGATTAAATGCACAGGATGTGGAGTAACATTGCAAGACACCAACGATAATAAAGAAGGTTATACTAGAGATTTAACAAAACATCTTTGTGAGAGATGTTTTAAAATAAAGCATTATAATCAATACCAATTCATTAACAAAGATAACGAATATTATTTAGATATATTAAAAAAAATAGAAAAAACCAAAGATTTAGTTTTATTAGTTACTGACTTTTTAAATACCGAAAGTCTTAATGAACTTAAAATTAAAAATCCCGTTATTTTGGTTTTAGCAAAACGTGATTTAATACCTCGTCATTTAGACGAAAACAAGTTACTTAGAATGGTTACTAAAGAAATAGACATTGTCGATAAAATAGTCGTAGGCAGTAAAAATAATTATAATTTTGATTTACTTATGAGCAAAATAAACAAACACCAAAAAACCAAAAACGTTTATGTAATTGGTTATACCAATGCAGGTAAGAGTACATTAATTAATAAAAT
>Ga0082212_10004708_pt1 | contig 18823 bp, 15 predicted proteins | sample TergutNt197P3_FD_71548 | JGI IMG/M metagenome (GOLD analysis project Ga0082212, IMG submission 71548) | Neocapritermes taracua P3 segment gut microbial communities from Petit-Saut dam, French Guiana - Nt197 P3 | ecosystem: Host-associated > Arthropoda: Insects > Digestive system > Gut ...
AAAATTACAGCAAAAAAATGCAGATTTCATTGTGCTAAATTCTTTGAAAAACAGTGGCGCCGGCTTTAAATGCAAAACCAATCAGGTAACTGTTTTTGCTAAAAACGGTGATGTTTTTGAAGGAAAATGCAAAGCAAAAACAGAAGTGGCAGAGGAGATTTTGGCATTTGTGTATGAACAATTAAAAATTAAAAATTAAAAGGTTTAAGGCAAACGCAAAAAGCAGAATGACAATGTTATCTTACAGTATCAAGCAAATTGCCCGAGATTGTGGCTTTGACCTATGTGGCATTGCCAAAGCAGAGTCGTTACTGTTAGCAAAAGAACGTTTTAAAAAAGCATTAGCCCAAAAATTTCATGCAAAAAAAGAGTATTTGGAACGCGATATAGATAAACGTTTCAATCCGAAATTGTTGTTGGAACAGTGCCGGTCGGTAATTGTGTGTGGATTTAATTATAATGTAAAAGGAGAAAAAGAGAAATGCAGAAAGGAGAAAGGAGAAGATCATTTTAAAATTTCGCAACACGCACAAATCCGAGATTACCACATATTTATGAAAGAAAAGTTGGAAACATTGGCGCAAAAATTACAAGAGGAATATGGGGGCTTCCATTATAAAATCGCTGTAGATTCTTCTCATATTTCTGAAAAAGCATGGGCAGTACAGGCAGGCATCGGTTATTATGGCAAAAACGGCATTATTCAGACTACACTGGGTTCGTTTGTCTTTCTGGGAGTTTTATTGATAGATAAAGAAGTTGATGGATATGACAAACCGAACACAAAATCTTGCGGAAATTGTAATAAGTGCATCGCAGCCTGCCCTACAAAAGCGATTGTTATGCCGTATTATATAGATTGTAATCAATGTATTACACATCATACTTCTAATAGAAAAGAAACCGATTTTACAAGCATTGCAAAATATGGTTGGATTAATGCCTGCGATGAGTGCCAAAATGTTTGTCCTAATAATGCTCATGCGCCTGTTAATGAAGAAGCCGTGACGATGCGTGCCTTGTTTGTAGATCATAAAAATGAAATTTTAGAAACTTTAACACCGGAATTGTTTGAACAATATTTTAAAGATACTGTGATCTATCAGCTTAAATATGATGGATTAAAGAATAGGGTAGGGGATTTTACAGCTTGAATTTAGTCTGCAACGTAAAAACGAATATCATCTAAATATGAAGAAATGTCTAAACTTAAAAAGAAAACTATTTTTTTCATGATAAAGAATTTAATTGCTGCAAAAATAGAAAATAAAATTAAAAAAAATGTTTTCTTTGCGCCCTTGAAATGATCAAGAATGAAAAAGAAAATAAATTTGAAAGAATATTTTGACGCGATGAAAATTAAAATTAATGACCTGAATATTAGAATATTTCATTTTAATATTATTCAAGTAAACACATTGATTTGTTATGATGAAACAAAAAGTGGCGTTATTGTGGACCCGGGTATGAGTTCGAAAGAGGAACAGCAAATGTTGCTTGATTTTATTACCAAAGAAAATATTGATGTGAAATATATCATCAATACGCATCCTCATATAGATCATATACTTGGGAATGAATTTTGTGTGCAACAATTTAACGCACCTTTAGTGGCTCATGAGGCAGGGTTGCCTGTTTATAATAATGCAAACCGCGATGGCGCGCAATTCAGGTTTCCGATTTGCGAGTATCCGATGTACGATATTATGATTGATGATGGTGATAATTTGACTTTTGGAAATCAAACTTGGAAAGTGCTTTATACGCCCGGACATTGTGCAGGAAGTGTTTGTTGGTTTGATGAAAAGAACCAATTGGTTATTGCGGGCGATGTGCTTTTTGCCGGAAGTATAGGCAGAACAGATTTGCCTACCGGAAATTTTCAGCAACTTATTACAAATATTAAAGAAAAATTACTTACGTTGGGAGATGAAACTTTGGTAATTCCCGGTCATGCGGAAACAACTACTATTGGTAATGAAAAAATGAACAATCCATATTTATAAACTATGTTAGAAAATTTAGATGAAGGTTTTGAACGGCGCGATGTGTATGATAAAGAAACCATTAAACTGTTAGCAGACAGTTATAGAAATATTATTGTTGCTGCGAAAGAAGACCCTGACCGTGAGGGGCTGAAAAATTCGCCCATACGTGCAGCAAAAGCGTTTCAATATCTGATACACGGCTACGGATTAAATCCGCACGAAATACTGAAAAGCGCTTTGTTTACAGAAGATTCCAAACAAATTGTAGTAGTCAAAGATATTGAGATCTACTCGCTTTGCGAACACCATTTGTTGCCTTTTTTTGGGAAAGCGCATGTAGGTTATATTCCGAACGGAAAAATTTGCGGATTAAGCAAAATTCCCCGCATTGTAGATGCATTTGCACGCCGATTGCAACTTCAGGAAAGGCTGACCGCGCAAATTAAAGATTGCATTCAGGAGGTGCTAAACCCAATGGGCGTGGCAGTGGTTATTGAAGCGCAACACTTATGTATGTCTATGCGTGGTATTCAAAAACAAAACTCCGTAACCACTACTTCCGAATTTAGCGGTGCTTTTCTTAAAAACTTCAATACCCGACAAGAGTTTATGCACTTGGTAGGCACGAAATTGCATTAAAAATCTATCAAGGGCTGATTTTTTGGAGTGGATGATTGTTATTTCACAAACTTGTACGCTTTTCCGTTTTCTAATCGTAAAATATAGATTCCTTTGCTGAGTTGTGCGGTAGAAATGTCGGGAGTGGTAGCAAGTGAGGAATCTTAAGCAAAAAAATAGCACCTCAAAAAAAAATCTAACCTAATTAAATGATTGTGCAAAAATAGTTTTTCTTTTATATTTTTGTGCCTATAACATTTCTTATAATTCTGGAGGTGCGGCTCATGATAATTACGCCGTTGTGGCTATATAAAACAATACAAATTTGTATCATAATAAAAATTGGGTAGCCACACTTGATTCGGGACAAGTTTATTATAGAACAGCAATAGAAACAAATGTTACAGGCGCTCATATTACTTCTGATGCTCCGGTGGCTTTTTTTGTAGTTCATATAGGCACTATTATTCCTGTCACGCAAAATGTCGGAGTTAGTCATTTAATGCAACAATTAGCGCCGGTAAATACTTTTGGAAAAAACTTTTTTGTACCGGTTACACACATTCTGCCTAATAGGGTGCGTATCGTGATATCGCAAAACAATACTACTATTAATCAAATAATAGGCGGTGTCATACAAACCGGAGTACCGGGGGCACAAACAAATCCTAACAATTTACAAGCCGGAGAGTTCGTTGAATTAGAAATATTTAATACAGGTTGTTATATTGAGGCTGACAAACCAGTAGGGGTTTGCTCTTATCTAACGAGTGTCCTGTCATCTTCTCCTGCACAATGCTGGATGCCTGCCACAGAGCAAATTATTTATAAAGCACAAATCGCTCCTTTTATACCTAATAATATACTGTCTCCTCCGTATCTAACCGACCATTACGCCTTAGTGTGTACCCCCACAGACACAAAAGAGAGTACCAAAGTTTCTATTGGAGGAGCGCCACCCACACAATTAATCAACGGCAATTGGATTGACAATATTGCCGCAGAGATGTCATTTTATATTATGCCATTAACCAACGCTACAGCATCATATATTTTTACCAATCAAGCAGGTTTTATCATTTTAGGTTATGGAAGTGGTTATGCTTCATCTTATTATTATCTTGCGGGTTCTGCCATGCGCGAATTAGATGCGGCATTTTATGCCAATGATGTGCATTTTCAAGATTTGAAAGATACCGCCTTTTGTGCAGGCAATGTGAATTTTCGGGCAGAAATAGAAGGAGAACTGCATACAGATCAGGGAAGATTAAAGTGGTTTATTAACGGAACAGAGGAAATTTTAGAACGTGATAATATTACATGGAACAAAACATTTACCTCCGGAGAGTATGAAATAAGAATGTGGGCACGCTTTACAAACAACGACACTATTTCTAAAACCAGTACGCTAAATATCAAATCATGTGATTATAATGCAGTATTTTACGCAAACAATGTGCATTATGAAAATGTACCGGATACCACTTTTTGTAACAAAGATGTATATTTCAGCGCCGTAATAGAGGGCTTACACACAGACGAGGGCAGTTTAAAATGGTTTATTGGCGGTGTTGAGTACGAGGAAGCACGAGATAGATTGCAATGGAGCAAGCCTTTTGAAACCGGAACGTATGACATTGAAATGCGGGTACGTTTTGAAAACGGTGAAACCGTATCTATCCCAAGTACCTTAATAATGGACGTTTTTTGGGTTAAGATTAAGAATGTGAGGTATTAAGGTATAGAGATATAATCTCCCCCAATTTTCGTACAGCGAGTTAAGACATTATTTTTAAAAAGGTCAGTATGTTTTTCAAAAATTGCACTCCGTAGGCACGAAATTGCATTTAAAAAATTACTCTGTAAGAATCCCCTCTTTATACAACTCCAACGAATCTTGTGCGGATAAGCCATTCAATTCGGTTTCTGTTTCTATAAGTGCGGGGTTTATGGCGGGGCGTGTAAATTGGCTAAACCGCGCCACATCAACTCCTTGCTGAATAAAATTGTTAATCTGCGTGCGAAGATTCAGGCGCGTAGTGTCAATAAGCGTGATATAGGTCGGCAGGTTGGTATCTTTGTAAAACGCTCGCCCTAAGCCTATTTTCATCTTATTCATATTATTCACATCGCCTTTCAAATTAATACCCAACTTAAACGGAATGGGCGATTGCAGTACCGAAATATGATAGTTAAATGTCATATCCAATTTGTGAATGCCGCTGATGGCAGTTTTATAACGATCCATCTGCATTATAAATGGAAAAACCTCTATTTGATTGTTGTTAATCAGCATTTCAACGGATATCTGCTCTACTAAATTTTTGTCGCGGTTTTTGAATTTTAATGTTTTAGCAATTTCAGAAAAAGTTTCGCCATCTAAAAGCACGAGGTTTTTGCCGTTTATTCTGCACGCTGCATTCAAACTTGGCAAAATAATGCCCATCGTGGTATCCATTGCCGATGTTGCCGCTACTTGAGCATTTACCAAACCTCTGAATGATGCTAACATAGGGGCTAACGAATCAACAGAGGGAATAATTTTTATAAAATCTTCCACTTGAATATCTTTAAATTCCAAATCCAGCCCAAATGTAATATCTTTTTTGCTGCGAGTGGCATAAAGAGCCGTTACATCAATTTCACCGATGTTTGTTTTTGCCGAAATATCTTTTAACTGAATACAGCGGTCGCGGGAAATTAACTCTCCGGTAAGTTTATGTATCGTAACCTCCGCATATTTGCCGTAGTTTACGTCAATCTTCACATCTACCGCAATATTGGAAGGCACAACCACCAAAACGGGTTTATCCTCTTTCCCCTCATTTTCATCTTGAATCATCTTTTCAAGTTGTTCTTCATTCTGTTCATTAGCGATAGATTTTTTATACTCGTCGGAAGTGTTAGAATAAGCGGCGCCTTTATAGACTGTGGTAAGCAGTTGGTTTAAATTGAGGGTATCGGCTTTTATATCGGCTGTAATTTTCAGTCCTTTTCCGGAAGCCAGCGCCCGCCGAATGCCATCAATTTTTCCGGTAATATTCAATTTCGACTCGCCGCATCTAATATCTATATTTTGCAGCGTAATATCGTTGGTTGTGAAAGTAATATCGAGATTTTGCAAACGAGTTCTGATAGGGAATTGTGGCGAAATAACTCTGCCGCTCCGCGATTTAATGCTGCCATCTACTTGCCATTCTCGCAGCATGGCGCTAATTTCAGCATCTTTAATATCAATATCATCGTCCATAAAATCATCTGCATTGCGATTTGTTTGCCCTTGTGGTCTGTTTGAATTTCGCGGTGTCCGATTATTTGCAACCTGTTCATTTTTGGCTGCAACAATAGAAATATTTGCATCTCGAATGGAGAGCCTACTGCCATTTGAAAGTGCGCTTAACTGTTTGGTTTCTACTTCAAAACGTATAGAAGGCAAGGTTGCATTTTCTCTTGAAGGCAATATTCTTACATTGCTTTTCAACTCTCGCAAATGCAGGGTAGTTGAATCAATATCAGAATATTCTAAACTATTTGCGGTAACATTCCCCACCATAGGAATCACTTTTGAATTGTCGCCGGTGATAAGTGCGTCGTTGGTGCGCATAGAGAAGTTAACTTTGGAAATAGCCACTGTTTCGCGGGAGTGCATTCGCACACGAGCCGTATCAGAATTAAAATCAACACTTAACAATCTTGTAATTTCGCCGGTAGCGCGGTTTGTGCGTGTTTTTGTAGTGTTGAGCTCCAACGATGTTTTTTCTGCCATAATATTCATCGCTTCATTGGGCAGTCGTACCCGCACACGGTCTGCATTGAAATTTACCACGAGGTCGTTTTTTGCAAAATCAATCAGATTCAAACGGCTTGCCAAAAAAGAGCCTTCGGCATCGAAAGAGATGTTGCCGCGTGCCGTAACGCCCAAATCTTCAGGGACAAATTTTTGCAATTCCCGCAAGTTTGCCGAGCCGTTTATTTTCAGAGACACAGCAGGGTCGCCCAACAAATCGGCTACCTCAATATTCCCGTTGAGTTTCAAGGCGTATGCTTCCAAATTGATGGTTTTCAACTTAATCCCTGTCTTCTGTGGATATTCGGGGTTAAAATGAAAAGAAGCATCTACTAAAATATTTTCAATTTTCGATTCTAAGTCTTTGTAAATCAGTTCTCCTTTTGGTATTTTAAAATCTATATCCACAAAAGGTAATTTGCCTTTTTCGGCAAACTCGTAACATCCCTTAATTTTAGTAGATAAATTTAGAACAACGTCTGTTTCAATTTTTTGAATCTCCTCTGAAACCTCTTTGGGAATAAGGTTTAATAATGCTTGCAGCGGGATTTTCTCAATTTTACATTGCAAATCGGAGGTAATATCGCCCTCGTTAATTACCATATCGCCGTTCAATTTCAGTTCGGGCAAATGGGCAATACCCAAGCAAAAATCCTGAAATCCAAAAAATAACAGATTCTTAGGGTCAAGTTTTAAGTTGCCGTGCAATTTTAGCGGTAGCGCTTCTAACTGTAACTGTTGTTTAATTTTTGTTGAAACAACCCCTTCAATATTCAGATTATATTCCCGCCGCTGTTCAACCACATCAATCATAGCAGAATCCAGAACGGCACCCACATAAATATCATTTTTATCAAGATTTACATTCACATTCACATTGGAACACACAAACTTACTGAGTTCCAACTGCTCTAAATCGAGGCTAATATGTCCTTTGAGGAACAGCCTGCCGATAGATGCCTGTATCGCCATAGAATCGGGGCACGATTGAAAGTTGAGTGTTGCGGGACCGCGAATAGCCATACGGTCAATATTCAAATCTAACGGCGAATCGCTGCCGGTCATCGCGATAATATCCCAATTGGCTTTCCCAGAAGGAGAAATATAGCCATTGATATGGGGTTGTGAAATACGAACACGCTCGATGTTAATTTTCGATTGCAATAGATCTTTCACATTCAACGACACCATAAACTCGTTGAAACGGAGCAGTGTATCCACATCTTCCGGATGAACCGCTAAAAATGCAGTATCAGATTTCAAGGCATTGGATATGATCTCCCCGCCCACAAGTTTCAGGCTCACTTTTGGAAACTCCTCAAATAACGAAACCTTAACAGAATCAAAAGTTACTTTTGCATCTAAGTATTCCGTACAATATTTATTTACAATAGGAGTAAGTCTTTTAGGGGTTAACAAAAGCAAAAACAGAAGAATTGCAATTCCAATTAAAAATATTATACTTGATAATGAAATGATTAACCACTTAATAAATTTTTTCATAAACTTAAAATAAAAGTTTGCAAATATATGCGGAAAAATTGCAATAAAGTGAAAAGGGGTATATTTTTTAATAAAAAATGCAAATCCTGACTTAAAAAATGCATATTTTAAATACTTTTTAACACATTGATTTATAGAAAAATAATTTACTAAAAATAATTTTTATGTCTAAACTTTTATATTTTCGCCGCGCTGAAATCAATTAAAAATTAAGAATTAAAAATTAAAAGAACTTTAAACCTTGAACCTTTAACCTTGAACCTTTAACCCTTTAACAATTATGAGAAGTAAAAACAACCTCCCTAAAGCCACATTTGAAAGCGCTTGGAAAATAGTTCAGGAAAACGCTAAGGCTATTAAACAGATGCAGGAAGAAGAAAAAATTGCCAGAAAAGAGATGAGAAAATCTTTAAAAACCATGCAAAAAGAACTTGGCGGAATCTCCAACTCTAACAAAGAATCTATTAAAGCGCTTCAAAAAGAACTTGGCGGAATCTCCAACTCTAACAAAGAATCTATTAAAGCGCTTCAAAAAGAACTTGGCGGCATTTCAAAATCTAACGGTGAAGTAGCGGAGTCTTATTTTATCAATAGTTTTGATAAATCCATGAAATTTGCAGGACAAAAATATGATGCCATTGCCCTCAATCTTAGAAAAAAAATAAGCGAAATTAATCTCCAAGGCGAATATGATTTGGTTTTATATAACTGTACTTCTGTGGTTATTATTGAAATAAAATACAAAGCCCGCAAAGAAGATGTGGAAGAGTTACTTAACAAAGCGCCTGTATTCAAACAGTTATTTCCCGAATATGCCAATTATGATCTGTATTTGGGTTTGGCGGGGCTTCATGTAAATGTAACTGCCGAGAAAGAAGCCATAAAAAAAGGCATTGCTATAATTAAGCAAGTGGGTAATAATATGGTAATTAATGATGATCACTTGAAAGTGTTTTGAGAATTTTATATTTTTGCCCTACAAAAAACAAACAATATGTATATCATTGGCATTGCGGGAGGTTCAGGCTCCGGAAAAACATCGGTAGTAAAAAAAATTGTTAACAGCTTTCCCAATGAAAGCGTGCGTGTGTTATCACAAGATGCTTATTATAAAGATAATGGCATTTTAACGCAAGAGCAGCGCGAGCAAATCAATTTCGACCATCCTGAATCTATTGAATTTTCGTTGTTGATGCAACATCTTCACGAATTAAAAGCAGGACAAACCATCGAAATGCCCACCTATTCTTATATTACCTGTACCCGCCAAAAAGAAACCATTCCTATTGTACCCGGAAAAGTAGTAATTGTGGAAGGTATTTTGATTTTTACAGACCCCGAACTTCGAGATATGATTGACTTAAAAGTCTTTGTAGATACCGAAGCAGACGAGCGTATCATCAGAATTATTAAACGCGATGTGAATGAAAGGGGGCGCGGTTTAGACAAATCTATTCGCCATTATGAAAAATTTGTGAAACCGATGCACCAAACCTTTATCGAACCTTCCAAAAAATTTGCCGACATTATTATTCCCGAAGGCGGCCATAACGTAAAAGGAATTGATATTTTGATTTCTAAGATTAGGTGGATGCTACAATCTTAATTAGAAATTAAGAATTAAGAATTAAGAGATCGTCACTCGTCACTAAAATGCACTTATATATCGCTATTCCTGCGCTTGATGAATTGGATTATTTGCCAAAAACATTGGCAGCGCTTGCCCAACAAAAAACCGAATTTCCTTTTTCAGTTTATATTTGTGTAAACCAACCTGAGGCATGGTGGAACAGAAAAGATAAAATTGAGATTTGCCAAAACAACCAAAAATTACTAAACCTCCTTAACTCCTTTAACTCCTTCAACTCCTCTAACTCCTTAAACATCATCGACAAAACCTCAGTAGGCAAAGGCTGGCAAAACAACAACTACGGCGTAGGTTGGGCGCGGAAAACTCTCTTTGATGAAATTATGAAAACAGCAAAAGATGATGATGTTATCATCAGTTTAGATGCCGATACGCTGTTTACTGAAAATTATCTTCAATCTGTGGGAGAAAATTTTATGCAAAATAAAATTGAGGTGCTCTCCCTACCCTATTATCATAAACTCACAGAAGATGAAAATGCCAATCGTGCGATTTTGCGTTATGAGATTTATCTGCGCAACTATTTCATTAATATGCACCGAATTGGCTCGCCTTATACATTCACCGCCATTGGATCAGCCATTGCTGCTAAGGTAAATGTGTTGCGAAAAATTAGAGGTATTACACCATTGAAAAATGGCGAAGATTTTTATCTGTTGCAGAAACTCAGAAAGATGACGCCCATTTCCAATTACAATGCAGAGTTGGTGTATCCCGCCGCGCGATTTTCCACCCGCGTTGATTTCGGCACCGGTCCCGCTATGATTAAAGGAAGTAGCGGAAACTGGGAAAGTTACCCCATCTATCATCATTCATTATTTGATAAAATTAAAGAAACCTACGACATTATTCCTCAACTCTTTACAGAAGATATAGAAACAGAATTTATAGATTTTTTGAAAAAGCAATATAAAACAGAAGATTTATGGAGTCCTTTGCGTAAAAATTTTAAGACGCTGCCGCAATTTACTCGCGCCTTTCACGAAAAAGCAGATGGGCTGCGGAGTTTGCAGTTTCTGAAGTATCAATTACAAGTGACGGGTGACGAGTTACAAGTGACGAGTGACGAGTTAGAAGGGATGCGGAAAAGGTTGTTTGAGGAGGAGATGAAATTGAGGAATGTTATTCTGTAAATATTATGATTACCTCAAAATTTTTAATAAGAATATCTCAAATTTATTATTAAGCTGAGTTTTTAATAATTATCTCTAAAATCATTTTCAATTTTATATTTCAAATCCTGTAATACGGATGCTTTTACATTGATTTGAAAATTCCAGCCTTTTTGTCCGCCCATAGGAATCCAGCCGAGCCGCATTTCCCAACAGTGCAAATCGCGATAAATATCTATTTTAGTGTATGAGAATTTTTTGTTTTGAATATCAAAATGTGAAATTACCCCAACTTTCCATTTTCTTGTAATATTAACATCTGCGCTTACATTAATGGTATGCACAATATTATTGGTGTATTTATTGTTTGCCATAAAACGGTAGTAATCATAGTTATCTGAAGTAAGGTAGGCAAAGGTATAATTAATGGTAATATTCCAAGGGTTGGTAAAATCGGGGCGGGGGTTGTTTTCTGCCTGTTGGGCATTCTCATGGTCAGATTTTTTCTTTCTTTTAAAAAAATCTCGATTAATACGCCAATTTACACCCAAATTCAAATTTGAGCCCGAAAAACGCATGAGCCTTTTATTCACTACCCATTCTCTTTCATTTACTCTTCTTCCGTTTTCGCCAATTGTATAGGGGTCGAAATTAAATCCGAAAGTAATATCTAAAAAAGAGAATATAGACGTGCGCCCGTTAATGGTAAGGGGTCGCCAACGCATTGAATCGGCGGCAAAATCGTAACTTGTAGCCACCGTTACGTTATCAAAAATGGTAATTTTTCGGGTTCCGGTAATGGTATCTTTTTTCGACCTTACCTTAATTTCCAAATTGTTGTTTATCGCAAAGCGGGCAATGGCTTGCGTTCTTGACGCCACGTTGCCGTACAGGGCGCTCTCAAAATAGGAGTATTCCACATCTTCGCCGGTAATGGTATTAAAATAAGTACTATATGTGTTTCCGCTTAAATTGGGGATATAGGAAAAACTGGCATCGGGCGACATGACGTGCCGTATCGCTTTTAAACCTCCCTTTTTAAATCCATAATCCCAATACATTTTTGTGGTTATTGAAGTAGATAAACTCACATCGTGCAACGCATAAAAACCGCGCTGAAAAATATCGTATCTATTTGAATACACATCGCCGTCGATAGTATCAGTAGCAAACGCTTTTTCGTTGCGCTGCAAATACCACTTCTCTCTTAATGTAGCGCTGGTGTTCCAGTTCAGCGCTTTGCCCACTTTTATGGGAATGTTCAACGGAATGTTATGTTGAATACCCGATTGCATCTCTTGCCACGGTTGAGGCTTAAAAAACAGAGTATCCTGAGTATCAATCTTGTTTTTCATTTGAGAATTCCATTGCAGGGTAATATTATCATACCATTTTAATTTTCCGGCTGCATATTTTTTTCTAAAAGGATAAAATTGACGCACCGACATGTTTATATCCGGAAGAGAAACATTGATATCCTTGCTCTGTAGGTTTTGCATATAGTTTATCCCTGCGTCAAAAAAGAAGATACCCTTAGCATTGGTAGAGAAATTTACGGAAGAATTAAATTGATTAGACAAATATTCTGTGGAAGATGTAGGGTTGTATTTGTTAAAAGTGGGCGTACGAACATCAATGTGTGCAGAAAATCGGGTGGTAGGATGCGACTTCGGGTCTTGGTTATGCTTCCAATACACACGAAAATCGTTGGTATTAAACCAACTCTGAGTTCCTTTTTCTCCGAAAAAATTTTGCGTAAAACCCAATTCCACTTCTCCGTTAAATTTGTATCGAAGGGCATAGTTCGACCTCGTTTTCACGCCCCAGCTGCCGCGCGTAGTAATATATCCCAACAAACTTAAATCTATCTTGTCGTTTATTCCAAAATAATATCCAAAATCTTCAAAATAAAACCCCCGTTGCGCCCCCTCGCCGTATTTAGGCATAATGATACCCGAAGCACGGTCTTTATTGAGCGGAAAATACCCAAACGGAATTGCCAACGGCGTAGGAATATCCCCAAAACTCATATATGCCGGTCCGGTTACAATCTTATCATCTTGAATTACTTTCGCTTTATTAAAACGTATTTGAAAATGCGGGTGCTCCAAATTGCATGTCGTATATTGCCCTCCTTTTATGTAAGAGGTTTTTTCGTCCACATGTTTTATATAATGTCCATGAATATACCCTTCTCCTTCATTGGTAATGGCTTTGGTTACTTTTGTTTTTTGAGATTTAAAATTATACCGAATCTCTTGCGAGCAAAATTCCATGCCGCCTTGTTTAAAAATAGGTGGTCCGTGAATATGCCCACAGCTATCCGCTATTCCGGACGCATACAAATCGTTGTTTACAAACCCAAACTCCATAAAAGCAGCATCTAATTCAATATCTTCATAATATGCCTTAGCGTCTTCAAACAAAATTATCTTTTTCTTAGCTAAGTTAATAATGATAGAATCCTGACTGATATATTTTATCGAAGATTGTACGGCGTTAGGGGATAACTTTTTTGATGAGATAATGGGCACACTATCTGTGGGTCTCATCGACAAACTATCCGTTTGTTCAAGCGCCAAAGTATCGCTTTGTTCCATTGCCAGAGTATCTATTTGTCCATATAATTCATTGAAAATAAAAAAAATAAAAACTCCCGTACAAAAAATAATACGGAAAAAATATAAACAATGGAATAAGTATATTTTTTTCTTCAAAATAAATGTAACATTGTTAAGTTTACTATTTTTGTGGTTATTAATTTAATAATTATGCAAAAATATAAGATTATGAACATCAAAACACTGTTTTTAGTATGTTTTTTATTAACTTTTTTTAACATAGTAACATTTGGGCAGGCAAAAGATAAAGTTTCTAAAATAGTAATAGATGCCGGACACGGCGGAACTATGCCCGGCGCAGTGGGTAAATTATGCAAAGAAAAAGACCTGAACCTCAAAGTAGCCAATCGGTTAGGAAAATTGATTTCCGATAATTTTGATGACGTTAGTGTGATTTATACGCGAAAAGGGGACGAAACGATTGACCTTTACAAGCGCGCCGAAATTGCCAATAAAAATAAAGCCGACCTGTTTATCTCTATCCATTGCAATGCGGCAGATAATAAAAGCGCTCGCGGGGTAGAAACTTTTGTGATGGGGTTAGGAAAATCGGAAGAAAATCTTGCGATTGCCAAAAAAGAAAATGCGGATATGTTGTTGGAAAAAGACTATAAAACAAACTATTCCGATTTTGATCCCAACTCGCCGGAAGCCTACATCATTTTCTCTTTATATACCTCCGCCTACCTGAATCGCTCTACCATTTTTGCCTCAAAAGTACAAACCCATTTGGTCAGTAGTACGCGCATGGCAGACCGCTCCGTGCAACAAGCCGGTTTTTGGGTGCTTTATAAAGTAGCTATGCCCAGCATTCTCATTGAATTGGGCTTTATTTCAAACACAGAAGAAGAAAAATATTTGGTTCGCGAAGATACGCAAGAGCTTATAGCCGTGAGCATTTACAACGCTTTTGTGGAATATAAAAATATGATTGAAGGCACTTTAAAACCTTATCTGCCCACCCCGAAAAATCCAAATCCGCAACCTGTGGTAGAAACGCCGGTAACAGAAAATGTGCCCGTTGTCGAAAATAAGAATGAAGAGATTAAAGTTCCTACGGATACGAATCCACCTGAGCTGCCGGAAGTTTCCGAAACCAAACTGCCTGCCGATACCACAGTACAAATTGCCCCTGCCCAACCTGCCACCTCTGAGGTGGTTCGTTTTAGAATACAGTTTTTTATTACGAAAGAAAACCTAAACACCTCCGACAAAAAGTTCAATGCAATAAATGAGGTAAAAAAATATTTTGAAAACGGCATTTGGAAATACACTTCCGGAGATTTTAAAACCTTAGACGAAGCGCAGGTAATGCTCAAAGAGGTCAGAAAGCATTTTTCCGATGCCTTTATTATTGCGTTTCGTAACGAGAACAAAATTTCAATTCAGGAAGCGCAAGCGTTGATTAAATGAAAATCGTTATCAAATATTTTCATCTGATTGTACCTCATTTGGGCATTTTATTGATTATTTTGGGGCTCACACTGGGGCATTTCTATAATTGGCGCGGAAAAGCAGTGTTGCTTCCCACCGACAAAACCAACGTTTTCATTACTAAAAAGAAAGAGATTAAAATTGTTCCTTACGCTCTCACTCTTAAGCAATTTAAAGTAGAACTTTACGATTCCGGAGAACCGAAAAATTACGAAGCCATTATTGATGTTGAGGCGAATAATCAAACTAAAACCATCTTTTTGTATGTAAACCACCCTTACAAAATGGCTTTTGGAGAAGATCTGTATTTAATCAGTTACGACAAACAACATCTTGAAAATCCTGAGTTTTGTGTAGTAGAATTGGTGCACGACCCCTTTCAAGGGGTTGTTTTGGCAGGCATTATTTTGGTAATGGCGGGGTTGGTATTAGGGTTGTGCGTGTGTTACCGCATAGCAGTACTAAATAACGATGCTACTTCCATGCTATCTTTTTGAGAAATAATGGAATAAGATAGCTATCGTTTTAAGCAATATTACAAGCTACACGCTGTTTAATTAATTATTCGGCAATAACCTCTAAATTAACGGTAACCTTCACTTCTTTATGAATATTGATTTGGGCGGTATAATTACCCAACTCTTTGATATGTTCGGCAGGTAAAATAATCTTCTTGCGGTCAATATCAATATCGTGTTGCTCTTTCAATGCTTGAGCCACAGCAATGGTATTTACCGAACCAAAAATAGTACCTTTTTCCGATGCTTTTTGTGCAATTTTCAATGTTAATCCGTTTATTTTGCCTGCTAAAAATTCGGCTTCTTTGCGAATTTTTTCGGCTTTATAAGAACGTTGTTTAATCGTTTCGGCTAACATTTTCTTATTTGAAGCAGTAGCCAAAATGGCTAATCCTTGCGGGAGCAAATAGTTTCTTGCATAGCCGTCTTTAACTTTTACGAGTTCATCGGCATATCCCAATTTTTCTACATCTTGTTTTAAAATAACTTCCATAATATTGCTCTCCTTATTGATTGGTTTTTAAATTATCGGCTACAAAAGGAAGTAATGCAAGGTGGCGTGCACGCTTTACCGCCTGAGCAACTTTCTTTTGAAATTTTAATGAGGTTCCCGTTAAACGTCTCGGAAAAATTCTACCCTGTTCGTTTACAAATCTCTTTAAAAATTCACCGTCTTTATAGTCAATGTATTTAATACCGCTTTTTTTAAAGCGACAATATTTCTTTGTTTTGAAATCCACCGCAATGGGGGTCAAGTATTTAATATCGTTTTGTGCCATGATTTAGTCCTCCTTATTTTCTTGAATTTGTTCGTTATTTTGATCTACCACAGGCTCTGTTATTTCTATCACAGGTTTTTCTACTTCTACCACAGGCTCATATTTCACTTCTTCGGATTTTACTTCATATTTGGGTTCCGGTTTGGATTCAGGTTTAACTTCGAAAATTGTTTCCGGTTTGGGTTCTTTTTTCTGACCGAATTTATGGGTACGTCTTTTTTCTGCGTAAGCAATTGCGTCTTTATCAAGGGCAACGGTAAGGTAGCGCATAATTTTTTCATCGCGGCGGTACTGTAATTCAAGTTCAGCCACAACGTGTGGTTCGGCTTTAAATTCAAATAGTTGATAGAATCCTGTGGATTTTTTTTGGATTTGGTACTCAAGTTTTTTGAGTCCCCAGTTTTCTTGATGAATAATCTCGGCTCCTTTATCGAGGAGAATATTCTCAAACTTTTTTACCGTTTCCTTCATCTGGTCATCAGACAAAACGGGCGTCATAATGAAAACGGTTTCATACTGTTTTAACATACTTTTTTAATTTTAAATTAATAATTTAACCCCATTTTTTGGGGCGGCAAAAGTATATTTTTTATTGAGATAATGAAGAAATTTGATAAAACGGTTAAGTTTTTTTTTTAGGGGGCTGTCTTAAAAGGATTTTTAACCACTAAGAACACGATGATTAAAGACCAAGAAAAAAGTGAAAAAGATTTAGATTCTTTTTTTATCTGTAAAAACTATTTTAATATTTTTGTCGGGCAATAATGTAAAAAAAATATGAAAAGAAAATTTATCCTAACCTTTGGTTTGTTTTTAGTTTCTGCGGTTGTTTTTGCCGGAAAACTCGTATTAATCCCTGTTAATGAAACCCATAATTTGGAAACTTTATTTCACAATAATGCGTTAAAAATTCATTATTATTGTGATAATTATGTAATTGCAACAACCGAGAATCTTTTTTATGAAAATGCTATAGTGCTCGATGAGAATGCTTTTGAAAATGACCGCCCTTATGCTATTGCGTTTTGTTTGGATGAACATAAAGACGATTATTTGACAAAAATATCTAATAGCGCAAAAATACTTTATTCAGGAGATAATTTTTTGATAATGAAAATATTGTCAGATGGTTTTGTACCTGCGAAAAGCGATGGGATGATAATGGTAAGAGATAAAGAAGCGAAACTGACGAAATCGATAGATGATTATTATCCGCAAATTACAACGATTGACCCTGAGGTTCAGTCTTTGATTGAGGCAGTAAACACCGACAGCCTCATGGCAAAGATTCAACATTTACAGGATTATGGAACACGGGCTTATTTTAAGCCACAAGCCTACGAAGCGCAAGATTGGATAAAAGAAAAATTTGAAAAGATGGGCTTGGCTGTTGAAATACAATATTTTTCAACAGCAGGAAATTGGTTTGAAACCCCTGACACCTCTTCCGGAAATGTTATTGCTATTCAAATAGGAACAAAATATCCTGATGAGTATATTGTTTGTGGTGCACACTACGACTCCTATTCATACGACTGGGATAATTGTCCGGGAGCAGACGACAATGCCAGCGGAACTTCAGGTATATTAGAAACTGCCAGAATTTTAAGTCAATATGAATTTGAGCGCTCCATTATATATTGTTGTTTTTCTGCTGAAGAAATAGGTTTCTATGGTAGTGATGCATACGCCTCACGTTGTAGTCAGCAAGGCATAAATATTGTAGGGTATTTGAATATGGATGGAATTGGGTATTTGTGGGAAGGGGAAGATAATCGATTAGTAATCATCTATAACAATTTATCCAAACAATTGGCTGATTTCTACACGAACATTTGTAAGGTTTATTTGCCGGAAGCTAACCTTGTTTATCATCTCTTAATAGGATCACCGGGTAGTGATTACGGCTCATTTCATCTAAATGGATATCAGGCAATAAGTTCACAAGAAGGAACAGGTTTAAGCTCACTTTATCTTCCGTCACCTTATTGGCATACTCCAAATGACATTATCGGACTTAGTGTAAATAGTCCAAGCCAAGTTACTATGTTTACAAAAGCTCTTTCTGCAAGCATTGCCACTTTAGCAAAATACGATGTTGCAATGCCGCCGCCGCCCAAAAATCCTCCCACAAATTGTGTGGCATTGCCTTTTCAAAACAGGTATATTAAAGTTACTTGGAACGCTCCTACGGAAAATACTCCTAATAAATATTATGTATATAGAGATGATGTGAAAATAAAAGAAACTACGGCTTTAGAATATGTTAATACTATTTCCATCAATGATTATAATATACACTGTTATAAAGTTACTGCAGTTTACGGTATGACAGAAAGTGAATATAGTAATGAGTCCTGCACCGCCATTAACGCCATTACAGAGTTTGATTCCAATTTTATTATTTACCCCAATCCTGCCACAGAAGAATTAACAATTACGAATTACGAATTACAAATTACGAATGTGAAAATAATAGATATTACCGGAAAAACATTATCATCACATCATTTCATCCCCACATCATCTCATCATCTCATCAACATTTCTCATTTGCCCGCCGGAATCTATTTTGTAAAATTTTCCAATAAAATAATTGGAAAATTTGTTAAAAATTAACAATATGGTCGTATCAATATTAATTCCCATGAAACCATATCGAAAACCGAAAATCGAAAACCGAAAACTACAAATATTCTTCTTTTTATTTGGGCGACCGCAAGGGTCGCCCCTACGTTTTCTTTTTTACCTTTTGTTCCTTTTACCTTTTTACCTCTTAATTCCTTGCGCCGCCCAACAAACCGTTATTGACATT
>Ga0082212_10004709_pt1 | contig 18823 bp, 13 predicted proteins | sample TergutNt197P3_FD_71548 | JGI IMG/M metagenome (GOLD analysis project Ga0082212, IMG submission 71548) | Neocapritermes taracua P3 segment gut microbial communities from Petit-Saut dam, French Guiana - Nt197 P3 | ecosystem: Host-associated > Arthropoda: Insects > Digestive system > Gut ...
CGCCTTTGGCGCGTTACCATCTTCGCATCGTCTTTTTCCGCTATTTTTACGCGTTTTTCGGTTAAATGAACCAATCATTCGCCCCCGCTGAACGCAGTTCAGCGTAAACCCTGTAAAACTATCGAAAAAATCCGACGCGAGTCTGATGACGTGAGTTGTTGCAGTGGAATCATGTTTTCTTTATGAATCTTTCGCCGCATTTCGGGCAGGTTATCTGGAGCCTGCCCTTTCCTTTCGGAACGCGGAGAGTGTTGCGGCAGCTCGGGCATTTAAAAAACTTGTGGGTTTTTCTGTGCTTGATGTTTGACCCCGCGCGGACGAACTTTGTCCTTATCGGCCACCAGTAACGTATGAACTTGTCGTTTTCTGACCGCCGGCGCGTGATGTTGCGCGACAGCATCCGAAACACCGCCAGCGCGAGTATGATATATGATACGTACACCAGCGGTTCGAAGCGCGTAATACCGCGGACAAGAGACAATACGAGAGATACAACGATCATCGCGACGCCGAGATGATCCGGCCCGTATCTGCCCGTCATGAAGTTGCGAAGAAAGTTTCGTATCACGCAAAAGCCCCCGCTTCAACAGTGCTGTATCAAAGTATAACACTATTTTCGGGGCAAAACGCGTTCGTAACACTTTATTTACATCTGCGGATCAATAACGAAACGCGCTCCCTCCGATGAACTCGCGCAGAATTGAGTCTGCGGGCACGACGGCGTCGTCTACTTCTTCGATGCCGCGCAGAACGGGAAGCAGCGCGCGGTACTCGTCTACCCTCTCGGTCCCCTCCGGGATGTCGTCAAACGCCTTGAGCGCGAACCTCTTCATGACGGGGATCTCGTACTCCATCGAAGAATCGAACAGCATGTCCGCCTTGTACTTAAACGGAGAAATATACTCCTTCTCGCCGCGCCTCACGTTCGCCCACATCCGTAAGGTCACGGAGGCGTCCATGCCCCGGAAAAGCTCGTCGCGCACAATGCGGCGCAAAAGTCTTGTCCATGTCCTCTTGAAACAGAGCTCGCCGCCGCGATAGACGTCCGATCTGGCGCTGACATACAGTTTGAACGCGTTGGGATTAACGAAAGTCAGCATATCGTTCAGCGCGTGAATGCCCTCGAAAATCACAATATCGTCGCGTTCGCGCCTCATTGGCTCCGATTTTCCGTCGTCGCGCGCCTGATGTACGAAGCTGAAATGAGGGATGAGGATCTCCGCCTCGCGCTCGAGCATATCGATATGGCTGTTCAGCAGCGCGATGTCCAGGCAATACGGCGATTCGCGGTCGAACTCGCCGTCTTTTGTGCGCGGCGACGTTTCAGGGTCGGGCGACACGAAGTACTTATCCATAGATACGGCCGTGGCGCGCACTCCAAGAACTTCGAGCGCCGAGCATATCTTCTTTGCGGTCGTCGTCTTTCCCGAACCCGACGGCCCGGACAAAAAGACTATATGGCTGCCCGAAGCCTCCGAACGCTCCAGGATGACCGCCGCTGTTTCGGCTGCTTTTCTGTTGTATATGGCCTCGCATTCGCCCGCAAAACTTTTCGGGTCTTCAAGCGCGCGCTTATTGATGTTTTCAATATAGTACGGATACGGCACGCTTCTTTCCTCCTTAAACGATCATTTATAAAACTCTCTGATCATGCGGGACCTGGCTTCCGCTTTGTCCTTCTGCTGTATATACTCGCGCGGATATTTCGCGTTGAAGACGCGTTCGATCCTTCCGCCGGGCGATACGAGTTTCGTGACCCCGCCGCCGCCGAACGCCAGCACGGTGCACAGCTCTTCCATCATGCAGATATTGTATACGCACTCGTGACCGGCCTTCGTCCAACCTGTGTTCTCAAACCCGCCTGAGGTAAACTTTTGCCTGTAAAGATAGTATGGGGCGTAGCCGCTCTCCCGCAGCCGCCCTGCCGCGTATCCCAGCATCTCGGAGACTGACGCGCCGCCGGGCGTCGGGACGCCTTCCAGGGTGACCCGCGAACCCTTCTTCAGCGATAAAGTATGCACCGTTATATTATCGGGCCCGATGCTCAGTATTTCGTCCAGCGAACGCCTGAAACCATCCGGCGTATCGCCGGGCAGCCCCGCGATCATATCCATATTGAGAGACATGCCGCATTCGCCGACAAGCCGCGCCGCGTCCCGGACGTCCTCCGGCGTGTGCCCGCGACCGATGGCTTTAAGGACGTCGGGCGACATAGACTGCGGATTGACGCAAACGCGCCCGGCGCCCATGCGGCGTATGACTTCCAGCTTATGAGCCGTGATCGTATCAGGGCGGCCCGCTTCGACCGTATACTCGCGCAGGTTTGAAAGGTCAAACGACTCTTTCAGCGCCGCCATGACCGCTTCCAGATCCTCCGGGGGAAGCGAGGTCGGGGTCCCGCCGCCTATATAGACGCAAATCACGCGCAAACCAAGTTCTTTGACCAAACCGGCCGCGGAGCCTATCTCCAGTAACAGAGCCTGAACGAACGGCCCGACAAGCCCGAACGACTTTTCTACGCTGTTGCTGACGAAGCTGCAGTACGCGCAGCGTGTCGGGCAAAACGGGATCCCCACGTATAAGGCGACGTCGCGCGGTCCGAGCGTTTCCTTCATCAAGCGAGCGGCGCGCGCCGCGTCGGTACAGAGTTCCGCTCTTTCCCGCGAGACGTAGAAGTCCCGCATCAGCGATTTTACGGCGGCTTCCCCGCTGATACCGGTTTCCAGCGCCGCGGCCGCCAGGCGGGCGGGGCGGATCCCGGTCAGCGAGCCCCATACGGGCGAAGCTCCCGTGTGCCGCGCCGCCGCTCTGTAAAAGCTTTGCTTGATCGTCCTTTGCAGCAGCCGGTCGGTCGTAAGCTTATCTGTGAGGCTGCCGCGCTTCACGCGCGCATACCCGCGCGAGACTTTGCCGCCGCCGCGAATCAGCGTAACAGCCTGCGCGTAGACAGCGCCGAGACGCAGGCGCGATTCGGCGGTAAGGCCGTCCGGTTCTGATAAGGGTACGGATGAGTAAACAGGTCTTTCATCCGGAAACAACGCCAGCATTATCTGCTCGACCGCGTATTTATAATCATGCCCAACGAGTTTTATTAGCATTTACTTACTTCTCATTTGCGGGCAGTTGAATGCCGCGCCCGCGTCTGCGGTTGGCGGAACGGAGGCTGTTGATAAAGTGTCATTCTGAGCCGCAGGCGAAGAATCTACCCAATGCGCATACCCGCATATGCCGAAAGGAAGATCCTTCACTTTTTTCAGGATGACAACCTCAGCAGCGCCGCCGAAGGCAGCCCCTACGGCCGGTCGCCGTCGGCGTACCGCATGTAGTAATTGAACTGCCGCTCCCGGTCGAGAGTCGTCGATTCGGCGTGGCCGGGGTAAACCTCGAAGTCGCCTTCCAGTTCCGACAGCCTGTGGAGCGACACAAGCAGCACTTCCATGCTGCCGTCGCCCAGGTCTGTGCGCCCGCAGCTGTCGCGGAAAAGCGTGTCGCCCGTAAACAAAACGTTTTCGCATTTCAGCGTCACCGAGCCCGCTGAATGCCCCGGCGTCTCCATGACAAGAAATTCAAGACCGCCCGCGCGCATAACGTCGCCCTCGCCGTACCAGCTCAGCCTGCCGTCGTCGTCGAGCCTGTGCGGATCGCGCCGCCCGCCCGCGTTTACGTCTTTTTTATTGATATAGACGGGGACGCCGGTTCCGTCAAGTACGGCGTCGAGCGCCATGTAGTGGTCAAAGTGGCCGTGAGTAAGGAATATGACTTCAGGAATCAGTTTATTTGATTCGATGTAGTCAAGGATCGTGTTCGACTCGGCGCCCGGGTCGATAATCGCGCACTTGCGGGTCTCCTCGTCTGTGACGATATAACAGTTCGTCTCGAGTTGGCCGACGGGTAAAGTTTTAATTAGCATTGAAAAAACCCCCTGGATACGATACAATAGTAACAGTTTTTGTAGTATATCATTTTTCTATCGAGTTGTAACGCATTATTTTATAGCAAGGAGCTTTAGCGATGCTGCGAATAGAAAACCTTACGAAAAGCTACGGCGACAAGCGCGCGGTCGACGACCTCACGCTGACGATATCGCCGGGCGAGATATGCGCCTTTATCGGGCATAACGGCGCCGGGAAAACAACGACGATAAAATCCGTCTGCGGAATCATTCAATTTGATTCCGGGGAGATATATATCGACGGGATTTCGGTGAAGGAAGACCCGATCGCCTGTAAAAAGCTGACGGCGTACATCCCGGACAACCCCGATCTGTACGAGTTTCTTTCCGGAATCAAGTTCCTGAACTTTATCGCGGACGTCTACGGGATATCGTCGGACGACCGACGGGAGAGGATACGGAAGTATGCCGATATCTTTGAGCTGACGGACGACCTCGCCCAGCCCGTGTCGGCGTACTCGCACGGGATGAAGCAAAAGCTCGCGATTATTTCCGCGCTCATTCACGAGCCGAAACTCATGGTGCTCGACGAGCCGTTCGTAGGGCTCGACCCGAAAGCTTCGCGCGACTTGAAGCAGTTGATGCGCGGGATATGCGACGGGGGCGGCGCTATATTCTTTTCCACGCACATCCTTGAGGTCGCTGAAAAACTTTGCGACAGGGTCGCGATCATAAAGTCCGGCAAACTCGTCGCAAACGGCGGCATGGAGGAAGTCAAGGGCGATTCCTCGCTGGAATCCGTATTCTTCGAACTGGAAGAGGAGCCGTCATGATATTTTCACTGATAAAGATCAATCTCAGGGCGCTTTTCGCCGGAGCGTACAAAGGCGGGCGGAAAGGGAAGAAGCGAAGCTCCGCAAAGAAAAAACCCGTCGCGGTCATTTTGATCGGGCTGCTTGTGGTATACGCCGCCGGCGCGATAATGCTTTCCGTGGGCTTTACGTTTTATGGTTTTTGCGAGCCGCTGTTCGAGGCCGGAGTCGGCTGGTTTTACTTCGCGCTGGCGGGCATACTGATTTTCGCGCTCGGCTTCATCGGCGGGGTTTTCATGGTCCAGAACCAGATTTTCGCCGCGCGCGACAATGAACTGCTGCTGTCTATGCCGATAAAGCCCTCCGCGATCCTGGCGGGGCGGCTTTCAGCGCTGCTGATAATGGAGTATGCGTACGAGGCCATAATATTCATCCCCGTGTTTGCGGTACTGGTCATCAACGGGTATATTTCGCGGATTCCCGCGCTTGGGGTCATATTCTTTCTTTTGGAAGGCGCGCTGCTGCCGTTGATCGCGCTCGCGCTGGGATGTTTTGTCGGGTGGGCCGTCGCGCTGCTGTCGTCGCGTATGCGGAAAAAGAACGCAGCGACGCTTGTTCTGTCGATCGCTTTTCTCGCGGCGTACTTCTGGCTATACATGAGGATGATGACCAACATAAACGCTCTCGTCGAAAACGGCGCGGAGATAGCGGAGGCGGTGCGCAGGGCTGTGTTTCCGGCGTATCATCTCGGCGTCGCGGCCGCCGAAGGGAGCGGGCTGAGTTTCCTTATATTCGCGGTCTGCGCCGTCGCGCCGTTTGCGCTGATGTGCGCTCTTCTGTCGCGGAGTTTCGTCAGGCTCACGGCAGGCGGGCGGGGGGTCAAAAAAGTCGAGTACCGCGAGAAACCGCTGCGCGTCTCCGGCGCGCGGTCGGCGCTGCTGAGGCGCGAACTGAAACACTACTGGTCTTCGCCTATGTATATCATGAACTCATCGCTGGGGACTATTGCCACCGTTGTTCTCATCGTCCTGCTGATCGTTCGCCCGGGGATGATAACCGGGTTGTTCGACCCCGTTAACGGAAGTCTCTCGTCCTTTATGGATCCGGGTATCGCGGCGGCGTTCATTTTGGCGGCGCTGAGCGTAATGAACTTTGTATCCGCGCCGACGATCTCACTCGAGGGCGGCAAGCTGTGGATAGTGAAAAGCCTGCCGGTTCCGGCGCGCGATATCCTGACGTCGAAGGCGCTGCTGCATATTGTCGTTTGCGGCGTCCCGTCGCTTGTCGCCGGCGTTGCGTGTATCGCGAGGCTCCCGATGAGAGGCGCGGTTCAGGTCGCGCTGACGCTTGCGCTGCCCGCGTCGGTCACTCTACTGTTCGCGATGATCGGCGTAACGCTGAACCTCGCGTTTCCCAGATTCGACTGGATAAACGCGATACAGCCGGTCAAGCAGGGCGCGAGCGCTATGCTCTCCATGTTCGGCGGCATGGCGCTTCTTATTGTGCTTGCGCTTGCGTACATACTGGGGCTCGGCGCTGTGCTCGCGCTCGAAACGTATCTTCTCCTTTGCGCTGCCGCGATGATAGCCGCGTCTGCGGCGCTCTACGCGTACCTGATAACGGCCGGCGCCCGCAAGTTCGAATCGCTGTGAGGCACGTGAGACAGGGGACGGTTCTCTGTCTCGTTACAGTACACGGGGCGCCGCATTGACAAAGACTATGTGGGACTGTAAAATAGCGGTGCGAGGGCAGCTTGTATGTTCGATATTCACGAAATGAGAGGATAATGACAAATGGACCTTGTTTACGAAGGAAAAACCAAGGACGTTTACGACCTTGGAGACGGTAACTATCTCCTGAAATTCAAAGACGACGTCACCGGGACTGACGGAGTGTTTGACCCCGGCGCGAACACCGTCGGCCTGTCGATCGAAGGGATGGGGCGCGGAGGGCTGAGGCTGACGGAGTTCTTCTTCAAAAAGATAAACGACGCAGGATTCCCGACGCATTTTGTCGGCGCCGACGTCGATAAAGCGGAAATGACCGTGCGCCCGGCCGAAATTTTCGGAAAAGGCCTGGAAGTCGTATGCCGCTATCGCGCCGTCGGAAGTTTTCTGAGGCGCTATGGAGCGTACGCGGCGGAAGGGCAGAAACTCGACGCGCTGGTGGAGATGACGCTGAAGGACGACGAGCGCGACGACCCGCCGATCACCCGCGAGACGCTGGAGATGCTGGGGATACTGACCGGCGGCGAGTATGATACGCTCAAAGACCTTACGAAAAGCATCACAGGCGTCGTAAAGGACGCCCTGGCGGAGAAGGGCATGGATTTATACGATATCAAACTGGAGTTCGGACGGGTGGACGGTGGTATCGTTCTAATAGACGAGATTTCAGCCGGAAACATGCGCGTGTACAAGGACGGCGTGATCGTAGCTCCGCTGGATCTTGTCCGTCTGGTGTTGGACTAAACGGGTTAACGGCATGGTAAGAGTTGGCGCGTACCCGCCGGTGCTTTATGTCAATATGCGCAGACCGCGCCGGAATGGCGGGATCTTATGAATAAGCGCGTTTCCGTCAGGAACCTTGTAGAGTTTATTCTGCGCGAAGGCAGCATCGACAGCGGCGTCGTCGGCCGCAACAGGATGGAGGAGGGATCGCGCGTCCACCGGAAACTCCAGAAAACCGACGGGTACCAGGCGGAAGTGTACCTGAAGACGACCGAAACGCGCGACGGCGTCGAATTCACCGTGGAAGGCCGCGCGGACGGGGTAATAATTGCTGAAAGCGGCGTGACGATCGACGAGATAAAGTCGACGCTCACGCCGCTTGAGCTTATTGAGGAGGACTACTCCAATGTACATTGGGCGCAGGCGATGTGCTACGGGCATATCTACTGCGAAACCAACGGCGTTGATAACATAGGCGTGCGCCTGACATATTATGAGATGGACACGGGCAGCATAAAGCGATTTCTGAGAACTTTCAGCGCCGGCGAGCTGCGCGACTTTTTCACGGAACTGCTTGAAAAATACGCCGTTTGGGTGCGCTTTGAAGAGCAGTGGAATGAGACCGCGACGTCGTCGATGCAGGCGCTGCGGTTCCCGTTTGACAGCTACCGCGAAGGCCAGCGGAAGATGGCGGCGGCGGTGTACAGGACGATCGAAGCGGAGGGGCGTTTGTTTGCGATGGCGCCGACAGGCGTGGGTAAAACGATTTCAACGCTTTTTCCGGCGTTGAAGGCGAGGGGCGAAGGGCTTTCCGGGAAAGTATTCTACCTGACCGCTAAAACCGTAACGCGGCAGGCGGCGCAAGCAGCGCTCGGGATAATGCGCGGGCGCGGGCTGCGCGTGAAATCGGCGACACTTACGGCTAAAGATAAGCTGTGCGTTCTCGACGAGCGTAATTGTACGCCGTCGCGCTGCGAATGCGCGGACGGGCACTACGACCGTATAAACGACGTACTCATGGAGGTCTTGCGCGACTGCGACGATATCACCGCGGATACGGCGGCGGAGTACGCGAAGCGGCGCCGCGTCTGCCCGTTTGAGCTTTTACTTGACCTCTCGTTATGGTGTGACGTCGTTATCTGCGATTACAACTATCTCTTTGACCCGCAAGTCCGGTTGAAGCGGTTCTTTTCGGACAGCGGCGATCACGTGTTCCTCGTGGACGAAGCGCATAATCTGGCCGACCGCGCGCGGGAGATGTACTCGGCGAAAATCAGCAAACGCGAGTTGCTTGCCGCGAGAAGACAGTTCGGCAAGCGCGATAAAAACGTCCGGGCGTCGCTGACCGCGATCAACAAGCTGCTGCTCGATAAGCGCAGAGAATGCGAGGCAGGGGGGTACAAGGATGAACGGGACGCGTTCGGCGAGTTGCTCCCGCTTCTGGAAATTTTCGCGGTAGAGTTCTCAAAGTGGCTCGGCGAGAATCCCTCCCCGGATAAAAAGCTGCTGGAGACGTATTTCGACGTCCTTACTTACCTGAAAACGGCTGAGATGTATGACGAGCATTATGTGACGCTGTACGATGCCGGGCGCGGAGGGTGGAACCGGCGCGGCTGGGAGAACCAGAGCGGCGGCGCGAATCCTGGCGGAGGGGAGAATCCGCGCGGCGGCGAAAACCAGAGCGGCGGCGAAAACCAGAGCGGCGGGGAGAATCCTGGCGGAGGGGAGAATACTCGCGGCGGCGAGCTCATCGTCAGGCAGTTCTGCGCCGACCCGTCGCGCTTGCTGGGGGAGTGCCTCTCGCTCGGGAAGGCTTCGGTGCTGTTTTCCGCTACGCTGACCCCGGCGAAGTATTACTCGACGATCCTCGGCGGCGGCGAGAATTGCAGATACCTCGCGCTGCCGTCGCCGTTTGACCGCGAGAATTTATTGCTGCTTATCGCCGACAACATAAGTACGAAGTATAGAGACCGCGGCGGCTCGCTTGAGAGCGTTGCCGACCTGATATATCAAACGGCCGCCGGTAAAGCCGGCAACTATATAGCGTATTTCCCTTCATACAGCTATCTTGGCGCCGTCTGCGATGTGTTTTGCGAGAAATACCCGGATATCACGGCTGTCAGACAGGCGCAGCGAATGAGCGAAGATGAGCGCGACGCCTTCCTTTCGTTGTTCGGCGGCGCGGACGTCGAGGAACCCCGCGACGAGGAGAGACCCGGCGAAGATACCGATCCCCGAGAAGGCGAGGAACCCCGCGACGAGGAGAGACTCAGCGAGGATGCCGATCCCCGCGAACGCGAGGGACCCCGCGCAAAAAAGACGCTTGTCGCGTTTTGTGTCCTCGGCGGAATATTCTCTGAGGGTATAGACCTTGCGGGTGAAAAGCTCATCGGAACTGTGATCGTCGGGGTGGGCCTGCCTCAAATAAACCGGGAACTCGACGTCGTCAGGGATCAATTCGGCGGGGGAAGCCGGGGGTTTGACTTTGCGTACTGCTATCCCGGTATGAATAAAGTCCTGCAAGCAGCGGGCCGGGTCATCCGCAGCGGGCAGGACAGGGGAGTAGTGTTACTGATCGACGAGCGCTTCGCGACGCGGCGTTACACCGGGCTTTTCCCGGAGCATTGGAAGCACTGGCGCGTGGTCCGCAGCGCCGGAGATCTATCAAAGGCGCTGTCTCTATTCTGGGGAGAATAAACCACCCTGCCAGTCAGCGCCCCGGCGCTGAAAGAGTTCCGGGGAGAATTGCATAACAAAGTGGTGGGCAATAAATATGAATATGCGGGTGCTTACTGTCCTGTCAAGATGTACTACCTGCTATACTCTATTAGTTTCCGATGGAAAAAACACAATAAGATAAGCATTGGCAGGATGCTCCGCCCACATCACGTTGCACGACTCAGTAAGTTAAATCCTTTTCCTCTGTATTGCTTGTAGATATGATTTTTTGAGATCCCGTATTGAAGAAAAAAAGTCAACTCAGACCTGGAGAGTGTTTTTCTTTCCGCTTTCAGCGATAGCAGTTCCAGGGTACAAAGTAAATCGGTTGCTTGGAAAAGTTTATAACTGGCTGGAGCAACCTTCTTAAAATCTACGTGGTTCAACACTGTATTAAACACGGAAACAAGGATATGCGTTAATTCGCGCTGCCCATAATCATAATAGCAAACGATACGATCATATCCAATCAGTGATTTCATGTGTTCATTGAGAAAAGCAGAAAGCTGCCTGGTGAGTTTGACAACCAAATCAAGCTCTTCGGTGCATTGTTTCTTTTCAACGACGATAGCGTGGTATGATATCTTTGAGGTTCTGGCGAAATTGTAGATAGCATTGAAAACACGCCTTCTATCAAGCAATGATAGGTTAAAGAACTCGTCCTCTCTACGAATAAGCGGACCTGTGTGAATAGTGTACTTCGGCATTCCATAATTCTGAATCTTTAGGTCGAGAGTGCTTATATTCTTAGCGATGCTTTCCGATTGATCGTGAAAAACCAGTGTCACTATGTAAAAAGGCGAATGATGCTCATACTCTCCGAAATCGCCGGATTCATCAATAAACACACTTAGTTCTTTCACAAAAACTCCTTGATTAGAAAATGGCGGGGTAACTCCCCGCCGTGGTAGGACCCGGGCCTTTCGGCCAGCCCCAGCAACGACACAGACCACTACAAGCGGCTCCGTCATCGCCTCGTACTCTCATTATAGAGAGGTTAGATTGGAATGTCAATAAAAACTTGACACTCCCCGCGGCTAAAGCCGGGGGATTCTTGAGTGCGTACGCAAAGAGCAAACGCTCTCTATCCGTTTCCGGTAGGCTTAAGCCTCAAGTTAAGCGGCGTGCCATCGCCGCGTCCTGAGCCAGCGCATATAGCGGCTCAGGCTGACCGTCTGTTACCAACAATCACAGGCGCGCTTGTTATATACTCCAGCGCAGTCCTACATAGGTACTTTTCCTGCTCCGCAGTCGGGATCAGCTTGAACTGTACGGTTATCATGTTATATCATCTCTCTCCTGCCGATATAGTGCCCGGGCTGCTTTTACTTTTTCAATCAACACCGGTTGCTAAATCGGTTGCAACCCCGGTTGCTAAATCCATCCCGTTAAATCCATCCTACCAAAAGAACTGTCCAATAAAACTCACAGTAGAACGTTATTCAAGGAAATTCAACCAAGGAAATTCAAGGAAATCCAGGAGTTTTGGAGATTTTCATGCGTATACTTGATAATTCGCAACATTTGAAACGTGATGATGCAATAGCGTGATTATTAGCTTTTGTGTGCAGCGGGATTGGGCGGGGCCGCCTCTGCGCTGCGCGCAGAACCTCAACAGCATCAGTTCATACCATTGTTTCGCGACTCATACTGCTGTTGAGGTCAGCCGCCCTTTGTGCGGCTTGGCGGCCCCACTGCAGCGTGTTGCCTTGTTCAGTACTTGCTGCCCGTTCTACTGCGGTTGTTACGGGAGAACAAGGTGTGCCTTATATCCCCACAGATAAATCAGGGGGCTTTACGGCCCTGTTGGTAATAAAAAATGCTTGCAAAACACCTGATATCACGGCGTTTCACGGTATTTTAATATTTGTTTGTAAAACTTTTTTAATATTTGATTGGAAAACCACCTCTCGTCGGAGTATATGTGATGAAACATTTGCTTGATACGCATACCGCAATATGGGCATTGCTGTGCAACGATGAAAATATGATGTCGCTTGCGTTTGGTGATTACCCGCAGGGAAAGGAGTTGTTCTTTTCCCACAAGCAGATTTTGTACACCCGCCCTGCCCAACATACACTACGGACACATCGAACACTAAAACGCTCGGCGCTGAAGTGTCCGTAGTGTATGAACAGCGCCGCAACTACCGGTTAGCGGAACATCTAAAAAGGCTCCGTTTCCCGAGGCTTGTCCGTTCCCGCTTGTCCGTTCCCGTGGGTGCTAAAACACCGCCAGTTGAAGATATACCCTGTCCCTGTCGTCCTGACTTATGCCAAGATAGCGCCTCGTTATCTCAAAGGAAGAATGATTGAATATGTCCATAAGCATGACGGGCAACACCCCGGATTTCCACGCGAAGTAACCAAAGGTTTTTCGCAGGCTATGACAGGCTATGACCCCGGCAAGCCCAATCGCTTCGGCGGCGGCGCGGATGATTCGCCACGCCTGTACCCGGCTTATGGGAGCGGGGGTCTTGCGGTTGTTGGCGAATATGAAATCGCCGCGCTTGTGCGGGTGTAACAGGCGCAGAGCGTTTACCGCCTGTTTGTTCAGCGCGATCGTTTTCCGTTTGCCTGTCTTTCGTTCCGTTAGTGTAATATGGGTATAATATTCATCGCTTTTTTCATCAAAGACGTCGCTCCATGTCAGGCGCAATAGATCGCTTATCCTTAAAGCGGTATGTACTCCGAGAATAATCAGGGCGTAATTTCGTATCTGCCCTCTCTGCAAATAGTATCCGGCTAACTGCCGGAGCTTTTTTTTATCCCTTATCGGCTCTGCTGCTGACATAAAAATATCCTCCTTTTTGTGGGTTAGCTATAGTATCGCATACCCGCAAATAAGGAAGATGTAACGCTTTATTTCTTCGGTATCATATTCTACCCTGAAAATCACTTGGTAACAGGGCGGTTAAGGTGTTTTTACATCGATACCGTGTATTGTGGATAAAAAAAAACTGCGTTTTCCCACTTGCGGCGCGGTTTATTTATGTGATACAATACATCAGTCGAAATAGAATGTTACTTCGGGATATTTACCGGAATATTGGGCGGGGGTATGCGTATTGATATTATCCGGCAATAATACTGTTCACAGTCAGCATGGCGGAATAATACCGCTCCCGAACACATCATGACAAGACACGCGATCCCGCGTATGACACAAACCACAAACCGCGCTTAAGGCGCAATTAAAAAATCAAGGAGGACAATACTATGCAGAGAAAAACCAAGAAATCCTTATCCGTCATCCTCGCGCTGGCTATGGTATTCAGCCTGTTCGCCGCGATGCCGCTCATCGCGAGCGCGGCGAACGCGGACGACCCCGGCACTTGTAATCTGTACGATAATAATGGTTTGGTAGGAACGATGTCACTTAACGCCGCGCTCGCGGCGGCGGCCCTTTACCCGGCGGATGACTCGTGGGCAATCGAGATGCAGGATAACGTAACCGTCGCCGGCAATTTGACGATCCCAAACGGTTCTTGGCCTAATATATACTTAAACGGGTTCGTCCTGACCGTAACCGGCGATTTCATTTCTAATATCGGCGTCTCTATATATGGCGAAGAGTTTGACGGCCCCACAACGGGAGGATCTTTTTCCGCGAACAATGTAATTCTGAATGGGAACGACGGGCTGAGATTTGAGAGCTATGTTAACGTCAATATCACAAACGACGTTACAGCGAACAGTATCCTCGCGAACTGGAACGCGATTGTGTTTTATTATAATTGCACGGCCAATATCGGCGGGAACATCAATACGTCCGGCAATGGGCTTTACGTTTATGAGGAAGGAACGGTGGATGTCAATGGTGACGTCAATGCGGACGGAGTTTATGGCGTTCAATGCACATATGGTTCCATCGTGACGATCGGCGGTGACGTCAATGCCCTAAACGGCGTGGGCGTATGCGCAGACTATAACGCCCCCGAAGTACATATTACAGGAACGATCAACGCCGTGCCAAAGGTGCAAAAAGGAGGCACGGCTATCGTCACATACACCCTTGTCCCGACAGGCGTCGACGTTTGCGAGATCGGCGCGACGCGGTATGAGTTTCTGGAAGACGCGCTGGACGCGGTGGCAAGCGGAGAGACGATCAGGCTGTTGGAAAATATCACTTATGGTAGCATGTTATGGATAAACAACGGCACGAATTTTACTATAGACCTGAACGGCAACGATCTGACGGTCAACCATAGCGGGCTTGAGGTCGACGGCAGCGACGTGACGTTTGCCAACACGGGCGGGGGCGCGCTGAATTGCGACTGGCTTATTGTCGGTAACGGCGGCAAGCTGCTCCTTCCTTTCTCATTTACGGGTTCCGGCGATTATTATTGGAACGAAAGATTTGTCGTTTCCTGCTCCGGCGCCGGTAGTACCATAATCATTCAAGGCGACGTGACGCTTACAGGGACGAGTTCTGTCATATACGCAGGTTATGGAGGCGATATAAGAATCACAGGCAGCGTTACCGCGAATAACCTTGAACCCGGCTTATATGCCATATCCTCATACTACGGTATCGCAACCTTTAATATAGGCGGCAGCGTGACGTCGAACAGCAACGGCCTCCAAATTGGCGGCGGCGGCGGCGCCAAAACGGTATCTATCGGCGGCGACGTCAACGCCCCGAACGGCGTGGGCGTATACGCGAGAGACGTCACCACCGTGGTGAATATCGCCGGAACCATCAACGCCTTGCCAAAGGTGATAAAAGACGGCAGCCCTTCCCTTCCTACCGTCAACTATAACAACATCCCGACAGGCGTCGACGTCTGCGAGATCGGCGCGACGGGGTATAATTTTCTGGAAGACGCGCTGGCCGATGTGGCAAGCGGAGAGACGATCAGGCTGTTGGAAAATATCACTTATGGCGGCCTGTTATTGATTAATAACCGCACGGATTTTACCCTTGACTTAAACGGCAAAAATCTGACGGTCAACCAAAGCGAGCTTGAGGTCACCCGCGCCGGCACCGACGTGACATTTGCCAACACGGGCGGGGGCGCGCTGAATTGCGCCGGCCTTTATGTCACTAACGGCGGCAAGCTACTCCTTCCGTTCTCGTTTACGGGTTCCGGAGTCATTGCTAGCTCCGGCGTCGGCAGCTCCCTGACCATCAACGGCAACGTGACACTGACGGCTGAAGGTGATTATGGTGTATACGCTAATAATGGCGGCAGTTTGACAGTCAACGGAAACGTCAACGTGAATATGAGTAAGAACTATGGCTACGCCGTTGAATCCAATGCTTATACCAATCCCAGTTCCATTACCATCAGCGGCAATGTCACGTCGAACAAAAACGGTGTCCGCGCTACCTACACGGGCGCCACGGTAACCATAGACGGAAGCATAAGCGCCCCGCTCAATTACATATATATCTATGACGGAACCTCTGTTACATTCGCAAGAACTCCATATCCATCAACGGTCGACATTGGCGGCGTAGATTACTACGACTATGCCAACAACACTTCCCATGTATATGTAAAAGTCCCCGCAGCATCCCCTCCAAGCGGCGGCGGCCCGACGACCTACACCGTGACATTCAACAGCAATGGCGGGAGCGCGGTGCCGAGCCAGAGCGTGGCATCGGGCGGCAAAGCGGCGCAGCCCGCCGACCCGACGAAAGACGGCTTCGTCTTCGCAGGGTGGTATACGGACGCCGCGCTGAACAACGCCTACGACTTCAACAGGAACGTAACGGCCGGCATAACCCTCTACGCGAAATGGACGGAAGTGCAGGGCGTAATGCCGGAACTGCCCGTCAATCCGTTCAGTGATGTTAAGGGTACAGACTGGTTTATCGACGATGTGATCTACGCCGTGAGCGTCGGCCTGATAGACGGCAAGACCCCGACGACCTTTGCCCCCAATGATAACCTCACCTATGCCGAGGCGGTCAAGCTCGCGGCATGTATGCACCAACTCTATACTAACGGAGAAGTGACGCTGGAGAACGGAGACCCATGGTATCAGAGTTACGTTGACTACGCAAAGGAAAACGGGATCATCAGCGACGATTACGACTGGGGCGCTCCTGCTACCCGCATGGGCTATATGGAGATCTTCGCGAATGCGCTTCCGGACGACGCGTTTGCAGCCCTCAACGACGTGCCCGACGGCTCGATACCTGACGTGCCGATGGATCACCCGCAGGCGGCCGCCATATACAAGCTGTACCGCGCGGGCATCCTGCAGGGTGTTGACAACGCGCATAACTGCAATCCTGACAGCAATATCAAGAGGAGCGAGGTAGCGGCTATCCTCAACCGTATGATGAATCCCGAAGCGCGAATAGAGTTCAGTATATAGCTGCGACAAGCTAACAACAGCCGACCGGGAGTTATGTATAGCGCCCGTCTGCTTGAGGCCAAAATCCCGCCGCGTCACTCCAACGTATGAAGACCGATAACTTCCGGGCGCGCTCATGCGGCGTTCGGTAAGTCAAGGCGATAGGAAATAGTGCATACCCCTATTTCCTATCGCCTGTACCCTCAAGCTCTTAGCCGCGTTATCAACCGATAGCGCGATTCTTTTTCAATGTAACATGGCGCGTAATTCATTCCCCGCCTGCAGAGGTCGGGGACTTCTTGCGTTAGGAGGTCAAACAGACATTGGTATCGATCATCCATGCAGATCAGGGGATGAACCGCGTGAACGCTGCCGGGAGTACCAGCATCATGTGATTGAAGACTCTCGGCGCGTCGGCGCTCATGTGGATAACAGCTCTTTCGAGCCAGGAGACATGATCTATCAATATGCCGGTTTCAATATCAAACACGCGCACGGCGTCGAAAGAACCGTCGTCAAGCCGGACCTGATACAGCGTCGTTCTTTCCAGACTTGCCATAGTCCATACCCCGCCGTCGCCGAACACGGCGCACAGGAGCGAACCTCCGTCCGGCGCGAAATCCGCGGTCAATACGATAGCGACGTCCGGCCGCAGCGCCGCATTTACAAACGGGTCGACAAGACAGTTATCGACCAGGTCGTACAGCATGACGTCATGGCAGGGTACCCACTCCCGGCCCGTTATGACGCTTACCGCCGAACGCGGGTCCGGCTGCGGGTACGCCGGATCGTCGGCCAGAGGTATGTCTCTCGCAAAGAGCCGTTGATCCGAAACCATAAGGCAAACCCGGCGTCCGTCGGGAGAAACGCGCATAGACGCAAAGTCGCGCGCGTAGGGGTGGAGCTCTACCTTCCTGTCGTCGAAAAGATCCACCAGGCACGTCGGCGCTGACGATGCGCCATCCAAGCCTGTCGTGTAGAATCCTCCGGCAAGGCAGTAATAGACGGTATCTCCGATGATTTCGTAGCCGTGTACCATAGACGGCGCCCCGTCAAACGACAGATCAGCCGCCAGCGTCACTTCTCCGGTTTCCGGGTTTAGCTTCATCAGGTGAACGTCGAAGCTTTCAGCCGTTTCGTAACGGACGAAATACGCCGTATCGGCTGCGTACCATTTCGGTACGAGATCCTTGTAATCGTCGATCAGGCGGCCTTCTTCGCCCGTGAGGTTCTCGATTGACCGCGCGTCGAAATCTATCAGAAAGATGTTCGCGTCAGCCATTCTGAAGTACTCCCGAAGATTTTTCTGATCCGCTGTCAGCAGGACGCGCGTCTCGTCGCCGTTCCACGCGACTCCTTCCCGGCCGCAAGTCGCCAGGGTATCGTTCAGTTCAGGGTCCGAGCCGGCGTCAAAGTCCATTCGGACGGCCAGGCTGAATGTTCCGCCCTGATACTCGTAGAGCGATATGTAGTTGAGCGTCCATCCCAACTCGTTTTTTCCGGTGAGCAGGCGCGCGGCTATGTTCATTTCTCCGTGATCGACGGTGAGTATATGCGTGCCGGACGGGGAGACGGAGAGGATTGTCTCATTCGCCCCGATTTCACCGCCGTAAAACTCCCACGCCGCGCTTGTTACGACATCCCAGGATGGGCCCGGGTCAAGCCACATGATGCCGCCGCTATCGCCTCCGCCCTCGTCGCCGTGAGAAGGCTCCTGCGACGGGCTTTCACCCTGCGAATGAACAGTCCGGCCGTCGTCCCGGCCGTCGTCCCGGTCGTCATCGACGCCGACGGTTCCGCCGCCGCCGCACGCGGCGAGCGATAGAATAAGCGCTGCTGACACCGCGAAAAACAGTAATCTCTTTAACATAAAGCGCAAACCTCCAATGTGAGCGCTGATTAATTGTCTTTCTGAGCCGAAGGCGAGGAATCTTATCTCCGTAAACTACTGGAACACTGAAGAAAGATCCTTCACACCGCCTCCTTTAGAGGCGTTTTTCAGGATGACACCGGTATGTTATTAATCAGCGGTTATCGATCAATTCACTTTTCGCCCTTACTCCCGCCGCTCACCTGAGCATAAAATACAGAACGATCGCGATTAAGACCAGCATGAGCGGCAGCCTGACAAAATGAGTGATCATGGCGGTAGGCGTTGACTCTGCGCTTGGAACTATGATCTTAGGATTAGCGGGGGCGTAGCGTATTTCTACGATATCGCCATGTTCGTATGACTGCATTCCCATCGGGTCATAACGCGCGTATGTGCCTGAACGCATATTTCCGTCAGCTTCAAATGAAAACGTATACTTACTGCGCTGCATGATGCTTCTCCTGCGCATCTTGCTATCGACATTCGCCACTTTTGCGTCGACGATAACTCCTGTCTTACGCAGCCATAATCGCTTCACCAGATCCAGCGCGGTAATTACGAAGTACACCGCCGCTATAATCAGAATTATGACTAAAACCGTCGTGCTGTCGTATAACATGACTCCAACCTCCTGCGAAGTAGGTGTGATTCCCCTGCAACAACTCGCGCCATCATCTTCGCATCGTCTTTTTCCGCTATTTTTACGCGTTTTTCGGTTAAATGAACCAATCATTCGCCCTCAAAACCCGCAAAACTATCGAAAAAATCC
>Ga0082212_10004710_pt1 | contig 18822 bp, 7 predicted proteins | sample TergutNt197P3_FD_71548 | JGI IMG/M metagenome (GOLD analysis project Ga0082212, IMG submission 71548) | Neocapritermes taracua P3 segment gut microbial communities from Petit-Saut dam, French Guiana - Nt197 P3 | ecosystem: Host-associated > Arthropoda: Insects > Digestive system > Gut ...
CCCCACCGCCCCCGCCATGTTCTACCGCGTCCGCGTGGAATAAGGGCGGGCAATTGCCCGCCCCTACGGCATCCCCCCACCTTCCACCCCTCATTCTGGCATCACACTACCAATTCACCCCCTCTCCTAAAATCATCCGCCACCATTCCTCGCGCAAAAAACATTATTTTTCCGTGCAATCACATAAGATTCCTCATTGATTTCGCCTCTTCCTTTCCTCTTCAAACCAATTACAAAATCAAATTCAATACAAATAAATAATGACTTCTCAAAATTCTAAATATTCTGCGTCACTAATTTTAAGATTTTTTGAAATTTCAGTTGACAATTCTCCCGCAAATCTATTATCCTTATGAACATCTTTAGGGTTTATAGATTTTTCCTGCGGGGGCCCGTGGGAAAAATGTTTTTTATGTCGTAATAGAAAGGATGAGGAAATGAGTACAAAGTCGGGTATGTTGTCGGCAGTCGCACGTCATTTTAATCGCTGGCCGGGGCGCGGTTGGGTCCCGGCGGCTTTGGGGGCGGTCTTATGCGCCACGGGGGCGTCCGCGCAACTCGCGGAGCCGTGGGCGCTGACGAATTTTACTTCGGGGGTCGCCGTGACGGACGCGCACGGGAATGACCCGGGAGGAAATTATTACTACGGGGAGACGTATTTTTTTAACATCTCGTTCGCGGAGGACGGGGTGAAGCAGTTTGAGTATGATTCGCTGGGGCGGCTGCGGTACGCGCTGCCGCCGGAGTTGGAGGTGGTCTTTGAAATCACGGATGAGCCCATCCTGCTGGACAACGGATTAAAATGCGGACAGTATGACGTGGACGCGGCGGGCAATGTCGCGGTGTGGTTTGACGACGTGGACAACACGGGCAACGCGACGTACACGAATTTCATCCACCGCTACCCGAACGTGGTCTTCGCGCTGGAGATTCAGGCGAAGTTCGACCCGAACGTCACGCCGGGCTCAATCCTTTTCGGCGGCGGCGGGTCGGTCACGGTCTCGACCATCACCGACCCGCCGGCGGGCTTGCGGGTGGCGAAGCACGCCTCGCCTTTCAGCGTACTCAACGAGTCCATTGATTACACGGTGGTCATCACGGCGGTGGGCGGGGACATCCAAAACATCACGCTGGACGACACGATGCGCCTGACGGGCGAAGCCATTCCGGGCGGGTTCAATGTGGACAGCGGGGTGGTCAACGTCTCGTGGCAACACAACGACGGCACCCCCACCGGCATCCCCGCGACGTGGGCGGGCGCGAACAATGACATCCTGCGCTTCTCTTTCGGTTCGCAGGTTCTCCAGAAGAACAGCACCCTCACGCTGCGCTACACGCTGAACTGGGGCGACGTGATTGACGGTCTGCTGCCGTTCGCCAGGAACAACAACCGTTATCGTTTCGACCTGAACCTCGCGAACACCGCCACCGCCACCGGCGAAACGGCTTCGAGCGGCGAATCCGTGGGCGACTCCGCCATGGTGCCCACGCGCCTGAAAAAGGATTTGTTAATCAAAGATACAGATTGGTCCAATTCGGCGAGCAGCCCCAACCACATCGCGTGGGTCTGCATCGTGGGCGACGGCTCGATGCGCCTGAACGGGATGACGCTCGTGGACATTCTGGGCGCAAGCCCCGCGCATGAAATCACGGGCGACATCAATGTCATGTGCGGCGGCATGGAGTTCGCAAACGGGGATTGGGACGCTTGCCAAGGCGAAATCCTCTCGCCGCCTTACGCGGGAGTGCTTTCGAGCATCACCGATTTTGACGCGCAGAAGGGTTTCTCCTACGTTGTGCCGGACGGCATCATCGGCTACCCGGACATTTACAGGGTGGCTTTCCTCTACGAGACCCTCGTGACAGAGCCGAGCATGGAGCGGTACGTGAACAGCATCGGCATCGTGGTGGGCGGCGTCACGAACACGATTTCCCAACAACTTGACGGTCCGGATGGGTGGAACAGTTGCGCCGTCCGCGATTACGAGTGGGTCGCCACGGGCGGGTCGGCGGTCATCAACGCGATCAAGTACACGACGACGTTCACCGTCCCGGCGGGGAGCGAGGGCAAGGAGTTCCTCTTCCTTGAATATCTGGATTTCCTCCCGTATGACGACGATGGCATCGCCGTTCCGGGGTACAGGATCAACCCCCTCATCCCCAAAGAATACTTTAACGTTAACATTTCCACCAACGACCCCGACTTCTATTGCGCAACCCACATCGAGGAGGACACGTGGCGGAACAATAATGTCTTTTTCACGTTCGGTTTTGACGGCGACGCCGAGTCCAAGAATATTTGGGAGTCCCAGCCCTGGCCCTACAGCGACGAGCAGACCGTCACCATCACCTACACGATTCCGCTTGACGCGCCGCTGACTTTGACGCAGGGGACGATAAACCCGGAACCCCATGGCAACTCCTTCACGCCCCCCAACTCCTGGACCGGCACGCTCCGCAAATACTACGAGGCGCCGAATTTCCATGAAAACTATCGCGTCTGGCGCACCTCGCTGCTATATGTTGACTTTAATTACAATTTCTATTACGGGGATTATATCACCGATGCCATCTACCCCGTTGTCAAGACCGTCACGCAGAGCGCGCCGGGCGTGTTCGACTACACGCTCACGTGGAACAAATCGATTCACAATTTCATGTTCTTGGACACCGACGAGGAACCCGTGATCTTCCTCGCGGACTTGGACCCGAGGCTCGAGTATGTGGCGAAGTCGTTCAAAATCGAAAAATGGGATTACGCCCAATTCGTCCCCGGCACGGGACCCGAATGTTCCACCTTCGACGAACTCGTGGAGGATTTGGATTCGGCGTGGTTCAAGGTGGACGGCGAGACCGGCTCCATCTGGGCGGATTTGCGCGGGTTCAGCGCGATGTTGGACGGTTGGGCGGGTAATGATGATGAATACGGACTCGCCAATTGGGATAATCCGCACAACGTGTGGAATCCCGCGAACCAAGACGGTCAATGGTGGTGGGGACGCCATTGGGCGGATGGTATATTCACGTATGGCACCGAATTCACGATCCAGTTCCAGATGCGCGTGAAGGAGGAGTTCGCGAATGACGAGTTCACCGTGCGCGACACGCTGGCAATGATCGGCAACTCGCCGCGTCACGAAGGCATTTTCCCTGCGGGTCTGCAACACGGGGACGACCCCGAGCCGCCGACCTACGGCGAGCCGCCCATCGTCAAGACGTACACGCGCAACAACAGCAACGTCATCAACGTGGAGATCGTCATCAACGAGCAGGGGCGCGACCTCGTGCCGGACGGTCCGGGCGCGAATAAGGAGTCGTTCACGGCGACGGACGTGATGGGCGGCGACCTCGCGTTTTATTTCAACACGGTGGAACTGTGGACGCGCGAGGAGTTGTCGCCCGGCGTGTGGGACGAGACGTGGGTCAAGACCAACGCCGTTTACATCGGCGGGCTGTGGAGCGCGGAGTTCGTTGACGCGAACACCATCACCTTCCTCCTGCCCAACGAGACGCCCATCCGCATCACCTACAAGATGCTCGTCACCCTCCCCGTCGGGGAAACCGCGTCGTTCCACAACACGCTGACGGTCTTCGACCTGTCGGACGGGTTCTCGGACAACAACTTCACCGTGCTGGGCGTCGGCGCGACCGCCAGCGGCAGCGACCAGGAGGTCATCATCTTCAAGCGCGACCGCGTGACGCAGGAACTGCTCGACGGCGCGTCGTTCACGACGTGGGGCGCGATGCCCGACGGCAGCGTCCCGCTCGGGGCGATTTCGCAATTCCTGACCCGCTCCATCTGCGGGAAGACGTTCTACGAAATGGACATGGACACAATCCCGTCTCCCGCCACCGGAGTGTACCCGCAATACGGGAACAACATCTTCTACTACAACAGCCCCGTCATCTATGCGTTTGAGGAGGTGGACATCCCGCAGGGCTACGCGGAACCCGCCGTCCCCTACACCTTCTTCGTCCTCGGCGCGCGCGACGTGACCGCGCTCGAAAACGAGCTCGGGCAGACCGTGCAAACCGTCGCCGACACCGTGACGATTTTCAACGACCTGCTGAGCGTGCAAATCGGCTTCGACCCGAACGACGGCGGCCCCGCGCCCGTCGTGCGCGACACGTTCTATCACGGGCAGAACTACAGCCCGCCCGCGCAGGACCCCGTCTGGGGCGACCGCGCCTTCCTCGGCTGGTTCCTCGGCCTGCAGCGCGTCACCTCCGGCACCGAAATCACGCGCTTCGACGACCACGACGTGCTGGGCATGTGGCTCGACCCGCGCGACGACCTCGACACCGGAAGCCCCGACATCGGCGACCTCATCCCGCCCCCCGGCACCCCCGGCGTCACCAACGGCGCGCCCGTCATCATCGTCATCGTCATTGACAACGGCGACGGCACGACCACCACCAACAACGTCACGGGCTACCTCGAAGGCGACGACAACACCGACGGCCCCTACACCATCGTCATTGACGACGAAGGCGGCCTGCCCGAGGGCGACGGCACGATCACGAACATTATCGTCAACCCCGAAGACGAGGACGAACTCGACCTCGAGACGGACATCCCCATCACCGTGAACCCGGCGGGCGACCCGCCCACGGGGTCGGTCTGGTACATCCCCGAGGGCGCGTATTACTACACGCGGCTGACGGACGAGGTGCTGGCGGTCTATACCCCGCCCACGCCGCTGGCGGGCGATTTGAGCGGGACCATGGTGCGCGTGTTGTTCAGCGTGAACGAATTTGGCGGCGGCGAAGGATTTTTCGAGGACGGGCTCGTGCCGACCGTTGTTTTCGACGTGTTCCCCACGGGCTATTACGAGGACGCGTACCTGCGCGCCCGCCCGGACGGCAAGTATGACGTCATCAACCCGTACCCGATCTCCGACGATTTCATCATCGGCTACATGCCGGAAGTCCAGGAGTACGATTACTACGTGACGTTCAGCATCGCCGGGGACGCGAACACGGGCGACGGCTACATCCGCCTCTACACGCCGCCGGAAAGCGAAGTCGAATACATCAGTCATTACACCCTCGAAACCGACGCGGACCTGGGCTGGTACTTCCGCGGCGATTTGTTCCCGAACACCGGGGGCTTCGCGGTTGAAAACGACCTCACGCGCGACGACCTCATCCACGGCATCATCTACACGAATTCCGCCAAGACCCTCGGCGTGCCCTTCACGGGCTACATCCACGACGAGTACTTCCTGCCGGAGGACGACGTCGCCAAGGCGCGCCCGCTCCACCGCATCATCGCGGACGAACTGCCCGGTCTGCCGGAGGACGATTACGAAGTGGTCATCTTCTTCGACAACACCCTGCCGTGGCCCGGCAGCCCGTGCGACCAAAATTACGACCCGCTCGCGGCCGAGCACTGCTGGTTCATCGAAGGCACGGTTCGCCTCGGCGCGCGCGACGAATTCCGTTACGAGTTCGCCAACGTGCTGTACGCCGAGCGCCCCTACCAGTCGCCCGCGACGTACTTCCCGGAATTCCCGCTTTATTCGGACAACTGGCTCTCCCGCGAAGGCACCGTGACGTTCGCCGGCTGGCCCGCGACGGACGTCAAACTCGAGGACAACACCGCGCAAGCCGGCGAGAACAGCGGCACCGTGCTGATCGACGGGACCATCCCGCGCATCTGGGCGCGCGGCATGGCGTACCCCACGCGCATTGACCTCGCCGTGACGGATTACGAAGGCGACATCCACCACGTCGGCACCTCGCTGGAGTACATCTTCATCGCGCTGGCGCCCGGCGTGTCCGCCAACACCGACCTCGCCCCCGACGGCAACGGCTCCATCGGTCATTACACCCTGCCCGGCGACCTCAACCCCGCCGACACCGCCCTGACCTACCCCGGCGACATCCCCGCCAAACACCCGGACGGCAAACTGATTGTCACGCTCTACGTCACGGACGGCAACGAAGGCTCCTCCATCATCCCGCCCGATCCGATTGTCGGCCCCATCCACGGCTACATCGACACCAACGGCAACATCGTCCCCACGGACGAGTTTGGCAACGTGATTGAATTCCCCTACTTCCCGCCCGGCGATGGTTACCATCTCGTCGTCATCGCGGAAGAGCGCGGCACTCCGCGCAAACTCGGCTGGGGTCCCTTCAACCGCGCGCCCGGCACCGTGGACTACGTTGACGGCGTGAACCCCGAGGACGACGACATCATCATCGGCAAGTTCGACCCGCCCGTCGGCTTCGACGGCGACCCGAGCGAACTCGACGTCGTGGTCATCATTGACGGCGAACCCGTCGAAGGCGCGTGGATTGACGAAGAAGGCAACATCCACATCCCCGGCCTGCCCGACGGTATCGAACCCGGCAGCACCATCGAAGTTGAAATCATCATCAAAGACGGCAACGGCGACGAACTCTACTCCAACGAGGACGACCCCGAAACCCTCGATGTGTACACACCGTCCGGCGTCACCATCACCGACCCGCTCGAGGTGGACGACGACGAGACGGACATCACCATCGGCACCTTCGACCCCGGCGACGACCCCAAGGTCCCGCTCGACAACGGCACCAACGTCGTGATCGTCATCATCGACGACCAAGGCAACGAATGGCCGGTTGACGGCTCGATTGACGAGGACGGCAACATCACCATTGACGAAATCCCCGAAGGCCTCTTCGGCGAAGACCTCGACGTGATCGTCACCGTCACCGACGACAACGGCAACCCCATGGGCGACGGCAAAGGCAAGATCACCATCCGCAAGGGCAGGATCCGCATCGCCGACGCCGCCACCGCCGAGGAGGACGACCCAATCGTCGGCAAATACACCGACCACGGCATCGACGACCCCGATGTCCTCACGAACCTCGTCGTGGAGGTCTGGATCGGCGCGGAAGGCCCCTTCCCCGGCTACATCGACGGCGACGGCAACATCCGCGTCCGCGGCAGGATCCCCGAACGTCTTGTCGGCGATGACGTGCCGATCGAGATCGTCATCAGCGACACCGTCGAGGGCAAGGACGGCCCCGCCAAGCGCGTGTACAACCGCCAGTCCGGCCTCATCGACATCATCGCCCCCACGCAGGACGGCGCGCTGCGGATCACCTCGATCACGCTCACCACCGACTCCTCGCAGAAGGACTGGATCACGATCACGGTTGACGGCTGCTACAACTGGAGCAAGGCCTACTCGCTGTTCGGCGACTCCGTGCTGGCGCGCCAGGCCGACCCCGCCAACACCGACCAGATCGGCGACGCGAACTGGTACCGCCCCACGAAGGTGCAGGCGCAGGCGCACGCCGAGGCCATCTTCACCTTCCCCAAACCCGTTGACGCGCACTTCTTCTACCACGCCCGCGAGATCCCGCGCTAAGGCGGCTAGGCATTCAAGGTGGCACGGGCATTTTTGCCCGTGGCTGCCTGCGGGACAGCAGGACAATGGGACTGCGGGCAGAAATGCCCGCACCACCTTTGCCGGGAGCGCAAGGCTTCCGCCTTGCCAATATTAGCGATGCAGGGCGGAAGCCCTGCGCTCCCGGCAATTGCGCTCCCGGCAATTCTTAATTTCTAATTTATTCAACGTTGCCGACAACAGCAACGTTGCGCGGATGTTGGCGAGGGGGATGCGGGTGAGGCGGGCGAGGGCGCGGCGGTAGGTGTCCATCTGCCCGGCGTAAGACTGAGCCATGCGCTCGGCAAACGCGGCGGCGGTCTCGCGGTTGCGCGGGCGGTTGGATTTGTAGTCGTAGAGCTCGATGCGCCGCTGACCGCCCGTCTCGAGGATGACCACGCGGTCAAAGATGCCGGAGACCCATTCGTCGCCGTCGAGCAGCTCGAAGCCGCGCTCGCGCCAAAGTTCCAGCACGCCCGCGGGCTTGCGGAGCGCGTCGCGGAAGGGCGAGGGGAGGGTGAGGTCAAGCCCCTCCGCCGCGAGGGCGGCAAGCAGAAGGTGGTGCGGGCATTCCTGCCCGCGAGCATCAAGGTGGCGCAGGCCTCCCTGCTCGCGGGCATCAAGGTGGTGCGGGCCTCCCTGCCCGCAGACATCATCAAGCCATTCGATTTCCCGCAGCAACTCGTGCACCCGTTGGCCGCGCAGCGTGGCCTCGGTGTCGGCGGCGGTGAAGAGTTCAGCGGCCGCCATCTCGTGTCCAGCGGCGGATGCGATTGTGCGACGGACGGACGGCGGCGGCTCGCCCTCCGGCGGCGGCGGCTCGCGGGGACGCTCGCCCTCCATTCCGTCATCTTGCGGCTCGCGGGGACGCTCGCCCTCCATCCCGTCATCTTGCGGCTCGCGGGGGCGCTCGCCCTCCGGGGGCGCGGCGAAGGCGCGGAACCAGTCCGCGTCGCCGAGCTGCCACGGCAGTTGCCCGCCGAGCGCGTTCTCGATGTGGGTGCTGAAATACAGCGCGTCGCTGGCGGCCTTTGCCGGGGGTTTGAGGAGGACGGTCATGGCGCGTTTGGCGCGGGTCATCGCGACGTACTGCACGCAGAGGTTCTCGAACACGCCGCTGTTCAGGGCGGCTGCGGCGGCCTGCGCCAGCACGGGGTCGGCGTCCACCACCTGCTGGGGCGGGCGGGTCAGGAGCCATGCGCCGTCAGGGGCGGCGAGCGCGTCGTCCGCGCGGATGGCGTCGAGGCCGCGGTGCTCGATGACGGGGAGGATCACGTAGTCGAAGCCCAGGCCCTTGCTGCGGTGGACGGTGAGAATTTTGACGGTCGAGGTGTCCGCCACGTCGCGCGTCGTGAAGCGGTTCACATAATCCGCGAAGTCGGTCAGCGTGGACTCGGCATCCGCCTCTGCGGTGAACTGCACGGCCACGCGCAGGAGCGCGTCGAGGCGGCCCTGCGTGAACGCGTCCGTCTCGCCCATGGTCTCGATGTAGCCGCGCAACGCGCGGGGCAGGCCGTGGCGCGACACGTCGCCCAGCACGCGCGTGCTGAGCGCGCGCTGGGCCTTGGGCGCGGGGAGCGCGAAGATGTCGGCGAACACGCGGGCGGCCAGCGGCGTGGCGCGGACGTGCTGCCAGGCGAGGGTGTCGCCGGGGTGCTCGGCGAAGCGCAGGAGGTTCAGCAGGGCGGTCACGACGGGGGTGTCGGAGATGGCGCTCTCGCCCTCCCACACAGCCGGGATGTGCGCCGCGCGCAGGGCCTCCGCGAACGGCACGCCATGTTTGTTCGAGCGGATCAGCACGGCGGTGGAGATGCCGCGCTCCCACGGGCGGACGCGGCCGAGTTCCGCGCAGGCGGCGTTCAGGTACGGCGCGATGTCGCGCTCGCCCTCCTCCTTGTCCGGCGCGGACACGCGCGTGACGGACACGAACCCCGGGCGCGTGACCGCCGAGCGGTGCTCGCCCCACAGGCGCTGCCACGCCGCGCCCGCGCCCGCCGCGCTGTCCGCGAGGAACGCCGCGACGCGCGCGCCGTCGAAGACGCGGTTCACGCAGGACGCAATCTCGGGCGCGTAGCGGTAGGAGTTGTTCAGCGCGAGTTGCTCGTAGAGGCCCGAGTCGGCCTCTTGCCCGAAGATGGCGACATCGCCGCCGCGCCACCCGTAGATGGCCTGCTTCATGTCGCCGACGATGAACATCGAGCGCTCGTCCGTGGACTGGATGACCTCCTCCACGAGATTGCGGATGACGTTCCATTGCGCGTGTGAGGTGTCCTGGAACTCATCCAGCGCCCAGTGGCGGAAGCGCGTGTCGAAGCGGTACTCGATGTTCTGGCGCGTGGCGAAATCGAGGCGGGCAATCAGGCGCGGGATGTCGCCGAAGACGAGTTTGCCGTGGCGGCGCGTGGCGGCGGAATAGACGTTCTCGATCTGCGCCATCAAGTGGTGGATGCCCTGCGTGTGGTCGCACCGCATGTTCAGCGCGATGCCCAGGATCGTCTCGACCGCCTCACGGATGAGCCGCGCCTCCGCCGCCGTGAACGTCTTGGACTTGCGGTTGTAGGTGATCGTGATGTCGCCGTCGGGCGTGTAGGCGGCCAGCACGTTTTTCACCCCGCTCTTGATGCCGCCGAACGTGCCGTTGAACGCGGCGACGAAATCGCAGAACTCGTCCCACGCGGCTGCGCGCCCCGCGGCCTCCCAGTCGGCGCGGAGGGTGTCGCGCAGACGCGCCGCGAGGCTCTGCGGCGTGGCGTGGACGGCGAACGGGGCGCGCCCGCCCGGCCATATCGCGGCAGGGTCGCCCCACGCGCTGGCGTTCGGGTGGTCGAGGTACGCGGTGTGCCAGTCGTCGATGAAACCCTCAAGTTTCTCGCAGAACGATTTGCCCTCGCGCCCCATGGTCGCCAAGCGGAAGGCCTCGCAGAACAGCGCGGCCTCGCCGGTTCCCGACGTGGCGTTGAGCAGCGCCGCGGCCGCCGCGTTTTTCTCGCGCGACGCACGGTAGTCGTCCATCATCGCGAGCCCCCCCTGCAAGCCGAGCTCAAGCGGGAACGCCTGCACCATGCGCGTCATGAAACTGTCGATCGTGCCGATCATGCTGATATGCTGCGTCGCGATGAGGTTGCGCAGCAGGCCCGCGAACACGCCGGCCGCGAGACCCTCCGGGTGCGCGGCGCGGAGCGTCTGCGCCAACGCGGGGTCGAGGCCGTCGAAGACATGCGCCGCTTCGCGTGACGCGCCCTCGGCGTCCGCCGCCGCGGCGGCGAGGCGTTCCGCGATGCGGCTGAAAATCTCCCCCGCGGCCGCACGTGAGAACGTCAGCGCCACCATCTGCTGCGGCGCGGTGCCGAGCAGCATCAGGCGTATCATGCGCGTCGCGAGCGCAAACGTCTTGCCCGTCCCGGCCGACGCCTTTATGAGGGTGTTTCTCACGATATTAGCCTCGGCCTGTTGTGACTGGCGACCGCCCCGCAGGATACGTCAATGCAACCGTATGCTTTCATGCCGGACATTATAGCATAGCCCATGATAATTTCAAATTAAAACGCCCTAGTGTCCTGTAAAATAGAGATTTCACGATGGAGGGCGAGCGAGCCGTTAGGCACGATGCAGGGCGGAAGCCCTGCGCTCCCGGCACATGGAGGGCGAGCGTCCACGCGAGCCGTCAGGCACGATGCAGAGCGGAAGCCCTGCGCTCCCGACACATGGTGGGCGAGCGCCCACGCGAGCCGTCAGGCACGATGCAGGGCGGAAGCCCTGCGCTCCCGGCACATGGAGGGCGAGCGTCCTCGCGAGCCGTCAGGCACGATGCAGGGCGGAAGCCTTGCGCTCCCGGCACATGGAGGGCGAGCGTCCCCGCAAGCCGTTAGGCACGATGCAGGGCGGAAGCCCTGCGCTCCCGGCACATGGAGGGCGAGCGTCCTCGCGAGCCGTCAGGCACGATGCAGGGCGGAAGCCTTGCGCTCTCGGCACATGGAGGGCGAGCGAGCCGTCAGGCACATTGCGGCTCGGCTCGCGGGGACGCTCGCTCTCCATATCTTGCCCCTACTCCTCAATCACCAGCCGCATGCCCACGTCATGCACGCCGTGCCAGGTCTCGTAGGCATAGCGGACGGCGGCGCCGGCGTCTTTGGGGCGGGTGGCCCATGAGCCGCCGCGGGCGACCTTCCTCGTGCCGGGTTTGAGCGTGTTGACGGCATCGGTGTAGGGATAGGGGAGGTAGTCGGAGCGCGTCCACTCGTTGACGTTGCCGACCATGTCATACAGCCCCCATGCGTTGGGCTTGACCTGCGCCACGTAGTCTGTGGCAAACCAGTTGTCCTTGAAACGCGCGTCGAAGAGCGGGAAGTTCATCTCCGCAGGGTACGGGCGGCGGACGTGGATGAGGCTCCCCCCGGCAATCGAGGTGTGCGATTTGAGCAGCTCCTTGTCCGCCAGGTTCGCGAAGGGCCCGAAGTCCGTGCCGGTGTCGCCGTAGAAAAATGGCGTCGTCGTCCCCGCGCGCGCGGCCCATTCCCATTGCGCCTCAGTCGGGAGCGCGGCCTTCACGCCGTAAGTCTTCGCGAACCACTCGCAGAACGCCATGGCCTTGCTCCAGCTGACGCGCACCACGGGCTGGTCGGGGTGGTTGCCGATGTAGCCGGGGGTCACATGATCCTTGCCGTGCTCGACGATGTAGCGCGAATCGTGCGCAGGGTCGAAGAGCGCGTAGTCCCTGTTGCGCAGCTCGGTGGCGGCCATCCAGAAAGGCCGCTCGATGGTCACGACCCCCTTGGGCCACTCGTCGGGGTAGCCCTTGGCGTTGCCCATTGTGAACGCGCCGGCGGGGACGCGCACGAAGACCATCTGCTCGCCGTTGCCAAGGTCGATGGTTTTCGTCTCGGGCGTGAAGCCGGCGATGTCCATCACGGCTTCCGGCTCGCGGGGACGCTCGCCCTCCATTTCGGGCTTGATGAATTCGACGGGCTTGCTGCCAAGCAGGGTGACCGCCTCGTCGTACTCCGCCTCCGCGTCGAGCGGCGTGGTGATGAAGTCCCGCAGCAATTCAAGCCGCCGCGCGCGCTGGTTCCGTTGCTCCCACTCGGGCGGGTCCCATTTTCCGCGCCAAGGGCAGTTGAGGTCCGTCCACGCCGCAAGCCGCTCATAAAACTCCGCGTCGGGCTTGACGTTGTGGTGGCCCTTCCAGAGCATCTGGAAAAGCGGAGAGGAGGAGACGTGCCAATCCATGGGCGGGTACATCTCGAGCTCGCCCTCGGGGCCGGGGCGGCGCAGGTAGGGATGGATGGCCTCGTAGGCTTGGCGCGGGTGCGTCATCTTGCGCGTATGCTTGTCGCCGTGGCATCCCGCGCAATACCGCTGCACCTGCGGCCACACGTCCAGCGTGAAACTCATCGCGCGCGCGGGCCCGCGCCACGGCCTGATGCGCTGGGGCGGGCGTTTCTCCGCCAGCGCGATGCCGCTGGACGGCAGCGACATGCGGTTGTCCTCGTGGCAGCCCGTGCAGGAGACGCGCTCGCCAGGCATCCCCACGAACCACGAGCGCATGAGCTGCACCGCCGCGCCGGACGCATCGAGCGGCTGCACCGAGATGGCCACGTTCGCGGGAATCTCAAAGCAGGCCGACCCGTCCTCCTCGATGTCCACCGTGCCGAGGATGCGCTTGATGTCCCACCCCGAATGCACGCCGACGGACTCATGCCCCCCCGTGTGCAGATAGCTGAAATGGTAGGCGAATACGCGCAGGCTCTTGACTATCCCGCGCGGCACGCCCTCGAGACCCGGACCTTGGTAGATATCCGCGATATGCACGCTCGCGGTCGTCGCGCCCGGCGAGACGCGGTCGGGGATCACAGGCGGCACGGGGCGCGCCTCGACCAGTGCGGGCTCGAGCAACGCGCTGTCCGGCACGGCGTGGAGCAGCGTGATGTTGTCGAACGTGTCCACGAGGTAGATGCCCCACAGCCCGCCTCTCGGGCGTGCGGTCACGAGGTGGAAGTTCGCGCTCAGCGGATGCGGATAGACGAAGAAGGGGCGGTTGCCGCGGTCGTGCTGGTTGCCCACGAGACCGTCGCACACGTCCGTCTCGACCCATTCGCCGAAGCCGGGGATCTCCTGCACCAGCCCCGTCTTCTCGGGCGGCAGGCGTTCGGACGGGATGCGGAGGAACGCATTCTCGGGCCCCCACGCCTTGCTTTTCAGAATCGGCTTGAACGGCACCTTTCGCGCCAGCGACGGGTCGATGACGATGAGGCGGCCGATTTCGCACACGTCGTGATGACCGCCCGCGATGCCGACCAGCTTGCTCGCCTCGCCCGGGATGGCGCGGGCCTGCAAGAGCGTGGTCGGGTAATACGAGCCGGAGCCCCACAGCGCAAGCTGGGACGTGCCGTCGGGGTTCATGGTGAAGAGGATGCGCGAGAAGTAATGCGGCAGGTCGCAGTATTCCCAGCGCGTAAACATCACGCGCCCGTCGTTCATCACGGTGGGCGTGTAGTCGCTGTCCTGCTCGAACGTGAGCTGGCGCACCGCGTTCGTCTTCGCGCCGGTATCCACGAGGTAAAGCTGCGCGATCTGCTGCGAGCCGTTCTCGCACGGCAAACCTTGGTACCCTGCGGTCGAGAGCATGACGTACCGCCCGTCGGGCAGCAACGCGCCGTCGAACCAATCCACGTCAGGGTAGCCCGTCGGCGAGATGGCGACCGGATCGCCCTCGCCGGACAGCGGCAGCGAATACACCGCGAAACGGTTGTTCGCATCCACGCTGGTGTAGGTGACGGCCTTCGCGTCGAACGTCAGTTTCAGGTCGCGCACGAGCGGCCCCTCGAAACGCCTGACCACGCGCTCCTTCTTCGCGCCGCGCAAACCCGACAACTCCACGATCTCGCTCGTCCAGTTGTTCTTGCGGATGGAGGGGTGCGTGCGGAAGTTGGCGGAGATGGTCCCCCAGTCGGTCTCGCGCTTGTCACGCGCGTCACCGCCGAGGACGCGCCGCACATACACGATGCGGTCCGCGTCCAACAACGGGTTCGCCAGCAACGCCGCACGCACGCCGTGAACCAGCAGCTCCGCGCGGGTAAGCTCGCTCAGCGGCGACGCCGGGGTAATCGCTTTCACGAACTGCTCGTTCTCGCGATACGCCAGCAATGCGGCGCGCGCGGCCTTCGCGTCGTAGCGGTCCGGCTCGCGCTGCTCAAAGAACGCGATAGCCCGCTCCACGGCTGCCGGGTTGATGAACCCGGCAGCCTCCGCAAGCGCACGGCACCGCGCTTCGTCCGCCGCGCGCGTGCAGAGGCAGAAGACCGCCAGGGCCGCTGACAACGCGAGGCGCATCGCGCTCCTTACGGCTCCACGGGCGGCGGCGGCGGGTCAACCAGCGGCGGCGTGTCCGCCACAGGCTGAGGCGGCGGCTGAGACGCTGCATCCCCGTACGCCGAATGATACGCACAGACACCGATGCACATCGCGAGCGGCGCCGTGAACAAAACGCCGATGCCGCACGCCAAGGCGCCAAGGCCTGCAATAAGGCCGGAGACGAAAAGCGTCAGGATGAGCATCCAGAACGGCCCCGTGCCGATGTCCGCAAAGATTTTCTTCACGGCGTCGGCAAAGCTCAGCTTCCCGAACGCGATGTGCATGAGCGCGATCATCATCATCGGACCCGCGACAACCCCTATAATCTGCACGACGGGAATAGCGCAGACAATCGCCACCGCGAGGAAGCACAGGAAGGCGTTCAGAAAGTATTCAAAACCCTTGAACAAATTCCCGACGGTCGGCACGTCAGGGTCTTTCTTGAGGAGACGCTGGGCAATGAGGAACTCGCCCACCAGCATTGGCCCCGCCAGTATGAAACAACACGAGCTTACAACAACCATGAGAAGATGCACAAGGATTAACAAACCCATGTTCCCCTTGAACAATTCCCAGCCCCGCCCGACTTCCTTCCCAATCTCAATTCGATTTGCCATAATGAACTCCTTTGATGATGATAATCAATCGTGAGAGAAAATTTTACCTAAACGGCGGAGATTGTCAACTGAATTTCGCAACTTTTTTTATTTTTATTTCCTGATCGGCGGATAGGCGTTGACGGGCGGGGCGGGCTGGAGGAAGGGGATGCCGTCGGTGGCGTTTGTCTCGGCGGCCGGGAGAGGTTGCTGGGCGACGAGCTGGTTGTAGATGGCGGGCGGCGTGTTGCTGGCGGGGGGCGCCCACAGCGCAAGCTGGGAGAGGGGCAGGAAGCTCGGGAGGCTAATCTCGCGCAGGGGGATGTCGGGGACGATGACCGCCGCGATTTGCGGGAGCGGCACGTTGGCGTCAAACACCAGTGGCTGGGCGATTGTCTCGTCGGCCGGCGGGGCAAGCGGGTTGAGTGGCTCGGGCGGTTGCTCGCGCTTGTGGAACGTGATGGTCGTCACAGGCCCGACGGGTTCTTTGCGGGTCGTCGCCTGCTGGTAGTACAGGCTCAGCAGCGTGAAGAGCGCGCCGAACGACACGAGCAAGAGCGCGGCGGCGCGGAGCCACGGCGCGTGAAGGAATGCGGCGGCCCACTGCCGCGGCGGCTTGGCCGCGGGCGGCGGCACGGCGAGGCGGCGGTCTTTCGCAAGCCCGCCTTGGAGCGGCGTCAGCACAGCGGCCAGCTCGTCATGCGTGGCGCGGCACGCCGCGCACGCGGTGAGGTGGCGGGCCACGGCCTTTTGCGCTTCGGGGCTGAGGTCGCCCAAAAGCCATGCGGTCAATTTCTCTTCATGCGGACACATTGTCTTCTCCTTCGCGCCGCTTGACTTCCGCGGCGAGCGTTTTGATGGCGTGGTGGAGCAGGTTGCCCACGTAGCCGCTGGTCTCGCCGACAATCGCGGCGATGTCGTTGTAACTCAGCCCCTGCTGGAGGCGCAGGAGCACGACCTGCCGCTGGAGCGGCGGGAGCGCGGGCAGGCAGGACAGCACCAGCGCCTCGCGCTCGTCCGTGCCGGTCTCGGGCAGGGGCTGCGCGGCGGCCTCCTGCTCGGCGGCGTAGGCGGCGTGGAGGCGGCTGCGGCGCTCCTCGGCGCGGACGATGTCCACGGCCTCGTTGTGGACGACGCGGAAGAGCCAGTTGCGCGCCTCGTCGTCCGGGGCCTGCACGGGCGGCTCGCGCCGCGCGAGCTTGACCCACGCGTTCTGCACCGCGTCCTGCGCGAGCGTGGCGTTGTTCAGCAGCCGCGCGGCATAGCGCAGGAGCGGCGCGTTGAACGCCGCCATCACGCGGGAGATCCCGCCGCCCTCTGTGCCTTTTGCTCTCACGGCAGATAGCATAGCCGAATCCCGACGCAAGGGCAACATGGAATGTCCAATATCCAACACGGAATATTCAATATCCAAGTGGGAACCACCCCGTCCGCCGTTGGCGTCCACCCCTCCACCGGAGGGGAATCCCGAAGCGCATTCAACTTGGACATTGAGTATTCCGTGTTGGATATTGGACATTCCTGCCTCCTAGATTTCGACCCCGATCTCGATGTCGCCATCCAGCGTGGCGCTTCTCAGCTCGGCGGGGATGGCGATTTCGCTGGTCGTGCGCAGGCCGCCGCGATAGTACACCATCAGCTGGAGCGCGGCGAGGCAGGTGTCCATGACAGGGCGGTCGGTGTGCGTGTCGCCGTTCTCCCACCAGCCGATGTCGCGGTCGCGCCCCTCGGCGTCCTTGATCGCGTTCTTCTCGATTTTCTGCGCGCCGACGTAAACGGATTTCATCTCCTTGTTCCAGCTCTCCCAGCGCGGGCCGCCGAAGTGATACTTGCTCTGCGTGGCGTAGTAGTAGTAATACTGGAGCGAGTCGCCGATGCCGGGGGCCTTGTCCGCGAAGGAGGGCTTCCACTGCGCCATCAGGTCGCTGGAGAGCTTGGTGGCGCGGTCGTCGGACGCGCCGAGCAGCTGCAGGCACAGCGTGCCGACGCTCGTGAGGCCGCCCGTGCCGGGGGACGTGTAGCCGAAGCCGCCATTGGGCGCGGCGTTGGCCTTGAACCCGCGCACCGCCTTCTTGCAGGCATCCGCCAGCCCCGGCACGTTCGCCTGCACGAGGTGCGCCGCCTTCAGGGCCTGCACGCACCAGCCCATATAGGACGTGTCGTCGCGGTACGCGCCGCTCTCGCGCCCCGCGTCATCCTTCTCCTGACCGGGGTACATCTGGTACGTCCAGCCGCCCGTGGGGTGCTGGCCGTTGACGATCGGCACGAGCGCCCTCTCCACGGCCGCCTTGACGTTGGGGTTATAGGTCATGCCGTACGCCTCGCACAGCGCATACGTCGCGATGGGGTGCGAATAGTCGTTGCCGTCAACGCCCATGAAGCGCCCGTCCGCCTTCTGCTGCGAGAGCAGGAACTCGATGCCGCGCCGGACCGTCTCGCCGAACTCCTCCGATTCGCCCGGTGTCTCGGCATGCGCGAGGAACGTCAAGACGGCCAGCCCCGTCATGGCGATGCGGTTCCTCGGCCACGAGCCGTCCTGCGCCTGCGTCTTCTTCAGCCAGCGCAGGGTGCGCATCACCGCGTCCTCCGTCTCCCGGCTGCCCTGCCCGCCGCCGCCGCCGAGTGCGGAGCCGCGCGCCCCTGCGTCGCGGTCAACGCCGAGAACCCCCTTGAACATGTATGGGCTTTTGATGTTCAGCACCGCATTGAACGACTGCGGTTGCGGGCTGTAGGCCTCCGCCGTCTGCTCCGCCGTGGCGGGCGCCTCAAGCGACTGCGGCAAGTCCGGGATGACAAATTCCTCCCGCTCCTCCTTGCGCACCGGGTCCTGCGGCGTGGGCTTCTCCAGTTCAATCACCTTGATGTCCTCCCAACGCTCGATGTCGATTGTCTTGACCTTCTCGGCATTCCCCGGCCCCAGCGCGATCAACAGCGAGACCATCACTGTCGGCAGCAGGATGGCGGTCAATGGCGCGGAGAGCCGCTGAAGCTCGATGCGGGCCTCCTTGTACTCACGCGAGCCGCTCGGCTTGCGCAGCCCCTGCACCATCGTGCACAGGCGCCGGACATAGCCCGGCTCGAAATAAACACTCTCATTTCTGTCCTTGTTCATGATGCACCTCCTTGTTGAGTGGTTGCATCGTTTATACGCCTGTGACCAGAAGGTTCTTAAAAAATTCCTGATTTTTTTTTCGGGCGCGATAATAGACCGTGTTCTAAAACCCTGTCATCCGCCATTCATGCGCGTTTTTGGCAGTATGGCATTCATGTCAACAGAAACCGGCAACCCCGCAAACGCATAGCCCGCACCCTGTTTGGATGGCGCGATAATGGAGGGCGAGACAGGGGTCCCCATTGGCGCGGCGTGCGACCAATGGGGATGGAGGGCGAGCGTCCCCGCGAGCCGCAGAAGCATATATATCGTCATTTAAGCCGCAATGTGCCTAACGGCTCGCGGGGGCGCCCGCCCTCCACCGTGCCCCCCGGGC
>Ga0082212_10004711_pt1 | contig 18820 bp, 12 predicted proteins | sample TergutNt197P3_FD_71548 | JGI IMG/M metagenome (GOLD analysis project Ga0082212, IMG submission 71548) | Neocapritermes taracua P3 segment gut microbial communities from Petit-Saut dam, French Guiana - Nt197 P3 | ecosystem: Host-associated > Arthropoda: Insects > Digestive system > Gut ...
TGGCGGGATTGACCAATATATTAAGTGGCTTTACGAAAGAGTGGAGCAGATGCACCGTATATTAAAACCTACGGGAAGCATTTATTTGCACTGCGATTGGCATGCCGATGCATATATTCGCGTCCATATTTTAGATAAAATTTTTGGTATGAAAAATTTTAGAGGACATACTATTTGGAAAAGATACGCTGCACATAGTTTAGGAAAAAATAAATTAGATATGGTAAGTGATAGTATTTTTATTTATTCTAAAACAAATAATTATTTACTTGCTATACCTTTAGGAGATTTTGATAGTGAATTTGATAATAAAAAATTTCCACATACTGAAAATGAAACAGGCAGAAAATATCAACATATAGCATTAGAACAAAATGCAAATTCAAATAGTAAAGATGAAATTAGAATAATATATGATAAAGAATATACTACTACTCTTGGTTGGCGTTGGTCACAAGAAACTTTTGATGAACGAATAAAACAAAATCCCTATATAATACATTTTACTAGTTCTGGACGACCACGATATAAAAAATATGCAGATGAATATAAAGGACAGCCAATAGGTAATATATGGATAGATGTTCCCTATTTATCTGCTGGTGATTCTCAACGCATCGGTTATCCCACGCAGAAACCACTTGCACTTTTAGAGCGAATCATTAGAGCATCATCAAACGAAGGCGATGTAATTTTTGACCCATTTATGGGCGGCGGGACAACGATGATAATGGCAACCCGTCTTAATCGTCATTTTATCGGCATAGACCAAAGTGTCGCCGCCGTAGACGTCACCGACAAAAGATTAAATGCAGACGGGCTGTATTCCCAAAGAGACAAACATTACGAAATAGAGAAGTATTATTATGCCGAAGAAGCCCTGAAGTCGATGCCTCATTTTGAGTTTGAGCGTTGGATAGTAGAAAAGTTTGGTGGCATAGCAAATGCAAAACAGACGGGAGATGGCGGTCTTGATGGCACAAAAGATGGCGTTCCAATTCAGGTGAAACGCTGGAAACAAAAAATTGGTCGTCCCGAGATTCAAAAATTTATGGGTGCTTGTATGTCAAATCGTTTATACGATGAGCGTATAAAAAATAAGTTGCCCGTTGGTTATTTCATTGCGTTTGAGTTTTCAAAAGAGGCGGTTGGCGAGTTGGCGAGATTGGGAAGAGAGAACGGCATTCTCATAGAAAAAGTATTAGTTAGTGAAATAGTTCCCGTTGCGAAGATACCGATAGTCCGCATAGAATCAGTCGAGACCTTAGATGGCAAGTATGAATTTAGAGCGATAAGTGATAGTGTGATAATAAATTATAGTTGGGATTTTGAGTATAGTGTTCCTGCCCATAAGCATCCTGGCGAGGTAGGAGATTTCAAGCCGAGTGTTTTGTATGATAAGACGGGTGTTCGCATTCACAACTTTTCTACAAAGGGTAATCACAACATCGCAGTTAAAGTAGTAGATGATAAATGTTTAGAAAATATTGCGGTGTGTAGCATAACTATATTATAGTGATAGAAAAAAATGGATAAATATAAAATAAATGAAATTAAAGTTGGTATAGTCAGCATATCAGGAATTGTTTTACTGCTGCTTATTTTGTATTTTACAAAAAGTTTTTCGTTTGGCACAAACAATATTTCTGTTCTATTTGAGTTTAGCAACGCTTTAGGAATAAATGTTGATGCTCCTGTTCATATTAATGGTGTTCGCAAAGGAATTGTTAATAAAGTATGGCTTAACGAAGGTCGCGTTTTTATAAATGCAATGCTTGAGGATATTGATGATTTGCGAGAGGATTGCACTGCCGAAATACAAATATTAGAAATTACAGGTGGTAAAAAAATAGAAATAATTCCGGGTAATTCATCTAATTTATTTAATCCTAATAATACTATAATTGGTAATGAGTCATTAGATTTAGGTTCTACAATAAGCAAACTTAATGATATTACGATTAGTTTTAATAAGTTAATAGATAAAGTTGATACATTATTATCTGTATCTATTAATACTATTAAAGATACTAATATTGCAAAAATTATAAATAACACTGAAAAAGCAACAAATACTTTAAATAATCTTGTAAATGATAATAGAATAGATAGGTTGATAAATGATTTGTCAAATATTACTACCGAGTTGAACAAATTGCTGCTTGATAATAAAAATCAATTAAATAATATTGTTCGTAATTTTGATACTACGTCTGTTGAAGTTAATAAAATGGTGTATCAAATACAAGAAACGATTGAAACAACAAATATTTTGATAAAGAATATTTATGATTTTGTTGACGATATAAAGCAAAAAGATGGCACAATTGGAAAGTTAATATATGATACAACATTAGCCAATAAAATGGTTAGAACAGTTGATTCGCTTGAAACACTAATGGAGCATATAAAGAAAAATGGTGTTAATCTGAATATAAAATTATTTGGCAAGGGAAAGTAATTAAAGTAATTCTAAAATTCAATTTTTTTATTTTTTTATTATTGAAAATACTTTACTTGCTGTTTCGTAACTTATTCTTATAAAATACACTCCTGAATATAATTTTCTTATATCAAAGTTAATTTCGCCATTATGTATTTCTTTTTCATCTATAATTTCTATCTCTTTTTTATCTATACTATAATCAATATCTATCGGGTTACCTATCATATCGTATAGTTGTAATTTGATTTTTTCACTTATATTATCAGAAGATTGTAAGTCATTATTAGCCGCAGAAGTTTTTGTAATATTTAGGTCTGAATCTGTTTCAAAAATTATTTTATAACTAATTTTTCCTTTATTATTTGATGGATTGGGAATGGGAAGTCCAAGTTGAATAATTTCTTTTTGAATTATAGAACGAGTAGAAATGATTATATTTATATCACAAGGACCATTTGTAGAATCTATATTACCTAAACCAAAGCCCTGTAACGGGATTGGATGTGTGCTACAATAATCCTCTATATAAATAGTATCATATTGCCAGTCAAGATTGGTTGGAGAATAAAATACAATTAATTCTTCAGAACCATTTGCAGGAATTATAATTGGAAATTGCGATAAAGGTGTAGTAAAAGCAATCTTATATCTAAAAGTCACACTATTTAATACAAATTCTTTATCGCTGATATTATAAAGTATAAACTTCTTATAACTTTGTTTTCCATAATTAACAGAGTCAATAAAACATATATCACTAACTTCTATAAGCAACGCATCTTTATCATCTGTTATGATTACTGTAATAGCATCTGATGAATCTATACAGTTGCCATTATTAGAGGTAATTACTTTATATGTTCCTGATTGAATTGGTTTATATGAATTTATATTTTCTGCTATTTTGTTATTATCAAGATACCAAGTGTTATTGCTAAATAGGGTAGCATTCTCTATATATAGATTTCTATCTATATTATCGCAAAAAGTAGTAGACCCATCTGCTTTTAGTATTGGTTTTACTCTTTCTTTGAATGTAATATCAAGCCAAAATGTATCAATACAATCTTTTCCTTCGATGTCGTAGCCATAAACAAAACCAACTCTTTCAGGGATATTAGTGTAATTGTTGTAGATGGTTTTATAAACTAAAATATTATCGACATCATAATAAAATGTTGTCATTTTATCTCCATTAGGAGATTCTGGCTCCCAAAGATGTTTAATTTCATTATCATTAGCACTACGAAAATCAATAATAATAGTGTCGCCCAAACAAAATGTAGTTAGTGTAATATCGGGCTTACTTACACCTTTTGATATACTAAAAGGTGCAGAATATACATAATAACAATCGTCTACATTAATACCTTTAACAATATATTTCCCCGTATTTTCAATAACCACTTCTTGGCCTTTCTTATTTAAATAAATAGTATCGCCTTGACTTGTTATCTGATACCATTCGTATTTTTCAAAGTCCCTACCTGCTTTTAATATAGCATAATCGTTTTTGCAAATAAGAGAATCGCCACTAATACTAAACTTGCTATAATCTTTCTTTACTAACATATATATGTCGCCTTGTCCACATACAAATCCTGTAGTGTCATTAATAAACCATAAATCATCCATATGAGCATTATTTGTTATTCCGCAGTTCATTAAGTTCCAACTTTTGCCATAATTTCTTGTATAATATACCTCTTTATAATATCCGCAAGCCCAACCCGATGAATCATTTGTCAAATAAGTTCCAAACATACAACCTTTCGTTTTAAAAGGAGTGTTCCAAGTTGTTCCTCTATCAGTAGAAAATAATATTGCTCCTTGATTATCACTATACGTGTTACCACCACATCCACCCGCCGCAGGAATTAATATACTTCTATTATATATATTTATATCCTCGTGCCAGTTAATATTAGTTGTCTTCCCACCCGTCCATTGAACAGGTGGAGTATTACATAATTTACTCCAACTTTTTCCACCATTATTTGTTATAAATATAGCACCACTCCCAATAACATATCCATTGCTTTCATTAACCATTTTAAAATCAGTAATATGATTATCATTATTAGGTATTTTATATGCATTCCAATTATCGCCACCATCTGTTGAACTATATATTATTTGTCCATAATCAGTATTACAACTTCCATCAGCAATCCAAACACTATTACCTATTGCATAACAACCCCACGAACCACTAAAAATACTTACAAGATTCCAATTATCGCCACCGTTAGTTGTTTTATATAATGCCCCTGGTCGTGTTCCCGAACAATATCCTGTATTTGTATCAATAAATATAACTGATTCGGCATGGAAATCATGCGTAGTAATATATGAAGCGTGCCATGTTTTGCCACTATCAGATGTTTTAGCAAAGGCACCTCTCCCGCCATAATTAGGATTTGTGCCTACTGTTCCTACGGCATAGCCATATTTTGGGTTATCAGGTAAGAAATGGAACTCTAACCAATATGTTGACGGAAAATTATTAGGAAGAATAGTTGCTTTTTTCCAATAATAATCATTCCAATAAATGTCTGCTTTTAGAGTTAATATTGCAATGAATAGAATTATGATTGATAAAATTATTTTTTTTATCATTATTTTTTTAGAATATATAACAAAAATAGTATTTTTATTTTAATTTATTACTATATTAAATAATCTATCATCCTAAACTTATTTTAGATTTCTATAACAAGTATTAGATAGAAACAAATTTTGAGGTATAATTTAAATCATATTTTAATACATAAAAACACCACATACTCATATTGTAAATCAATATGAGTATATGATATTAAGGAATATTTTATACATTAATAATAGAGATTTTGAATATTATTTAGTCAATATCTCTTTGTATTCCTGCAAGTCTATCTTTTACTATTTTATATGAAGAAAGTAATTTTACTTTAGCAACAAGCAATTTTTCTTCTATTGGTTTGTTAAGAAAGTCATCGGCACCTGCTTCTATTGCTTTTAATTGATTTTGCACGTCATTAAGTGCAGTAACAATAACAATAGGAATCTCTGCTGTTACTGGATCCTCTTTTAGTTTCATTGTTGTTTGATATCCGTCAAGACGTGGCATCATAACGTCCAGAACAATAGCATCGGGATGTCTTTCAGCAACTTTTTCTAAACATTCTTGTCCATCGTATGCTTCGGTTACTTCGTAGCCGTTGACATCAAGATACCGATGTAATAGTTTTGTTGTTATTTTATTATCATCAACAACCATAATATAGGGTCTACCCATTTTTAATACCTATATAATATAATTTAAAAAATATTCTAATTAAAAAAATAAAAAATTAACTAATTAATCCTCAGTAGGAATATCAGCATCATTTTTAATTGTATCGGCATCAACACCGATTGTATCAATAGCAACCGCATCATCATCAACTATCTTCCCAATCTCATCTTTTTCTTCCATAAGGGAAATATCATCAGTATATAATTTATTGTTAAGATTCTTATTTATATATTCGTTATAATCAATTTCATTAGTTTTTGTAAAATCAAGTAGGAAATCAACATATTTCTTTCTCAAAAGAGTTCCTTTCATATTTTCGTCTGTTTTTATATTTTTTATAAGTACATCTTTTGTTATATTGTATTGACTAAAATCAGAGTTCTTTGCTAAAAAATCATCTACAAAATTTTCATAATCATAATCTTCTACTTCTATTTTTTCTTTCTTAATAATTTTATCTTGGACTATTTGAACTCTTGCTACTTTTTGTGATATTATATCTAAATATTCCTTGTTTTTCTCTTCGTCAGGGCTATAGTCAGGATATTGTTGTTTATTTGATTTTATTATTTGTTTTTTTATTTCTATTGTTAAAGCATCGGGAACTTCTATATCATCGTGCAGTTCTGTGACTTTTGATACAATTTGTTCTTCCATTAATTCACGTGTCTTATTATCCCAAAATTTTTGCAAACTGAATCCAATTTCTTGTTTATAGTCCTCTAAATTATCAAACTTATCTTTTGATGCAAGTTTAACAAACTCATCATTTATTTCACAAGGAATGTTTTTTTCAATCTTTTTTATTACAAATCTTTCTGTTTCTGCATTCCCAATAAAATCAACCTCGTCAGATGCTTTTTTATTTAAAAATTTATCTCTCAAATCCATTGTGTCATTTGCACCTCTTATACCAATCATATCTTCCTGCATATTTATAAGCATTTCAGTTGGGCTATCATTAGTAGGTTCTTTTGTATCTTTATATGATATATATCTATCTACTGTTACTATATGATTATAATCGGCAACAATATCTGTTTCTATTTTCTCACCTAATCTATTTGCTTGTTCGTTAAGTGCTTTTTCTACTTCTTCATCAGTTACTTTATGGTATGGCTCAAATATTTCTAATGATTTATAATCCTTTAATTCAAAGTCAGGTATTGTTTCAAATTTAATAGTATAAACTTGCGAGCCGTCTTCATTTTCTTTAAGGTCTGAAAAAGCAGGTGTTCCTAAAACATTAATATCGTTGTTTTCTAAAAATTTTTTAAAACTATCATTAGCAATACTTTCTCTTGTTTCCATTTTTATGGAAGGTCCGTATTGTGATTCAATAAGTTTTACAGGAACTCGCCCAGGACGAAATCCTGGCATTCTTATTTTTGCCTGTATTACCTTTAATTCTTGATAATATTTTTTATCAAACTCTTCTTTTGTAACAGAAATTTTTAGTTCTTTTATACAACTTGATATTGAAGTTAGTTCCGTATTCAATTTAGGAATCCTGTTATCATTGAATAATAGTGCGGATGGAGGGAGTCGAACCCCCACGAGTTTCCCCGCTAGATCCTAAGTCTAGTGCGTCTGCCAATTCCGCCACACCCGCTTAAATATGAAATAACACTATTAAAATACAAATTAATTTTATTAAAAAAATGTATTTGCATCATTTCATAAATACAAATATAACTTTTTTTTTTGAAAAAACAAAATTATAATTTTAATTTTGATAAAAAATGATTTACAAGATGCTATTTTTTTGTTATATTATAACTATATTTAATTATTTTCTAAAAAAATATCATTATTTTATAAAAATGAATGTAGAAATAGAAATAAACAAAATTATTAAAAGAAAAAATAGAAATAGTATTAAAATAGAGGTCGCAAATGATGGATTTATTACTCTATATGCACCCCTGTATTCTACTAATGAAGATATTGTAGAGTTTTTAGAAGATAATTATTTGTGGTTAGAAAATACTCTTTATAACATAACTTCAAAGCCCGTTTTTAAACATAAATATGAAGAAAATGAAAAGTTTATGTTTTTAGGAAAAAACTATTCACTACACATTAATGATAATGACTATCCTAATTTTAAATTTGACGGAAATCAATTTATTATTGCTAAAAGCAATATTCATATAGCAAAAAATCATTTTGAAAACTTTTATAAAACTAAAGCAAAAACAATTATTAAAGCAAGAGTAATTGATATTGCGGCTAAACTAAATATTAAATTTAATAATATTAGAATTACTTCGGCTATAAGTAGATGGGGGTCGTGTAATAGTCAGGGAAATGTTAATTTTAGTTGGCGACTTATTATGGCTACGCCGTCTGCTATTGATTATGTTATTGTTCATGAGTTTTGTCATTTATATGAATTTAATCATTCAAAAAAATTTTGGGAAATTGTTGAAAAAATTATGCCTGATTATAAAGTGCATAAAAAATGGCTAAAAGATAATTCAAAGTATATGATTTTGTAAAACTTAACTAAAACATATAGTGCTAAATGTATGACTGCACTAAGGATATTTATACACAGTTTGTGCTTTTGGTTCTTCTGACTTCACTTTTTTAATAACCATCTTTAAAAAACGTCACGATTTCAACAAAAGTTGTTGGATTTTTAACAAAAGTTGTTGCAAAAATTAAAATAATTATATATAAAATAAAAAAAAAAAACATTATATTTGTAATTATTTTTATATGTATATTAAAAAAAAACTACTATTTTCTCCATATAATAAGGCATTCGAACAGAACTTTATATTAGTTCTGTTTTTTTATTTAATTATATTAAATAAATATTTACTTATTTTGTATGAAAAAACATCATACCTGTATAAATTCTTGGACCAGTAGCAAAGGCAGAAGTTTTAGATAGAACATCAAAAACATAATCTGCTTTAACAATCAAACGAATTTTAGAACTAATTGCATATTCCATACCGATAAATGGAGCAACGACCATAATACTATATTTTTGATATATAGCATTATATTCGGTTAGCAAATCTGGTATGTTGCTTAATATAGTAATGTTTTTCATACTACCGAAACCAAGTGTTCCACCTAAAAAAAATACAATATCATTAAAATCATAATGCAAATCAGCCAAAAGTCCACCCCAACTAATTGTCATATAACTATTATTTTTCCCATAATTTAAAGTTGAAGTGTAACCTTCAGTTCCGAGTCGCAAATGTTTTCCAAAATGAAACCTTAATGCTCCACCTATACCAAAAGGAATTCCTTCTACATTAATAAATTCATTATCATTAGAAATTATTACTTCACCACCGCCAAGATAACCTGTATGCAACATCATTCCACCTGAATAGCCATTGAATATTCCTCCTTCTGCTACATTTTGCGATAAAAGAATATTAGAAAGCAATAAAGCAATTATAATAATAGTAATTTTAATTAGATTTAATAAGTGTTTCATAGTTTAACTTATAGCATAGCAACAAAAAATTATCACTCTACTTTTTAGGAACAAGATTAACATTATCCCCCCAACGCATCTGCTCTTCCATTCGGCACGACCACACAAGTTTATCATTCCAAATACTAATATCAGGACAACCATCACACATATTTATACGACCACTATCATATACATCAGCGGGTTGTATAATCATTATAGATTGAAATCTAATACGAGAAAAAAATGCCTTTGGATTTATAAAAAGCGACTTAAAATAATTTTTCATTATAGTTCGGATGCCTTTATCAAAAGGAGCAAACAAAAAATATAATCTTCCTCTTTTTAACCAATTTGTTTTAGAATATGCAAGATAACTACCTGTGGTTAAGTGGTTTGCTGTTTGCACTATTTCCATAAATTTCTGTCCTACATAACCGAATATTTGGTGTTTATTTCCCATTCTTCCCGTAAGCAACCATTTCAATGAACCCGCATCTTCTGTCCCATTAAGAAAAGCCGATGGCATAAAATCAGGATATAATTTTCGCATCTCATCAACCGCTTCTATTGAAGTTATATTTACTCTTCTGTTGTCACTTTCTTTGGTATAAGATAGTTCGTCCCAATAAACTTGCTCATTGCCGACAAAAGTATCGTGTAATCCGTTAATTATTCCCATTCTATATAAGATAAAAACCATAACATGTATTTTATCAAAATGTTCTTGGGCAAATTTTGTTAATTGTGGTATATAATGAATATTTTCAGGATAGACGGTAAGATTAAAAGAACAAGATAACTTTCCTTTACCTATTTTTTGTAGCATTTTAGCAAGTTGCAAACGCAGTTCATTAAGTTCTATTTCATTCTTACCCTTCCAATTTGGTCGCTGTTGTCCACTATCAATATGAAATGTAAAACCATCTAATCCTGCTTTAATAAGTTTTTTTAATAGTTCTTCGGTCAGTGCAATTGCATTTGTATTTATTACGGGCTTCCATCCTTTTTTTTTAACCATTCTAACTATCTCACAAATATCAGGGTGTAGCAATGGCTCACCCCCTGCAATAGACACGCCATCAGTTCTGCGATATTTTTCAAAAACATCTAATTCGTGGGCAATTTCATCTAATGTTTTATGGGAATTTGCTCTATTTTCTCTATAACATCCATCACAATACAAATTACATTTACTTGTCGGTTCTATCCACGATATAGAGTTGTCAGCGAGATTCCAAGGAAGACGATATAATTTTTTTATATTTAATTCGTTATTAAAATTCTGTTCAGTGTTACTCATTTTCTATAAAAATACATTTTTTTTTCTTAATATTTTCATATTTTATTTTATTCTTAATATAGAATTAATATAGAATTACTTTTTATGCAATTAAAACAAATAAAACAAAATTTTACTTTACACTTTTTTTTGTAATAAAAGTGTATATTTGCATTTTATTGAGTAATTGTAATATATGTTTTTATGAATATGTTTTTTATAAAAAAAATTAATTATTTGCTTTCAATATTGTTAATTAGTTTTTTCATTACATCTAATCTAAATGCAGATGATATTGAAAAAGGTAAATTTATTCCAAGTATTAATCTCAAGGATTTAGTAGGAAAAACTATTAGTACAAATGATTTTGATAATGATAGCAAACCAATTATTATTAGTTTTTGGGCTACTTGGTGTAAGTCCTGCATTGAAGAACTAAATACTATTTCAAACCTATATGATGAATGGGTAGAAGAAACAGGGGTTAAATTAATTGCTATATCTATTGACGATTCTCGTAGCAATAAAAGAGTTGCCCCTTTTGTCAAGTCAAAAAAGTGGAAGTTTGAAGTATATTTAGATGAAAATAGTGATTTCAAGCGTGCTATGGGAGTTAGCAATCCACCTCATACATTCTTATTAGATGGTAATAAAAATGTAGTTTTTGAACATATTGGTTATGCACCTGGCAATGAAATACCTCTATATGAAAAGGTAAAGAACGCTACTAAAAAGTAATTATAATTTATATAGTAAAGTAAACGTTATTGAAGTTTTTTATATAATAAAAAATAGAAAATATTTTTTTATATTCGTAATAGAAATATTTTATAATAATTAAATAAAATAAAAAATGGAACAAAATTATTTAAAAACAAGTTTGAAAACTTTAAAATTCTGTTATACTGAAAACAAGTTTAACAGAATAATTTAAAATTATGCTTTTAATAGAACAAAAAATGCAGAACTTTAAAGTTCTGCATTTTTTTTTTGTTATAGTAACTATATAACTATCCTTCTTCTTCTGATATTTTCTTATATGCTTCTATTAATTTGGTTTGGACATCAGGTGGAACGGTAGCATATTCTAAAAATTCACTGCTAAAAGTTGCTCTTGCTTGTGTCATAGAACGCAATGCAGTAGCGTATTTATCTAATTCAGAAAGAGGCATTCTTGCTTTAACTTTAATATAACTACCCTCTGAATCCTGCCCTAATATCATACCTCGTCTTGAAGGCAAATCGCTCATAATATCACCAATAAAATCTGTAGGCACTTTAATTTCTACATTATAAATTGGTTCTAATATCTTTGGTGCTGCTTGAGTGAATGCATCTTTGAAAGCCATTGTTCCTGCTATTTTGAACGCATTTTCATTAGAATCAACGGGGTGCATTTTACCATCATATACATATACCCGAACATCGCGAACATACGAACCCGTAAGAGGACCGATTTGCATTTTTTCCATAATGCCTTTCAATATAGCAGGCATAAATCTTGCATCAATAACTCCGCCGACAATACAATTCACATATTCTAAATTGCCACCCCAATCTAAAGAAATAACTTCTCTGCCGCGAATTGTCAAGTCGCCAGGAGGTGTTGCATTTTCAGTATATGGTTCAATACGAATATGAACTTCTGCAAACTGCCCTGCCCCACCTGATTGCTTTTTGTGTCTATAATCAGCATTTGACATCTTTTGAATTGTCTCCCTATATGGGACTCTTGCCTCTATATATTCTGCTTCCACGCCGTATCTATTGTTTAATCTATACTTAATAATACCTGAATGTAAATCGCCTTGACAATATACTATTGTTTGTCTAAGTTCTTGTGAATGTTGTATTACAACCGTTGGGTCCACAGAATGAAGTTGATGTAAAGCAGTTCCAACTTTTTCTTCTTCACCTTTTGTTTTAGGAACAATAGCAAGACGAAGTTTAGAACTTGGATAAATTATTTTTTTGAATTCTACATTTGTGCCTTTTTCGTGAAGTGTATTATTAATTTCAGAATTTTTTAGTTTAACTGTTGCTCCTATATCACCTGCTAATATCTCAGATACCTCTACTCTATTCTTTCCACTTGTTACAAACACCTGTCCTATTCTTTCGGGTTTTCCATTGCCTTCTACAACCATATCTAAACTTTGTGTAAGTTTGCCTGTATTTACTCTAAAATATGTCATATCTCCAAGTTTTTTGCTGGAGAATATTTTATAAATAAACATTGACGTTCCACCTTTCGTATCGCAAGGAATGGTCTCACCATTTTCTAACATTAGTGGCACATCAAGAGGAGATGGCATAAAATCAACTATAAAATCTAAAATATTTGTTATACCAACATTATGTTTTCCAGAAGCAGATAAAATCGGAGTAATAGAACGATTTTTAATGGCTATTTTAAGTCCCGACATAAACTCTTCATCTGTTAGTTCGCCTACTTCAAAATATTTATTCATCAACTCTTCATCTGTTTCTGCAATAGAATCTTGCAAATCGTTGCGATATTTTTCTGCAATAGATATTAAATCAGCAGGAATATCTGATTCTGTAGAAGTGCCATTTGAGTCAAACTCAATCTTTTTCATTTTAACTACATCAACAATAGCATTAAAGCCGTTTCCCTGTTTAACAGGAAATTGCACTACTTTTGCAGAATTAGATAGCGAAGTATGTATATCTTCTACGCAATTATCAAAATTTGATTGCTCTGCATCTAATTTGTTTATAACAAAAAATACGGGCTTATTCATTTTTTTAGAATAATCCCAAGCAAGTTCTGCACCTACTTCTACTTTATTTTGTGCGTTCAGCAAAATAAGTATATTATCCGCTATATGAGCAGGTGCAAGCATTTCACCTATATAATCATCATAGCCAGGACAATCTAATAGATTTATTTTATAGTCCTTCCATTCTGCGTAAGAAATCGCACTATAAATAGATGAATGTCGCTCTTGTTCTATTTCAATATAATCAGAAACGGTATTCCCGTCTTCTACTGAACCTTTTCTGTTAATCAAACCTGATTTAAACAACATTGCTTCAAAAAAAGAGGTTTTGCCTGTTCCTGCATGCCCTGAAACGGCAACATTTCTTATTTTAGATGGGTCGTAAATTTTCATTTAACCTCCGAAAAATATATCAATTTTAAAATATGTCTAATTTTACTAAAAGTTAGTTAGTGGTATTTAATTTATTCACAAAAATAATAATATTTTTTTTATAAATTATAACTTATTTTGTTTTTTCAAAAAAAACATTATTTCTGTAAAGCATTTTAAAAGCAAGTATCGTAAAAAATATTTTCGCAGATACAATTTAATATCACACTTTTTAAAACACTACAATAAAAGCATAAAAGCAGAACAATGTTCTGTTTTTATGTTTTGTTCTGCTTTTATGCTTTTTTATTTAAATCTTGCTCTCTAAAATATATTACTTCATTCCTACGGGATTACTTAACATTGGTGGCTTCGGTAAATTACCTTCTATAAGTTGATATTCGCCATCTTCTAACAAAAATGATTGTCCTATAATACTTATAATTTGTTCCGAATATTGTCTATCATTACCTAATTTCCATATCGGATACTCTAAATAAGTAAGAACATAAGGTATATTACCAACCTTAATTATGTCTTTAAATGCAGATGTGCCTAACCCGATAATACTTCCGCCACGAACTAATTCTTCTCTTCCATCAGGATACAATTTATAAACCTCAACAGGCATAAATCTTCCACCTCCAAACTGAACATTATCTAACTTTCCCAAACCTATTCTACTAACTCTTGAGTTATAAATTTTACGATTATGCACTTTTTTAACTATCAGACCATATTTCAAATCACGTTGTTTACAAAGTTTCAATAATTGTGACTTTAATTCTTTTTCGCTTGCTTGATATTTCTTATCTGCATCTATTTTTACATTAGAAGCCATTGGCACTCCACCTTTACAATGCCCATTTGATTCTAAAACTCGTTTAATGGGAACTCTATCGCTTAACAATGTTTGCAAATATCCATTTTTAACTAATGTTAAATTTTTCGGAACTACTCCTTGTTCATCTATTTTATATCCACCAAATAATTTCTGTCCTTGATAAACATTAGTATTTGGAATAACATCTACAGATAAAAATTCAGGTAATACTCTACCACCTATTTTTGTTTGGAATACAGCAACATTATTACCCGAAAAACCTATCCTCATCCCTCTACTTTGTGCATCAGTTCTTTGAGCAGTTAGACAAGGTAAAAATGATTGACTAAACGCTTCACAAGCCGCTTGGTCTATGAATAAAATTGGTCCCGTATAACTATCTTCTATAACAGGTGCATTAGCAAGTTTATCAAGTATTATAGCTGCTTCTTTTGTTGCTTTAATTAAAGAATCACTGCTTGGCAAATCACTCGGCAACCATCCAAACGCACAATAAAAATTAGAAAGAGGGGACCCATCTTCTGCTTGTCCCATTGCAGCAACTTCAATGCCAGAAATACAATCATTTCTAACATATTGCGTTCCTTCACTATTCAAATAATATGTAGTAGTAGGTTCAAAATATATTGTTACATTTGATTTTTGTATAGAAGGATAATTTAAAAATTCTTTTGAAGTTGCCTTTACTACGTCTTCAAAATATTTAATATCAAAGTCAGGTAGTTTTATTGTATCTACTAATTGAACGGGTTCAGTTTTAGAAAAATCCCACAATGTATCTTTACGAATCTGACTTTTCAAAGACGCTTCTTTTTTAGAATATAATTCGGCTGCTTCTTTATATGCAGCATCGGTAGCCAACCATAGTTCTCTTCTCAATGCTATATAATCCAATTCTTTTGGCACTCTACGACTCGCATAATTTTCTTCGTCATCAAACGTGCCAAAATAATTAAGACCAATATCAATAAAATTTCTCTGGTCATATTTATAATCACCAACCCTTATTGAAACGCTAAGCAAAATAAATACAGAATCCTTTACACTTCTATAAAGATTACCTAATTGGGCTTCTACATTATTTTTGTGTTTCACTTCAAGCACATATTCTATATAATATGGTGACTGCATATTATCTATTTTTAACGATTTCATAGAGCGGTCCATCTCGTCTTGCATCGCTCTAAAATAGGTATCATTAGATAATAAATTGGGACTTATCAATAATCCCAAAACAAATAAACAAACAATGTTTAATTTTAATATTCTCATATTTAGATAAATTATTAATTAGTTAAAAATACATTTTTTTTATGAAAAAATAATAATATTTTAAAAAAATATAATATATTGCAAAAACAATATTTTTTTATAAAAAAAAACGTATATTGTAATTTGTTAAACTAATCGTCATACAACATTATGAAACAAAACAATAATAGATCTTATATTCAAAAAACAATTTTGGCTTTAATTATTTGTATAATTGGATTGTCTTTTACTGTGACGGCACAAGCAAATAAGCCAGATACATTAAAATCATATATAGGCCCATACGTGGGATATAATCTTAATACACATTTTGCTAACTTCAAAAATATTCCTTTTTGTACATCTTGCAATCCTGTGAATTATGGAACAGCCATTGATGGTGGACTTGCTTTTGGTGGTCTGTTTGAATATCTTCTTTATAAAGAAGGCGAAAAAACTCCTATGTCTATTGGAGTTCGTGTTGGTTATTCCGATGTTAGTGCGTTACTAATCACTGAAGAAAAAATTGGAAACACTACGGATAAACCAATACTATCTGTTGTTTCAGCATATTCTAATCATATTTTAGATGCTAGTGTCACACAGATTAATTTAGCACCTTATTTAGCATATTACATTACGAATGCTTTTGTAGGGCATATTGGTTTGAACATAGGTTATATGATGACCAATACCTACGAATATAGAGAAGAAGTAGATAGACCAAATTATGCTATATTTTTAAAAGAAAATAGTAGAGTTAGAAATCTAAAACCAAAAACAGATATTCCTGGCATCAATCCACTACAATTAGGAATTCTTGTCGGTATTGGATATGAACTTCCGATAAGTAAATATTCTAAAATAATGCCTGAATTACAATATAATTTCAATCTAAATAAAGTTTCTGATTTAGATTGGCGAACAAGTTCTCTTAGATTTGGTGCTGCCATTAAGTTTGCAATAACAAAACCTGCATTCATAGAACCCGAAATATTCTATCAAAGAGATACAAGTATTGAATATAAGAAAGGTATAGTAGAACCTGAAATAGTGTTAGTTAATACTCAAAAAGAAATAAAAGGAAATGATACTTTAATCACAGAAAAATATGTAAAATATTTTCCAAAAACAACTAATGTTAATTCTGACCTTTCTTATTATGCAATTATTGCGGGGCAAAAAGTTCATAATCCAAATGTTATAATAGAAGAATATGAAGTGACAGAATCATTTGCTTTTTTACCAATAGTTTATTTTACTGATGGCTCTGCTAAATTAGAAAACACAAAACAAAAATTATTGCCAAAAGACCAAACAGCAAGTTTTAATTATCAAGGTCATCAAGATGTGTTTTCTCTTTATTATAATATGTTAAATATATTGGGACAAAGGATGCAAAAATTTGGCACATCAAAAATTGATATAGCAGGTTTTTCCAGCGAAGTTAATGAAGATGCAAAAAATAAAGATATTGCAATACAAAGAGCAAATGCTATTAAAGATTATCTTATGAATATATGGGGAATAGCGTCAAACAGAATTACAGTAAGCGTAGGGAATCCTCCTAAACGTAATCCCGCTGCTACAACATTATCATATAATGATGTTGTAGAAGAAAGTCAAAGAGCGTTAATATATACAGATAATTTAGATTTGATTATGCCGATTGTTATTACTGATTTAGAAAAGAAAGCAACTCCTGAAGAAATTATATTTGAAATTAATGCCGAAGCAGAAGAAGGAATTAAAAATTATAATCTATCGCTTACACAACGGACAAATAATCTTCGCAATTTTTCTGATATTGGCGACTCTGAAAAAATAAATATAACTAAAACTTGGAAAATTTTAGATGCACCAATTCCACTATTAGAAGCAAATATAAATGCCATATTTAATGTTACAGATAATGCAAATCAATCAAGTTCTTCAACACAAAATATAACTATAAAACAAGTTACAATTAAAAATAAAAAAACAATAGATTCAATGAATATAAAAATAGAAAGATATTCTTTATGTTTGTTTGACTTTGATAGAGCATCTTCAACGCCTATCCATAAAAGAGTTTTAAATGATATTAAACATTCTATTACAGAACATTCTAAATTATATATTAATGGATATGCAGATAGAGTTGGTGATACACAACATAATATGAACCTTGCTACTCGCAGAATGGAAGTTGTAGGTAATGCTATAAATCCAAATAAAAAATTAGATGTTACATTAGAAGCATTTGGAAACACTGTGCTTCTTTATGATAATAATACACCTGAAGGTAGAGCATTTAGTAGAACAGTTAAGATAGAAATTCATACACCTACTAAATAAACATATATATATAAAACATGCAAAACTAAAAAGTTTTGCATGTTTTATTTAATTAATTTTTTTTAATGAAATTAATGTTAAGAAAAAATATTAAAATTGTTTAATAGTCATTAGTTTCGTCTGTTTCGTCTGTAAAATCTTCTTCTTCGTCTTCATAAACTCTATTAGGTAATAATTCTAATATTTTTATTATGGAATCAGCAGCTTTTTCTAACTCTGGTATATCTTTATTATTTTCTATTACAAAATCTGCTAAACTATTTTTTTCTTCTTGGGTTAATTGGCTTTTCATTCGTTTTTCAAAATGTTCACTTATTCGCTGCTTCCTATTTTCTATTTTTGCAGAAACTGAAATTACATAATCAAAACCTTTCTCTAATTCTAATTCATATATCAATGCACTTTCTACAAAAACCAATCTATAACTATCATCTATTGCTTCTATTTCTTTTATTATTTCATCTATTACAGGTGGAATAACTATTTGATTTAGAGTGTGTAATCTTGATTTATCAGAAAACACTAAAAATGCTATATATTCACTATTATACTCACCATTAACGAATGTGTGCATTCCAAACTTTTCCATTAGTTTGAATTGAATTCTTTTACTTTCGTTGATTACTTTTTTTGCTAAAACATCGGAATATATTACCTTACAACTCTTTTTTTCTAATAGATTGGCGAAGGTAGTTTTTCCTGAACCTATACCTCCTGTAATACCTATAATAAGTTTATTTTTTGTTTCCATTTTATTTTAAGAATAGTTTAATGATATTACAAAAATAACACTTTTTTTCTAATTTCCATATATATAAA
>Ga0082212_10004712_pt1 | contig 18815 bp, 11 predicted proteins | sample TergutNt197P3_FD_71548 | JGI IMG/M metagenome (GOLD analysis project Ga0082212, IMG submission 71548) | Neocapritermes taracua P3 segment gut microbial communities from Petit-Saut dam, French Guiana - Nt197 P3 | ecosystem: Host-associated > Arthropoda: Insects > Digestive system > Gut ...
AAATTATAATGCAAACATTTTCAATACTTTTTTTAGACTATTACGTATTTTTATGAAAAGTTAGGGGTTAATCACACGGTAGGCTATTTGAATGGCGGTCATGTGTTCAATCTGAATGCATTGCGCTGTAAAGACTTGACCGACGGCATGATACTGGGCAGAAAAATAGCCCAGGAATATCTTGATTTTTACAGAAAATACCTGCCCGGCTGTGAAAATATCGAACTGGTAGTCACAGCCGAGCTGATGGGCGTTCGTGAATCGAGACGTATTCTGGGCGAATACGAACTGAATTACGATGATTATATGGCGCGCCGTAAATTTCCAGACCAGATCGGGTTGTTCTGCAAATTCATCGATATCCATCCTTATAACACTTCAAAGGAAGAATGGGACCGGCACAGTTCCGAATCGGGTTATGCCAATGCACAGGGTAACGAGGTTTCAAGCCAGTACAAAACAGGGGAATATTTTGGGATGCCATACGGCATTATTGTTCCCAAGGGATGGAAAAACTTTTGGGTGGCCGGTCGCTGCGCTTCGAGCGACGTCAGGGCGCAGGGTTCCATTCGTGTACAGCCTGCCTGTTCGATGATGGGGCAGGCTGCAGGAACGGCAGCTGTTCAGTCCATTAAAACAGGACAGCCGGCCAATGAACTGGATACGGAAATGCTGGTTCAAACGTTGCGGAAAGCAGGCGCCAACCTGCCGCAGGAAACCCTTTCCAGAAAAATGACGAAGAGTTGAGAATGTAAAGACGCAATACATTACGTCTTTACGGGAAAAAAGAGAAGTCAATGACATCATTGACAGAAAAAATTTATATATTTGTCAAATTTTATTTTTTAAAGTATGCGAAAAAAATTTTATACGATTATCACGGGTTGCATTGTGGCAATTCTGTTCAATGCCTGTCAACCGACGGCACCCCCGGCGAAAGAGGTTGATGTTTGTGTGTATGGCGGTTCAGCGGCAGGCGTTATTGCTGCTTACTCGGCTAAAATGATGGGTAAAAGCGTCGTACTGGTCGAACCGGGGAAATATCTCGGCGGACTGACTACCGGCGGACTGGGGCAGACCGACATTGGTAATAAATATGCCATCACAGGCCTGTCGCGCGATTTTTACCGGCGTGTGGGCAGTCATTACGGGAACTTCGAAAACTGGAAGTTCGCGCCGGGCGTAGCTACGAAAATCATACATCAGTATGTGGATGAGGCACAGTTGGAGGTGTTGTATCAGAAACGGATTGTCTCGGCAACCAAGCATGGGACAACGATTGCATATATCACCTTAGAAGATGCGAAATCGCCCGATACGGAGCCTGCGATTCACATCAAGGCCAAACAGTTCATCGACTGTACGTACGAAGGCGATTTGATGGCGCGCGCCGGCGTTTCCTATACCGTTGGACGCGAAAGCAACAGCCAGTACAATGAGAAATGGAATGGCGTGCAACTACCCGAATACCGCCAGTTATCCGGTTATCATCAGTTTCCGGATGATGTTGACCCGTATAAGGTTGCGGGCAATCCTGCAAGCGGTCTGCTGTGGGGCATCAGCGCCGATCCGTTGCAACCTGCCGGAACGGGCGACCGGATACCGCAAGCATACAATTTCCGTATTTGCCTGACAAATGTGCCTGAAAACAGGATTCCCATAACAAGACCCGATAATTACGACCCGCAGCAATTTGAACTGCTGGCGCGACTGTTCGAAGCGCAACCGGACGATTGGCCTGTCAGCCAGTATTTCATCTGGAGCATTATGCCGGGAAACAAAACCGATATCAATAACCGCGGGGCCTTTTCGACGGATATGATTGGCGCCAATCTTGATTATCCGGAAGCCAGTTATGACGAAAGAGAACAGATTTTCAAAGAGCATGTGGACTACACAAAAGGGCTATTGTATTTTTACATCACCGATCCGCGCGTGCCCAAACATTTACAGGAGTTTATTTCCCAATGGGGCTATCCCAAAGACGAATACCCCGACAATGGCAACTGGACATTCCAGATGTATGTGCGCGAGGCGCGGCGGATGGTAGGCGATTATGTGATGACCGAAGCCCACTGCACGGGTAGGGAAGTGGTGACGGATGGCGTCGGGATGGCGTCGTATGGTATGGATTCGCATAACTGCCAGCGCCTTGTGATACATAAGGATGGAAAAGCCATGGTGAAAAATGAGGGCAATGTCGAAATCGGGGTGACCGGTCCTTATCCGGTTTCGTACCGGTCGCTACTCCCGAAAGAAAGCGAATGTATCAACCTTTTGGTGCCGGTTTGTCTCTCGGCGTCGCACATTGCATTCGGTTCCATCCGCATGGAACCGGTGTTTATGGTACTGGGACAATCGGCAGGCGTGGCAGCGTGTCTGGCTATCGACAACAACACAGGCGTCCATGCCGTCAATGTGGATCGTTTAAAAGAAATACTGAATACCAATCCCTTACTTGACGGTTCGACACCCGAAATCCTTGTGGATGATACGGATACCGGACAGATTGAAAGCGCCGGGGACTGGCAACCGCATAGGGGAGGGCATTACAAAAATGGCTATATGCTTTGTTCCAAAGTGCAAAAAGGCGATTTTTTCCGTTTTGTTCCAAAAGTGCAGGATGCCGGAAAATATCGTGTTTATTACCATTGCCCTGTTCAAGCTAATCGTGATATTCCTGTGAAAATCGCTATTGATATCCGGTCGGCTGAGGGCTTGAGCGAAATTGCTTTCGACCCGCGCGAAGCCGAAGATGAATTTGGACAGTCGAGTAGCTGGAAAGACCTCGGCGTGTACGGGTTTGCACCTGGACAACCGGCGAGCATTACGGTAAATGGCGATAAATCAACAGGTCCGATTTTTGCAGACGCCGTGATTTTGAAAATTGAAAACGTTCCTTAGAGTAAAAATCAAACAATGTGTCGCTTTCGGAATGGAAGCAATTGAAAAACGACGAACGAAGCAGGAGCAGAGGCCGCTTGCGGACTATGCCCTGCAAGGAGAAGTTCTTTTACGAAGTGATAAAATTTAAAATTATGATAAATAGATTATTATACGTAATTTTCTTTGGTTGCACGGGTGCAATTTTATTCGATGCCTGTCAGGTGGCAGCGCCGCCGTCACACGTAAGGGACGTGGATGTTTGCGTATATGGCGGTACGGCGGGAGGTGTTATAGCTGCCTATTCGGCTAAGATGACGGGTAAAAGTGTGGTCTTGATTGAACCGGGAAAATATCTGGGAGGACTGACCACCGGCGGACTGGGACGTACCGACATCGGTAACAAATATGCCGTGTCGGGTCTGTCGCGCGACTTCTACCGTCGAATCGGCAAGCATTACGGGGAGTTCGAAGGCTGGTTTTTTCCACCAAGTGTCGCTACACAAGTGCTTCATCAATATGTGGACGAAGCCGGACTGGATGTGATATATCAAAAACGGGTTATTTCGGCTGCGAAAGATGGCACACGCATCACACACATCACCCTGGAGGATTCGCAGTCGCCTGACGAGGTAAAACCTGTCCGCATCAAAGCCAAACAATATATAGACTGCTCCTACGAGGGGGATCTGATGGCACGAGCCGGTGTGTCGTACTTTACGGGACGCGAGGATAATACACAATATGATGAGACTTTGAACGGCGTGCAACTGTTAGACCAGCACCAGTTTCCCGACGGCGTCGACCCTTACATTAAAGAGGGCGACCCGACGAGCGGATTGCTGTGGGGGATCAGCAGCGCGTCCGTACAGCCAAACGGGACTGGCGACAAAAGTTTGCAGGCATACAATTTCAGGCTGTGCCTGACCGACGTCCCCGAAAACCGTGTTCCGTTCAAAAAACCGGCTGAGTATGATCCGGCGAAATACACTTTGCTCGCCCGCGCTATGAAAAAAATGGATAATACAGATATGAACCAGTATCTGCTGTTTGCCTGGGGTATGCCCGAAAGGAAGATCGACGTGAACAACCGCGGACCTTTGTCGACCGACATGATTGGCGCCAACCACGAATATGCAGAAGCCGACTATGCCACCCGTGCCAGAATATGGAAGGAGCATGAAGATTATACGAAAGGATTGATGTATTTCATGGCCAATGACGAAAGCCTGCCCGAAGTGTTCCGCGCACAAGTGCGGGAATGGGGATGGGCAAAAGACGAGTTTGTCGACAATGACAACTTTCCGCATCAACTGTATATCCGCGAAGCGAGGCGACTGAACGGTGAATATGTGATGACCCAGCACAACTGTCAGGGCGACGAAACGGTGGGCGATGTCGTTGGATTAGCCGCATACGGCATGGATTCTCACAACTGCCGGCGTATTGTGGTGAATGGCATGGTGAAAAACGAGGGCGATGTGCAGTTTGGCGGGTTTCCGCCGTATCCTATCGCGTACCGGTGTCTGACACCCAAACGGGAAGAATGTACCAATCTGTTAGTTCCGGTTTGCGTATCGTCCACACATATTGCCTTCGGTTCGATCCGCATGGAGCCTGTTTTCATGGTGTTGGGGCAGTCGGCGGGCGTAGCCGCTTCCATGGCCATTGACGGTAACACCGGCGTACAGCAGGTCGACATCGTGGAACTGCGAAAAAAACTGGCTGATGACCCGCTGTTGAACGGTTCGGTACCCGAAATAATGGTGGACGACACCAACATCGACAAGATCAAGCGGCGCGGTTACTGGTATAAACGTTTCGGGAACAATTACAAATTGAGTTACATGTTTTGTCCCGAAGCGAAAGAAGGCGTATTTTTCAGTTTCATACCCCATGTCAAAAAAGCCGGTAAATACCGCGTATATTTTTATTGTACCGCGCAAAGCCAGGCCGATACGCCTCAGCGTCTGGCTATCGACATACAGACGGCTTCCGGTGTGCACGAAGTGGTTTTCGAGCCGCAGCGTATTGAGGAAAAGGACGGACAGACAGGCAGTTACTGGAAAGACCTCGGCGCATACGATTTTCCGGAAGGACAGACGTCAAACATTACAGTCAATGGGGGCAAGTCGGCAGGGCCGCTCTTTGCCGATGCGGTACTGCTGGTGAAGGAAAAATGAGACTGAAAGTATTTATTTTTCTGCTTGTTGTGACGGTTTCTCCACATGGCAGGTTGCCGCGATTGGTCGACAATGACCTCATCGACCATCAATGGATGATCGAAATGGGCGGTACATCCCATACCTGGCGTGACGCCGAGGAAATACGCGATGAATTACTACGGCTGATATATGGCATCTGGGGATTCCGAAAAAACTATGATAAACGCGAAAGCGCCGCTATCGACAGTTTTGCATTAGTGTGGGTAGGTCATGTACTGAGTACACGCGAAACCTATCGTCTGCTGGGCGATTATGTGCTCAATGAGCATGATGTGACGGAGCAGGTATTGCATCCCGACCGTGTGGCTTATGGCGGCTGGGGATTAGACGACCATCCGTCGAAAGGCTTTTTACAGCGCGACCACTATAACAATCATACGCATGGCGGCGTACTTCATTCGATACCGTTTCGTTGCCTCTATTCCAAAAATATTGATAACCTGCTGATGGCAGGCCGCAACATCTCGGCCAGCCACGTAGCGATGACCGGAACGCGGGTCATGCTCACCACTTCGGTGATCGGGCAGGCCGCGGGAACGGCGGCGGCATTATGCGTTAAACGCCGTCTAACGCCCCGCATGATCTGTCAGGAGCATATCGCCGACCTCCAGCAGCAACTGCTCAAAGACGGCGCCTACATCATCGAAATGAAGAACGAAGACCCTGCCGACCTGGCATTGAAAGCCAAAGCCACCGCTTCGTCCGAATTGTCTTCCGCTTCGGAGGCTGTCAACGGATATGGACGGGCGCGTTTGGAAACAACCTGTAAAGATGCCACATTTCGATTGAACGCCTGGATACCTGATTTTCACCGGCAAGAGACACACTGGCTACAATTAGAGTGGGACGCGCCACAAACATTCAATGTGGTACATGTGAATTTTCAATCGAAAGAACTAACGCCTGCCGGCTTTGAATTACAGGCATTTGCCGATGGTGAATGGAAAAGCCTGCAAAAAATTGTTAACCAGATGCGAAACCGACGGAATGTACTCGTAACACCGGTATCCGGTATCCGAAAAATAAGAATCCTGCTTACCGATAACACCGTACATGGCGGTATCTGTGAAATAAGGGTTTACAATGAAGATGAACAACGTTTGGCAGTTGCCAAACGCACCAACCGGGCCAACCTGAACGACGGAGTTATTGCGTTTCCTTGGGAGAGATAAAATGGATAAAAAGGATAAAATGGATAAAAAGGATAAAATGGATAAAAAGGATAAAATGGATAAAAAGGATAAAAAGGATAAAAGGAGATAAAGAGGATAAAAACTAACAATTAGTAATTAGTAATTAAATTAAATATTATGCACAGACGAAATTTTATTAAATCAGCGGCTTTGGGAGCCGGGGCAATCAGCGCCGGATCGCTGCAGGCCATGTTAGCGCCGGATGTTGCGGGGGCGCCAAAGCCTCTGGCAATGGCTCCCTATTGTTTACTTCCCGCGCATGAAGTCCCGGTCATTGCCGATGTGGACGTGTTGATTGTCGGCGGCTCTTCGGGGGCTGTCGCCGCTGCTGCTGAAGCTGCTAACGGGGGCGCTTCGGTTTTTTTGGTTGCCCCGATGCCTTATTTAGGCGAAGATATTTGCGGTACTTTGCGACTGTGGAAGGAAAACGATCAGCCTTCCACGCCTTTGGCAAAACGCGTTTTTGCAAACGATCAGCCACCTGTTCCGTTACATGTTAAAACGGTGCTGGAAGATGAGTTGCTATTGCAGAACATACCTTTTTTATACTGTAGTTATTGTGTTGACTTACTGTATGATGACGCCGGTCAGCCGGCAGGCGTACTGATTGCAAACCGAAGCGGTTGCCAGGCGATACGGGCAAATATCATCGTCGATGCCACATTGGACGCAACAGTTGCCCGCGCAGGAAATTTATTGCCCCAAAGTTCAGGCGATAAACAGCATTATGAATATATCGTTGTAGGAAATGCAGAAAAGAAGGATGCGCATATTGTTGAAACCGTTCAGATGCCTACTGCACTTCAGGTGGGGAGAACAACCTATACGGCGCGCCGCTATGTGTTTGAGTTTCCCGACGCCGGCAATGATTATGCAGCATTGAGCGCTATCGAACAGCAAATCCGCGACATCACCTGGGATCCCGATCAGGTTGACAGCGCCGACATGTTGTTTTATGTACCCGTGCAAGCCATTAAAAACGCTTCCTCCGGCGCTGTTAGCGTCGGGAATATTCCTTTCGATGCGCTTCAACCGCAAAACATAACCAGTTTGTATCTGTTGAACGGATATGCAGGCGTCTCGCGCGATACAGCGCGTCAGTTGCTTCGTCCGGTATCGTTGATGGAATTGGGCGCCCGTCTGGGCAGGGCGCTTGCTGCACAGGCAAAAGGGATGACGCGAGCGCAAACCGTCAATATACGTTCGACAAACGGGAAAACCGTCAAAGCTATCGGAAAGGAAATTGCAGCGCCTTTGCGACCGGCTTTCAACAAGGGAACATTGAAACTTTCTGATAATCAGCTGCCTGTAATGGGCGAATATGACATGATCGTTTTGGGTAGCGGTACGGCCGGCGCCCCTGCGGGCATCAGTGGTGCGCGGCATGGAATCCGTACGCTGTCGCTCGAATACCTGCACGGCATGGGCGGTTGCGGAACCATGGGCCTGATTGGCCGATACTGGGACGGTTTTCGTGAAGGTTTTACGAAAGAGATAGATGCCGGCGTGTATGCGATGGTTTCCGGAGAACATCCGCGACAAAAAAAGAAATATGACGAAGAATGGTGTTCCGACTGGAAGATTGAATGGTATCGCAGCGAAATACGCAAGGCAGGCGGTGATATCTGGTTTGGCGCGCTGGGTTGTGGCGCAGTCATTGATGGCAACCGTGTATGCGGTATCATAGTGGCGACCCCATACGGTCGCGGTGTTGTTTTGGCCAAAACGGTCGTCGACAGTACCGGGAGCGCCGATGTCGCCATAGCCGCCGGGGCTGACTATGATTATACGGGCAAACATACGGTAGCTATACAGGGCGCCGGTTTGGCCTGGCGCAGTCCCGATGATTTCTACAACAACAACGACTGGACGTTTATTGATGATGCGGACATACTGGACATATCACGCGTCTTTGTAGCTGCAAAAGCCAAATACAAAGGCAGGTATGACATTGTAAAAATACCACAAACCCGTGAACGCCGCAGGGTCATAGCCGATCACAATGTGTCGGTACTCGATGTCATCAACGGGCGACGCTATCCGGATACACTTTCGTACCATACCAGTTCGTTTGATACGCACGGCTATACCATTGATCCCTATTTCACGCTCAAACCGCCGGAACGAAGGCATAAGATATACAACGCCGATGTGCCGTTACGAACCCTCCTGCCCAAAGGATTGGACGGAATTCTTGTGACAGGTCTCGGTACGGGCGCCCACCGTGACGCCATGCCGGTCATACGCATGCAGCCCTGCCTTCAGAACCAGGGTTATGCTGTCGGGTATTTGGTTGCAGTAGCCGTCAAGGAGAAAAAGGAACTCCGTCAGGTGGATATGAAGAAGATACAGCAACACCTCGTGAGCATGGGCAACCTGCCCGAACGCGTATTGACCGACAGGGATAACTTCCCATTTTCGGATGCGCTGTTTGCCGCTGCCGCCGCCACTCTTCCACAGGAGATGGAAGGACTGGAAATCGTGCTGACCGAACCCGGGCGCGCCATCCCGTTGCTGAATCAACATTTCCGGCAGAAATCGGGGACGCGCGACCGGATCAATTATGCACATGTCCTGTCGATGCTGGGCGAAACAAACGGTTTGCAGACGCTGATTGACGAAGTGAACAGTATCACTTCATGGGATGCAGGATGGGCTTATACGGGAATGGGACAGTTCGGCCCTTGCATGAGCCGTTTAGACAGCCTCATCATGTCCCTGGGCGCCACCCGCAAAACGGAAGCCCTGCCTGCCATCATCACCCATGCCGAACGCCTGACGCTGATTCACGACTTTTCGCACTTCAGGGCAGTGAGCGTTGCATTCGAAACGATTGGTAATAAAGCGGCAACCCATGTGCTGTACGATTTGCTGCACTTGCCGGGAATACAACTTCCCGCTGTTTCCACCTATCAGCAGGCGCGTAATACGGCGGCTTTGGATACCAACGATACGCTGGAGCGCAACAAGGTACTGAAAGTGCTTCATTTAGCCAGGGCGCTTTACCGCTGTGGTGATAAGCACGGTCTGGGCGCTTCCATCCTGCGGTCTTATGCCGATGATTTGAATAATCATTATGCGCGTCATGCGAAAGGAGTCTTAATTTAAATTATGAATTATATGAAGAAATTATTATTTACGGCAGTGTTATACTGCTTTATGAATGTAGTTTTTGCACAGGAGCGCTACGATGTGGTGATTGTCGGGGGGACACCCGGCGGTATTATGACGGCTATTGCAGCTGCGCGCGAAGGCAAGACTTCCGTGCTGCTTGAACGGACTAACCATTTTGGCGGTTTGCCTGCCAACGGACTGGGTGCTACCGATATCGGCACGCGCAAAGCGACGACGGGTTTGTTCAGGGAATTTGTCGACCGTGTGCAGGCGCATTATGTCGGCAAGTACGGGAAAGATTCCGAACAGGTAAAGGTATGCAGCGACGGTTATCATTTCGAAGCGTCGGTGGCCGAACAGGTGTTTACCGATATGCTGGCCGAACAGAAAGGAAAAATCACCGTTCTGAAAATGCGACAGTTCGATGCAGAGCCGCGTAACATCGACATGAGTAACGATGTGATCACTGCTATCCGTATCCTCAATCGCGAGACCGGACAGATTGAAACCTACAAAGGCAAAGTCTTTGTGGATGCTACGTATGAAGGCGATCTCGGCGCTGCGGCTAAGGTGCCTTTCCGTTTGGGACGCGAAGGGAAAGATGAATTTAACGAACCCGGCGCCGGTGTTGTATATAAGTACTGGGGCGGTCGCGAGCAGGATTGCAGTACGTTTCAGGCCGACAATGCCGTACAGTCGTACAACTACCGGCTGTGTCTGACCACCAGTCCGGCGAATCGCGCTCCGGTGAAAAAGCCGGCTCATTACGACCGCGAAGAGTTTGCCTCGTTGGTGGAAGATGTGTGGACTGGTTTGAATACAGGCGTTGAGATGCTGGGCGTAACGCCCGAAATGATGGAAGCCAACCGCAGGCACATCGCCAAAGGCAATCCAACCCAGCTACCCGGCGACCGGTGGGGCATCGCCAAAATCACCAATATGGTGGAGCTACCCAACGGTAAAACAGACGCCAACAACCAGCACATGGCGTTCATATCTACGGATTTACCGGAAGAAAACTGGCCATGGCCGACTTCAGGATGGGATTGGCGCGACCGGTATGCACAACGATTGCAGGAATATATCACCGGATTGATCTGGTTTGCCCAAAACGATAAGGAGCTGCCCGCCCATTTCCGCAAAGCATGCCTTGAATGGGGATTTGCAAAGGATGAATATACGGATAACGATAACTTCCCGCGTCAGGTATATGTCCGTGAGGGTCGCCGCTTCGAAGGCGAATATTTCTTTACAGCCAGCGATGCCACGCCGGTAACGCCGGGCAAACGTCCGCCACTGCACAAAAACAGCATCACCGCCAGTCATTATGCACTCGACTCACATGCCGTACGCAAACGCGAATCCGGAAAAATTCACTTGGACGGATTCCTGAGTTATCCGTCGGCGGTATATACGGTGCCTTATGGCGTGATTGTTCCTCAAGGTGTTGATAACCTGCTGATACCTGTTCCGGTATCCGGCAGTCATATTGGATTTTCCACTTTGCGTATGGAGCCATGCTGGATGGCAATGGGTCAGGCAGCAGGAATTGCCGCATCAATCAGCATCGACGAACAGGTAAAAATCAAATATGTGCCGATGGATAAGTTACAGGGCAAACTCTTGAAGCAAAAAGCGACCCTGTTCTATCTCCGTGATGTGGATGTGAACAGTCCTGACTTTGAAATGGCACAGTATATGGGCTTGTTGGGTTATCTGCCCGATTGGGAAGCCAGGCTGGATGCAACGGTCGATGCCGAAACGGCTACGTTATGGAGTGCGTTAAGCAAAACCAAAGTCAATACCGGTATTAATCGAAAAGAAGCCTTGCAGCGAATATTTATGATGCTGGCGCCTCGGATATAAAAATAAATAAACATATTTTTGTATTTCTCCCGGCTTGTACTATCTTTGCAATTGAAAATGTAAAACAATTTTTTAATTGCAAAGACTATGTATAATGTCAGAAAATTGCCTGTCGGGATTCAGGATTTTGAGGATTTGCGGACAACCGGTTATCTGTATGTGGACAAAACCGCGTATATCCATCGTTTAGCAACTACCGGAAAGCCCTATTTTCTGGGTCGTCCGCGCCGTTTTGGCAAGAGCCTTTTGCTTTCTACCATGAAAGCCTACTTTCTTGGAAAAAAAGAACTTTTCGAGGGTCTGGCGATTGCCGGTCTGGAGAAAGAATGGATAGAATATCCTGTTTTTCATCTGGATATGAATGTGGAAAGTTATTTCAATCTTGGTTCGCTACATTCGGCGTTGAATACCAATCTGAAAGTATTGGAAGAAAGATGGGGAAAAGATGATTGTGACGAAACTGCCAGTGCGCGTTTAACGACTCTGATACGCCGCGCCTACGAACAAACAGGGCGCAAGATTGTGATATTAATTGACGAATATGACAAACCGTTGCTTGGTACGATGGACGACCTGAACGTGAATGACGACATCCGCAGAGAATTGAAAGGTTTTTACGGCGTCCTGAAAAGCGCGGACGCCTACCTGCGTTTTGTATTTCTGACCGGTGTCACCAGATTCGCAAAAGTGAGCGTTTTCAGTGATTTGAACCATTTGTCGGATATTAGCCTGTACGAAAATTATGCCGGGATTTGCGGTATTTCGGAAACAGAGCTGAAACAGTATTTTCAGCCGGAAATCGAGAGGATGGCTTCAAAACATGGTAAAACTTACGAACAAACGCTTTTCGACCTGAAAAAACGTTATGACGGCTATCATTTTTCCGAGAACGTCGAGGGAATGTATAATCCGTTCAGTCTGTTGAGGTCTTTTTCGGAAGGCAGGTTACGCGATTACTGGTTTGAGACCGGTACACCCACATTTCTTGTACAGATGCTGAATAAGTTGAATTTTGATATTCCGAGTTTGGAAAACGAAGTTAAAATTCCGGTTCGCTCCATTTCCGAATACAAGGTTGGAGGCAACGATCCCGTACCGCTGCTGTATCAGAGCGGATACCTGACGATTAAGAATTACGACGCGCAGTATGAAAAGTATGTACTGGGCTTTCCCAATGATGAGGTGAAGTACGGATTCATCTACGAACTGATGCCCGCCTACATGCCGAAGACGAATATCCTGACGGAGTTTTTTGCCGGAGACTTTGTGGAAGATTTGCGCAGGCATCATGTGGAAGGTTTTATGACCCGCCTGAAAGCATTTTTTGCCGGTATCCCCTACCGGCTTAACAACAAAACGGAAAAACACTATCAGACCGTGTTTTTTCTCCTGTTCAAGCTGATGGGTCAGTTTGTCGAAGTCGAACCGCGAAGCGCCGCAGGACGCGCCGACGCTGTTGTCACAACCGAAGATACCGTATATGTGTTTGAATTTAAGCTCACCGGAAACGGAACGGCCGAAGAGGCGCTGAAGCAGATCGACGACAAGGGCTATCTGATTCCCTTCATCGCGGGAAATAAACGGCTGGTAAAGATCGGCGCCGAGTTCAGTACGAAAACAAGGGGATTGAGCCGGTGGGTAATAAGTGACGGATTTGATGTTATACAATAATAATTTACAAATATGAAAAAATATCTTTTTTTAACAGGACTTTTGCTTGTCCATCCGACAGTATTCTGTCAGGAATTTCCGAAGATTGATGAAAGTGTGCGTATCAATCAGTTGAAACCGCCGCAGGGGATAGTGAGAATGGTTTTTGATACCGACACCTATAATGAAATCGACGACCAGTTTGCTTTGTCCTACGCTTTTTTATCGGAAGAAAAAGTCAGGGTCGAAGCGGTGTATGCCGCCCCGTTCAGTAACAGCCGTTCCGACGGACCGGGCGACGGGATGGAAAAAAGTTATCAGGAAATTTTACGGTTGTTAAAACTGCTAAAGAAATCGCCGGACGGATTGGCTTTTCGGGGATCGACCGACTATTTGAGGGATGTTTCAAAACCGCACAGAAGCGATGCGGCGCTCGACCTGGTTCAAAAAGCGCTGAAAAGCAGTCCGGAGGACCCGCTGTACGTTGTTACCGTTGGATGCATTACCAATGTTGCATCGGCAATACTGATTGATCCTCAGATTATTAAAAACATCGTAGTTGTCTGGCTTGGCGGAAACATTTTGGACTGGCCAAGCCAAAAGGAATTTAACCTGATGCAGGATGTGCTGGCTGCACAGGTCGTTTTTAACTCCGGCGTCCCTTTGGTCATTACGCCCTGCATGGGGGTCGTCTCTCATTTTCATACAACGATTCCCGAACTGGGTCATTATTTGAAAGGAAAGAACGAATTATCCAATTACCTGTATGAAACGGTCGTTGGGTATAACCGGCGAAATCTGGAGGCATGGTCGAAAGAAATATGGGATGTGGTGGCTGTCGCCTGGGTGGTTAACCCTTCATGGGTTCCGTCAAATCTGGTGCACAGCCCCGTATTAACCGATCAGGTAACCTATAGCGTCGACAGGTCGCGCCATTTTATTCGAATGGCTACGTCGATCAACAGAGACGCCATCTTTCGCGATTTATTTTCCAAACTGACTAAATAAGAAAGAAATTTATAAAAAATAGCGATGAAAAGAATGATTTTTGCAATTATTGCACTGTTTGTTTTGTTAATTGATGAGCCGTCCCTTGCACAGCAGCGAACAAGGGAAGTGAAATGGGTTAATCCTGAAATTACAGAAATGGAAGGGTTAAATCATTGTATATTAAAGAGCAATTCACTTGCGTGTGATGTGGGGTATGTGGTCTGGACACCGGACGGATATGCTCAAAATCCGGAAAAACGTTATCCCGTTCTCTACTTTCTGCATGGACTGGGAGGAAACGAGACGTCGGATGCCGCCTCATTTGCAGGCAGGGTTTCAGCAGCGATTAAGGATGGGCTTCTACCGCCTTTGATCTGTGTGTTTCCGAATGGAGGCGTTCAATGGTATCAGGGTGAAGTCGAAAAAATGATCATCGACGAACTGCTTCCCGCCATCGACCGTGATTACCGTACCTTAGCCAAAGCACAGTCGCGCGCCTTGACCGGATTTTCGATGGGAGGCTACGGATCGGTTTGTTTATCGGTGATGCATCCTGAATTATTCTGTGCGGCAGGCAGTCTGGGCGGCCGTCTTCGTGCAAGCGAACAGCTAACGGCAGCTACCGCAAAAGCGATGCCGGTATGGAAGAAAAATAATTTCGGCTTTTTCTTTGTCAACGGCGATAATGACCGCCCGGATGAATTTAAGGACTTTGCCGCCGGTTTAAGCAGGAACGGGATAGATAACAGGGTAATGGTATTGCCGGATACCGGACATGACCTCGGCAAATATTTCAACGAATCGTCGGGAGAAATGTTTAAACTGTTAAAAGCGCATATTGAAACCGATTAGGGGAAAGGCATGAACCTTGCCCCTGCAAACATCAATCACTAACCGCTAACTCATGTCTATTACACGAAGAACTTTTATCAAATCCACTTCTGCCGCGCTTGCTTCGGGAATGGTAATGCCGCCGTTTACAGTCGCACCGTCACAGGGCGAATCTGCTAACGAAGCGATAAGGGAACCGGATATTGAAAACTATATGTGGCAGCAGCGGATTGCGGCGCATGTTATGCGGATCAGCGGGCCGCTGACCCATCCGTTTGAATCTGTGCACATCGGTAATGGCGACATTGGCGCCAGCGTCAATATTTTCCCCCATGAAATAAAATTTATGCTGGCAAAATCGGACATTTGGGATTCCCGTTTCGATGCTGATCCCGAAAAAATTGTACTTAAACATGACGATTTAATTCAATTGATGAAGGAAAAAGACCGCGACCTGTATCACGAATGGGAAGTGGGCAAGGAAAAAGCGGATTACATCGTGGACTGGCTTGCGTCGAACGACGCCCACACATCGGGGCTGGCGCTCAAGCGCGCCGGATGCGTACGACTGTACCATCCGGGGCTTTCCAACACAAAGGTGGAGACGAAAGTCCGGCTTGCGGACGGCGTGGTGGAGACGGAATATATTTTTTCTAAGGGTAAACTTGTGGTACGCGGTTTTGTGGAAAGGGTGAACAACCGGTTCTGGCTTCAGGTGGAATCAGTCGGCGAAACGCCCTGGTTTGTATTGATGGTTGAAAAGGAACCGGACGATGCAGACATCACACTGCCGTTGCCGGTGACGCAAAAAGAGAGAGGCTTTCTCGCCACTATCAGGCAAACGATCCCTGCAGGCCATGATATGCCGGAGTTTACCTGGGCGCTGGCGGCAGCGTTCCCAAGGGGAAAGCAAGGCGTGGACGCGCGTAATGTGGAACAACATGCCTGGCGGCTTCGGGAATATTGCGCACTGCAACCCGGGTTTACGGCGGAATTGTGCGTGGCGATTATAACGGATAAGGATGGCGAGGGCGATCCCCGTACACGGGCCATGGCGTTGGCGTCGGAAGAAAAACCTTTTAACGAAATTTTTGCCGCGCATCAAAAGGAATGGGAAAAATTCTGGCAGACATCCAATATCTTCCTTAGTGACAAGGAGTTAGAATCCGTCTGGTACCGGAACCATTTTGGCTTCGGTTGCGCTATGCGCCGGAAAATGACGCCTTTGGGTAGCGGCGGTAACGTGGCGATCCGCGACTTTGCACCCTGGCACGGCGATATTCACATGAACCATAATTTTCAAAAATGGTTCTGTACCGCGTTTGCTACCAATCATGCCGAGTGGATTGACGTCTATGCGGATTTTATCGAAGACAAGATGGAAATGTTTGAATATCAGGCGCAGTTGATATTCGGCCTGGACGGCGCTTACTGCGATCTTTCCTACCTGCCCTTTATGCTGAAAGAACATTGCAATTTTGATAATTTCATCGGTAGGGCGCTGGCCATGACAGGCTGGGCGGGACTGCCACTGTGGCAGCACTGGCTGTACATGCGCGATAAGGAATGGCTCCGCAAGCGGGCGTATCCGTATATCCGTCGCGCCGCGCAGTTCTATTATAACTACTTAGCGAAATATTCCAATGAAACGGGGGAGATTTTCCCTTCTATCCGTCTGGAAGAACCGGGCTGGAAGAAAGACTTTATCCGCAACCGGAATGTACTGACAGATTTGTGCATGTTTAAAAAGACTTTCCAATACGCAATAGATGCAGCGGAAATACTGGGCGAGGATAAAGAATGGCGCAAGAAATGGGCACAGGCCATGAAACGCGTACCGGAGATTGGCCACGGTTTCACTGAAGACGGAGAGGGCTGGATCGCCCTGGATAGGGACTGGCACACTGTGGAACCGAAACGCCGGGTCGATGAAGCCCGCTACAGCCGCTGGGGTGGCGGCGGATGGATTGTGTACCCTGGCGAACATGTGACGGGCGATGGAGACGATTCCCTGACGCTGGCGTTGCGCGACATGATGCGCAGGACAGATCTGATGAATCCCTTTATTTCAAAAATATCCGGCGAAAACATTTATCCGGGCGTGCCTGTTATCCACCCGATTTCATCCCTTGTTCCCACGATTCGCCTTGGGGTGACGGAGCATTTTGACACTATCCGGAAAGTACTGCTGGCCCACCGGATGACTTATGGACAATCCAGTTCCTACATGCTTTCAGGAAACGAAATACCGAAAGAAGTGAATTCAAGTTCAGGTTATTTGTGGTATGACTGGCGGGCTGTGGAAAATAAGTATGCCGGCGTGCTGGCAATCACTGAAATGCTGTTACAAAGCCAGGGAGGAATGATACGGTTGTTCCCCTTTTTCCCGAAAAACATCGACACAGCCTTTAATGGCTTCCGTGCAATAGGCGGGTTTGTGGTTTCGGCGCGACGGGAAGCCGGCGCTGTCAACGCTGTAATCCATAGCGAATCAGGCTTGCCGGTTCTGCTGAAAACAGCAGTAAAACCCAATGCTGTCGAAAGCAACGGAAAAGCCATTTCTTATTCACACAAAAATGGCGTTTTACGTTTCGATACGCGAATCGGCATGGACTATACAATCCAGATACCTCCGGAAAAGTCATAAAGCCAAAGTTTCTCACTGTCAATACGATTCATAGCTCTTAGCTAACATTGACAAAAAAATTAATGATTTCACTCTGACTGAAATATTTTTGTATTTCAGAAAATGCGTTTATCTTTGCGCTGTCAGGTGCATTTAGTAGTCGTATATATCATTTTTTTGCAATGTTATCATGAAAAAACAGAATAGCCTTACCATAGTCGATATAGCACAAATGCTCAATGTGTCAAAATCGACTGTTTCACGCGCTTTCAGAGATTCCCACGATGTTCATCCTGAAACAAGAGGCCGCATTCTCAATCTGGCAAAAGAATTGGACTTCGAACCCAATACGATAGCTAAAAGCCTGAAGGAGAAAAAGACTAAAATTATTGGGGTTCTTATTCCCAGTTTCTCCCTGCCATTTTATGCAACAGCTATTTGCGGTATTCAGGAGCAGGTTTCAAAAAACGGCTACAACTTGATGATTTGCCAGTCTAACGAAACGTACACTGATGAAGTTAATTGTCTCAAAGCATTGATTTCATGTAAAGTAGATGGGATTATTATGTCTGTTTCGTCCGAAACTGTAAGCAATAACCATATCGTTCAGCTTATAGAAAAGGGTATTCCCGTTGTACTGTTCAACCGTACTACCAGTCTTGATATTTCAACTGTAAAAGTTGACGATTACGGAGGCGCCTATCAGATGACAGAACACTTGATCTCAAGAGGATATAAAAAAATTTTTTATATTTCAGGCCCTCCTAACCTGCTTTTGTCACAACACCGTCTTGCAGGCTTCAAGGACGCCATGTACGTCAATAAAATTGATGTGACGGATAATATGGTCATTCCATCGTCGTTCACCATCGAAAGTGGAAAGGATTCGGTAGCCGGCATTTTATCCGGGGGAGAGAAACCTGACGCCATTTATTGTGTTTGCGACATTGTCGCTTTCGGAGTAATTCAATATCTTAATGAACATGGTTACAGTATACCTAAGGATATCGCAGTAGCCGGATATACCGACGAACCGGCTGCCTCGTTGATTCATCCATCGTTAACCACTATCCGGCAACCCATTAAGGAGATCGGAATCAAAGCGGCAGAATTGTTATTTCGCCAGCTGAAATATAGCAATTATACACCGGTTATGATTACTATGCCCGTTCAGCTTATGGTACGGGAATCAACCTAACGGTTTACAGGGTTTTTCTTTATTTTTCATCTTTGCCATGCGGAGAGACAGGGATTCGAACCCTGGGTACCCGTAAGAGTACAACGGTTTTCGAGACCGTCCCGATCGACCACTCCGGCATCTCTCCTAAAACGGCGCAAAAATAGATAAAAAAAACGGTGCGACAAAATATTTTTTATATATACCCATATCTTTGTACATGATTTTTGAGTAAACGTAAAGATAATAACAAAAATAAA
>Ga0082212_10004713_pt1 | contig 18813 bp, 13 predicted proteins | sample TergutNt197P3_FD_71548 | JGI IMG/M metagenome (GOLD analysis project Ga0082212, IMG submission 71548) | Neocapritermes taracua P3 segment gut microbial communities from Petit-Saut dam, French Guiana - Nt197 P3 | ecosystem: Host-associated > Arthropoda: Insects > Digestive system > Gut ...
CGGGGTAGGGATAGAACATTTTTCAAGACTTGAAGCCGACCAAGCGACTTGCTCATGCAAGAAAGAGTACAATTCCGGCTACCCCCTGACCTGGAACGCGAATTGCGTGTGCTCGAAATCGTGCTACTTGTATATTGACTTGTGTAGTGGGCGCGTGCTAAAATAGCGACCGGGCGCATATGCGTAAAATTAAGGCGTCATATATCCGTATGAATGCAGTGTGGAGGAGAGCTCAATGGAACAAAAGTTAAAAATCCTTATTGTCGATGATTCCTTGATGAGTTTGGAGATACTGCGTTCAATGCTGCTGAAAAACAGCGCGGGCGTCGTCGGCAGCCAAGGCGAAGCGCGTATCCCGTACCATTTTGATATTATAGTTGCTATGTCAGGTGAGGAGGCGCTTGAAAAAGTAAGAGCCGAGAAACCTGACTTAATTATTTTGGATATTATCCTGCCAAAAATGGACGGTTTCGAATTCCTCAATATACTAAAAAGCTCAGAGGAGACGCAAGGCATACCGGTGATAGTCATTTCGGGACTCGATAACGAGGTGGACGAGGAAAAAGGCCTTCTGCTTGGCGCGGTGGACTATGTCAAAAAGCCATTCAAAGAGAATCTTGTTTTGGCGCGGATGAGCACTCACCTCAAGGTTATAGACCAAATTCGCATTATTGAGAAAATGAGCATGTATGACACGCTTACGAATATACCTAACAGGCAGAATTTCAACATAAGGGCAAAAGCAGACGGGGGGCGGGCAGTCAGGGAGCAGACGCCTATAAGCGTCATGATCATCGATATAGATCATTTCAAAAAAGTTAATGATACGCACGGCCACCAGCAGGGCGACATCGCGCTGGTAAAGGTTGCGGAAACCATTGCCTCGACTCTAAGGCGCTCGTCAGATTTGGCTGCTCGTTGGGGCGGCGAGGAATTTGTGGTGCTTTTGCCGAACACGCTTCATGAAAATGCCATGCACATTGCGGAAATAATCCGGGCTGCGGTTGAACAGGCCTCAATTCCGGGCGTAGACGGCAATCCTCCGCTGAATGTTACGATCAGTATAGGGGTTGCTTCCACAACGCCCGATGATACGAGCTTTATGGCCGATTTGCTGAAAGAAGCGGACAAAGCCCTTTACACCGCCAAAGAAACAGGAAGAAACAAAGTGTGCGGATAGACGGCCGATACGACGAAAACTTGATATGAGGGTATGGAAAAATAAATGGGTATTTTCGATGTGATTATGCTGCTTGGCGGAATCGCGCTGTTTCTGTTTGGGATGAACGTAATGTCAACCGGACTGGAGAAACTGGCAGGCGGGCGCCTCGACGGGATCCTGCGGCGCGCTACTTCAAATCCGGTCAAATCATTTGCTCTTGGGACAGGCATAACTGCTGTAATCCAATCCTCATCCGCCGTTACCGTCATGCTTGTGGGACTTGTAAACTCAGGCATCATGACGCTGCACCAGACCGTAGGCGTTATACTTGGCACAAATGTCGGCACGACGATAACCGCGTGGATCCTGTCGCTCACCGGGCTTGCAGGGTCCAGTTTTATTGTCAGAATACTCAAGCCAGATAATTTCGCCCACATTTTTGCCGTAGTTGGCATCATACTCTTTATGTTCATAAGCAAGGTGAAGCAAAAGAACAAGGGCGAAGTGCTGTTGGGTTTTGCGGTGCTTATTGCCGGGATGACCATAATGAGATCATCCGTTTCAGGCCTGGAGAACAGCGAAGCATTCAGAAATGCCCTGACGACCTTCACAAATCCGCTGCTCGCAGTCCTGCTAGGACTGGTCGTAACGGCTATCATACAGAGCTCTTCGGCTTCTGTCGGCATATTGCAGGCGCTGTCGCTGTCAGTCAGCTTGCCGTACATGGTAGCTATACCTATAATTATGGGACAGAACATTGGCACATGCGTCACCGCGTTGCTATCCAGCATCGGCACTAACAGAAACGCAAAAAGAGTGGCGTTTGTCCATGTCTATTTTAATATCATCGGCACAGTGGTATTCATGTGCCTGCTATACATATTGAATGCATTGTTGAATCTCACATTTTTAGAGGGAAATGTGACGGTGGTTTCAATAGCGATAATCCATACTTTCTTCAACTTGGGCACGACGCTGATTCTGGCGCCATTTACGAAGATGCTTGAAAAACTGGCGAAAAAGACGGTAAAAGACACGCCCGGCGAGCAACAAAGATTCGCCTATCTCGACGAGCGACTGCTTGTGACTCCGACCATGGCTATCGCGCAGTGCCGCAATATGATCATGGAAATGAGCATGCTTGCGCGGGATACGGTGATGCTCGCGCTTGAGATGGTGATGAAGTACAATGACAAAACAGCGGATCAGATCCGCGAAAACGAGGAATACCTTGACGCATACGAGGACCATCTGAACACATTCATGTTGAAGTTGTCCGGATTCGAATTGTCAGAAAGCGACGGCTGGCATGTGGGTCAACTGCTTCACATCATAGGCGACCTTGAACGTATGGGCGACCACGCGCTGAACATTCTTGAGAGCGTCGAGGAGATTAGGGACAAAGACTTGTTTTTGTCAGAAAACGCGATACAAGAGGCCGACATTATCCATGCCGCGCTCTTGGATATAGTGAATATGACTATCGAAGCGTTCAGGAATAACGATATCAGCCTTTCCTACCAGGTTGAGCCGTTAGAGCAAGTCATTGACAACCTCACCGGGAAAATGCGTTCGCGCCACATCGCGCGGATGCAGAAAGGGGAATGCTCCGCTGTCATAGGCCTTGCGTGGTCTGATTTGCTTATCAACTATGAGCGCATTTCAGATCACTGCTCGAATATTGCATTTAGCATTATACAGTCCGGCGATCATAAGAAAGACAGACATGTGCTCTTCACAGAAGAGAGGATCAAGGAAAACACGGAATTCATTGTTGCGTATAACGAATACGAGTCAAAATATGAATTGAAGTAGGGAAGAGGGGTTCGAATCCCGACGACCTAACCGCCTTTAGTAATGGATACCGGGTGATATTATCAAACAAAAGCTTATAGAAACAACAGGAGCCGCGCTGGTTTCTGTCTTTCCGATTACAGCGATAGTGTGCATTTTGAGCGTCACAGTGGCTCCGATCCCCGTCGGGACGCTGGCACTGTTTTTGTTTGGCGCAGTATTGCTGATATTGGGCATGGGGTTGTTCGTATTGGGCGTTGATATGTTTCTCGTCAGACTCGGCGAGGACTTCGGCGCGAAAATGATAGCCTCAAAAAGGGTTGCGCTAGTAGCTGTAATCAGCTTTCTGATGGGTTTCATCGTGACGATTGCGGAACCGGCGCTGCTTGTCCAAGCGAGCCTTGTGCCGGGCATTCCCGATGTGGTGATAATTTTCACAGTGTCGGCCGGCGTAGGGCTTTTCCTGCTTGTTGGCGTGTTCCGGATACTTTTGCGCATTCCTTTGTCTACGCTGCTGGTATTTTTATATTTTGGAGTCATGATATTATCCATTTTTGTACCGGATAATTTTGTCGTGATCTCTTTTGATTCAGGAGGGGTAACGACAGGCCCCGTAACTGTGCCCTTTATCATGTCAATAGGGCTTGGGCTGGCCTCTGTCCGAGGCGACAGGGAAGCGCGGGAGGACAGTTTCGGGCTTGTGGCGCTGGGAAGCATAGGGCCTATCATAGCGGTAATGGTTTTAGGGCTGTTCTTTAAGCCGGACAGCGTTTTGCCGGAAATGGCGCACATTCCTGAAGTAGTAATGTCAAGCGACGTGTTGCTGGAGTTTTTTAGAGAAATCCCGAGAAGCATCATAGACGTGGCGTCGGCAATGTGGCCGATCATTGTGGCGCTTTTGGTTTTCCAGTTGTTTACAAGGCGCTATCACAAAAACCAATTGATAAGAGTAATAATGGGGGCCGTCTATACATTTGTCGGCCTTGCCTTGTTTTTTACGGGGGTCAATGTCGGTTTCATACCGATCGGGCAGCATATCGGCAAATACCTGGCTGAATCAAGCCTGAAATGGCTCCTCATACCGCTAGGCGGGGTTATTGGATACTTTATCGTCGCGGCTGAACCGGCGATCCACGTTCTGAGAAAACAGATAGAAGAAATATCCGGCGGCGGCATCCCCGGAAAAGCGGTCCTGCGCTATCTCTCAGCCGGCACTGCCGTGGCTTTGGCGATATCGATGCTTCGCGCCCTCACAGGGATTTCGATTTATTGGTTTTTGGTTCCCGGGTACGCCATTGCCGTGCTATTGACCTTCTTTGTGCCAAAAATATTCATAGGCATCGCTTTCGACTCGGGCGGAGTCGTAACCGGACCTATGATTTCCACATTTCTGCTCCCGTTTTCGATGGGGGTCTGTCTCGACCCGTCAAAAATCATGACAGACGCTTTTGGATTGGTCGCAATGGTAGCCATGATGCCGCTTATTACATTGCAGCTAATGGGTTTCGTTTTCAAGAAACGTATAAACGAGGCGAAGAATATAGACTTGCCAGATGACGAGTTCATAGAACTGGACAATTAATACTTGTATAAGGAGTAGTGTTTCATGGGCGATGACAAAACACGGCGTCCCGCGCTAAAACTGCTGATGATAATCGTTGAACGAAGGCAGACGGACAAGCTGGAAGATTTTTTGCGCGATAAGCAACTGCGTTTCCACTATATGATCGACGCCATGGGGACGGCAAGGAGCGAGGTGCTGAAATCCCTTGGCCTGAGCGGAAGCGACAAAACAATTTGCATCTGCGTGATCAGCGCCGGGGAGGCGGAAAGGCTGGCGTCTTCCGTGACCGACCGTTTTTCGCTTAACAAGCTGGGCAATGGCATAATTTGCATTATGCCGATTACCGGAATAAGCGCAGTCATAATGGAATTGCTGAAAAGCGACGAGAAAGAAAGGACTGAAACCGACATGGAAAACCAGCCGGAAGAGAAAAAGGCTGAACCCGCGTACTCGCTGGTCATTGCAGTAATAGACCAGGGATTCAGCGAGATTCTTATGAGCGCCGCCCGTTCAGCGGGGGCGACAGGAGGGACGATAATTCCCGCAAGGCATTCGGGCGTAGAAGAAGCAGTCAAGTTTTTTGGCGTCACATTGCAGGTTGAAAAAGAAGTCGTGGCGATAGTCGTCCCAAATGAGAACAGGACCGAGCTTATGTACGCAATCGGCAAAAAATGCGGCAAGAATACGGAGGCGCACGGCGCTATCATTTCTATTCCCGTAGAAAGCTGCGAGGGAATTACGATGTGCGCGGCCAAGAGCTGAGCCATTGGTTTATTCTAGCTGTTTTGGCGTTGATACCGGAAGTTTTTAAGCCTGTACAGCTCAACCATACGCAGTCGTTTGAAAGCCGCGAGACCCTCCGGAGATAAATCCTGCGTCAGCGAGCCATTTTCGCGGAATAGAACTGTAGGCGCGTGGATGATGTCTATATAGGCCTGGAGTTCACGCAGGGCTTGCATGTATCCCTCGCCTTCCCATGAGCACAGATCGAACAGCTCGCACATGAGGAACCCGGGCGAAAAGCTTCCGCCGTCGCCGGTGAAGTCGTTTTCAAGTATCTGTTTCGCAGCGTCATTGGCCCAAATGCAATACGGCGTCGAGTAGTAATTATAAAAGCCTTCTTCCGAATCCATGTCGACGTCTATCCCAAGCTCATAGTAGACTGACTGCATATTGCCGAGCCACGGCATGTGATCGCCAAAGACCAGCACGACGACCGGATCGGGATCGCAGCGCAGCGATTCGATGAAGCTTTCGCAGTGCTGCCCTGTCTCGGATATTCCGGACAGGTAATTGTTCAGGATATTAAAAGATTCGTCGGACATCCCGCCTTGTTCGATGACATACGGTTCCTGGGTCCGTACATTGTTGTACGGGCCGTGGTTTTGATACGAGACATTGAAGCTGAAATAAGGCATGCCGCTGTTGCGCGTCCCATACATTTCATGGACAACAGGGAAGAAATCACGGTCGTTGCGGCTTGCGTTTTCGAAATCTTCGATGAAGTAGTACTCATCGAAGCCAAGATAACTGTTTACCGACCGCCTGTCGTAAAACCACATATCACCGGCATGGAACCCCTCGGTATGGTAGCCCTGGCTTCTCAAATAATAAACGTACGAATTAGTCGACGATGCATAGGTGGTCAGGTAGATGTTTCCTGTCAGGAAAAGGCGCTCCGTGTCTATTGTTCCGCCGCCGAAAACATTCGTGACAAGCGCTCCCGAAACAGAATCCGCCTGCAAGCGATGGAACGGGCCGTAAACGTCTTCGGTGAAGTCAAGCGCATCGAACTGCGAGAGGTCCGCGTAGGCTTCGAGCATAATGGTTATTATGTTGACTTTCCTGGCGTCCGGGATATCGGCGTCGCCGTAGGATTCAGACGCTTCCCGAGCCTCGCGGCTGTCGTACCAGTCAGGCAAGAGAGCTTTCATATTTGCCACCGAGTATTTGGCGTCGTAGATGAACGGATATAGGAACCCTCTTCTGATGAAGTTGTAATTTGGAGTCCAGGCAGCCGTTGCGGTATTTTCTGAAGCGCTGCTATAAAGTTCCGTATCCGTATATACAAAAACATATAATATTGCGGATACGGCGATAACGGCGGCTACAGCAATTATTCGCAGGGGGGCGCCACGCGGCTTGCGCTTGAGCATAAGCGCAGATAAAACGACTCCGCACGCGAATGCCGCTGCTGCCAGATATATTTTCCAGTTCATTGTCGGAGAATATATTGAAATGATGGTTCCCGCTTCAAAGAAATACGAGTAGTCCGTCAGGGCCAGGGGGTCCCCGCGCAGCTGGACCTTGAAAAAGTGTATGACGGATATGGCGAGCAAAAACAGCGAGGGGAACGTAAACGCTACCCAAGCCCTTGCGCTTATGAAGTATACGAGGAAAACCAGAATTACAACCGGGAGAATGTTGAGCAAAACGATTAAAAACGACGACATGTATTCATTGAACAGAGGCAATCCGTAGATCGTCGCGCCAAGCAGCAATGACATTATCCCGACGCCTATGCTCAGCGCGGCCAGCATGACATAGTTGAACACCGCGTTTTGCCGCAAACCCGGGATCAAGCCATATATGCGCTTAATGATCGGGTTGGCGCTTTTTGTTTTATCCCCGCTTTTTTCTTTCTCCATTGCAGATGCCGCTTGCCTCCCGAGTCTTGACATAGTCATGTTATGCTGATTTTACATTGTCTTTTCACATTTCTCAATACAATATCGAAATTAATTTTAAGGCTATTCGCATTCTGCCGGGAGGCAGGGGCCGGAGACAAGGGGACGAGAGCAAGCGAGCAAGGAGCAAGGGGACGGTTCTCCTGCTAGGCAAGGGGACGAAGAACCGTCCCCTTGCCTAGCAGGAGAACCGTCCCCTTGCTCCGTCCCCTTGCCTTGGGGTTTTCATATTGTAATAATTCCGGCAATGTGCTACTATATGCACAAAACAGCGTCGGGAGGATTCATGATGATCGATTTGACTATTAATCGGGAAAACCTCGAACAAAACATCAGAAAAGCCAGGGAGAACAGCGTGATTATCCCCAACTTCAAACAGATGCGCGACCCGGACAGATATGTGCCTGAGCGAATCAAAGAGAAACTGCGGGATGTGGGGTTGTGGGACGTAAATCCTCTTAACCTCTTTCGGATCACATGGAAGAATGAACCGAAGATGAGCGGAGGCCTGTATGGCGGACCGAATTTCATCGAGCTCCCAACCGGGCTGACGGGCGTCGACGCAAGGATAATCTGCATGGTTGGCAAGTATTTCCCGACGGGCTGCCATAAGGTCGGAGCGTCGTTCGGCTGCCTTGCTCCAAGGCTTGTAACCGGGCAGTTCAACTCCGGGGCGCAAAAAGCGGTTTGGCCGTCAACGGGCAACTACTGCCGGGGCGGCGCGTTCAACTCAAAGCTGCTCGCGTGCGAGTCGGTCGCCATCCTGCCCGAGGGGATGAGCCGGGAGCGCTTTGACTGGCTGTCGCAGATAGCGGGCGAAGTTTTGGCGACGCCTGGCACTGAGAGCAACGTCAAGGAGATTTTCGACAAGACGAACGAATTGCGGACTACCCGCGACGACGTGATGATTTTCAATCAATTCGAGGAGATGGGCAATTATCTATGGCACTATAATATAACGGGAAACGCGATGGCGGAGGCTTTTGAGAGCATAAAGGGAACCGACGGCAATTTCGCGGGGATATGCCTGACGTCCGGCTCCGCCGGGTCGCTTGGAAGCGGAGACTATTTGAAACAAAAATATCCGTATTCAAAAATCGCAGTTGGAGAGGCCCTGCAGTGCCCGACGATCCTGAATAACGGATTTGGCGCGCATCGGATCGAGGGGATCGGCGACAAGCATATTCCCTGGGTGCATAATGTGAGAAACACGGATATGGCGATCGCAATAGACGACAATGATTCCATGGCCCTGCTGCGGCTTTTCAACGAGCCGGCGGGAAAGGCGTATCTGGCGGATGCGACGGGCATGAGCGATGAGGAAATAGCAGCGCTCGCCCTGATGGGGATTTCGGGCATTTCCAATATGCTCTGCGCCATCAAATTTGCGAAGTATTATGAACTCACGGGGCGCGACGTCGTTGCCACAGTACTTACGGATTCCGTTGAGATGTACCATTCCCGGCTGGGCGAGTTGCGTGAGACGCAAGGCGAGTATACGAACATCAACGCGGCGGCCGATTTCGCGGCGAGCCTGCTCGGAGCAAAAACTGATAACCTGCTGGAGCTGACATATACGGAGCGCAAAAGGATACACAACCTCAAGTACTATACTTGGGTGGAGCAGCAGGGGCGGCGCTCGGAGGAGCTCGACGACCAGTGGTATCACCAGGACAGGACGTTTGAAGCGGTACAAAATCAAACTGAGCAGATCGACGCGCTGATTGACGAGTTCAATGACAGGGTTGCTGCCAATTGACAATTGACAGTTGGAAATTGACCGCTGGAAATCCGGCAATTATGAATTGGGGATTGGAATGAGAGATAACGTGAAGTGGGTAAGGAATGCCTTACAACCGTCTGACTGCTCAAAAAGCATGTCGCTGATGGGTGTGGAGACAATAAAAAAAGTAAGGGAATTCCATAGAAGTTTCCCGCAATACTCCGTCACCCCTTTAGCCGCGCTGGACAATCTGGCTGAATATTTGGGCGTCGGCGGGATATATATCAAAGACGAGTCGCGCAGGTTTGGGCTCAACTCGTTCAAGGCGCTTGGGGCGACTTTCGCGCTGGCGAATTTTATTGCGGAGACCGCAGGGCGGTCTGTATGGGACCTGGATTACAATACGCTTACTTCGCCGGAGACAAAACGGGAGCTGGGCGACTTTACTTTCTATGCGACGACAGACGGCAACCACGGCCGCGCAGTCGCCTGGGCAGCCAGGCAAATCGGGCAGAAATCCGTGATTTACATGCCGAAAGGCTGCCCTCTTGTAAAGCTGGAAAACATCAGGCGCGAAGGGGCCGAAGCATATATCACGGAGCTTAATTACGACGACACTATTCGCTTCACGGCAGAGCTTGCCGCAAAAACCCAGCGCACGGTGATAGTGCAAGATACAGCATGGGAGGGCTATGAGGACATTCCCGGTTGGATCATGCAGGGGTACGCCGTCATGGCGCTCGAAGCCTGCGAGCAGTTGCGGGATTTGGGAGAGAAGCCGACGCATATGCTCATACAGGCGGGCGTCGGGGCGTTTGCAGGCTCGGCGCAGGGGATAGTTTCCAATTATTACGGCGCGGGTTGCCCTGTTTCTTTTGTGGTAGAGCCATATGTGGCAAATTGCCATTACAGGTCTGTGCTCAAAGGCGACGGTTCGATAGTAAACGTCGGCGGAGACATGGATACGATCATGGCGGGGCTAGCGTGCGGCGAACCAAACAAATTGTCTTGGGATATTTTGAAAAACAAGAGCACGTATTTTGCGACGATTGAGGATAAACACGCAGCCCATGGGATGCGTGTGCTTGGCGCGCCATTGCGCGGCGACCCCAGAGTCATTTCAGGAGAGTCCGGAGCTTCAACAATGGGGTTCCTGCTGGAATTGCTTGCGAGAGACGATTTGGCGGAACTCCGCGAAAAAGCCGGGATCGGAAGGAATTCAAAGATACTTTTGTTCAGCACGGAAGGCGACACAGACCCGGATAACTATCGCCGCATTGTTTGGGACGGGAAATACCCTTTGGGCGATTGAGAATATGAATTGGCAATTGAAAACTGGGAATTTCATTTTGAACGTGAAGTTAGGAGCGTAAAGCGTAATATAATTGATAATTGAGAATTAATAATCGACAATTGACATTTAGCATATGGAGGTTGTTTTGCATGGATTTTGAAGCAGTCAGGACGCGGGCGGAATATTATAGGGATGATATGGCGGCTTTTTTGCGGGGCATGGTAAAAATCCCCGGTGAAAGCGGCAAGGAAAAGGGAAAAGTGGAATTCGCCGCGAAAGAAATGCGGCGGCTTGGATTTGACCGGGTCGAGATCGACCCAATGGGCAACCTGCTTGGCTATATGGGATCCGGAAAAACTCTGATAGCGTTTGACGGTCATATAGACACAGTGGGCGTGGGCAACCGGGACAACTGGGATTTTGACCCATACGAAGGATATGAAAACGATAGCGCCATAGGCGGAAGGGGGACTTCCGACCAGGAAGGCGGCATTGTCAGCGCCGTATATGGCGCGAAGATAATGAAGGATCTGGGGCTGCTCAGCGACGAGTATGCAGCGCTGGTCACAGCCACCGTCCAGGAAGAGGATTGCGACGGCCTCTGCTGGCAGTATATCATTAACGAAAGCGGTGTCAGGCCGGAATTCGTAGTCATTACAGAACCGACCGACGGCGGGATATACCGGGGCCAGCGCGGGCGAATGGAGATTCGGGTGGACGTCAAGGGAATATCGTGCCATGGTTCCGCGCCGGAGCGCGGAGACAACGCGATATATAAGATGGCTGATATTCTCCAAAACATCCGGAGCCTGAATGAAAACGATACCGATGAAAGCTGCGGCATCAATGGACTTTCAAAAATGCTCGATGAGAAGTTCAACCCGCAATGGAAGGAGGCGCGATTCCTGGGCAGGGGCACAGTGACGGTCAGCGAGATATTCTTCACTTCGCCGAGCCGCTGCGCAGTTGCGGATTCCTGCTCAGTTTCTCTGGATCGCAGGATGACTGCGGGCGAAACATGGGAAAGCTGCCTTGATGAGATACGCGCGCTGCCGGCGGTCAAAAAGCATGGGAACGACGTGGCTGTTTCCATGTATCAGTACGATACGCCCGCATATACGGGATTGGTCTATCCTATCGAGTGCTATTTTCCGACGTGGGTCATCCCGGAGGACCATCCCGCCACACAGGCAATGGAAAAGGCATACAAAGGCCTTTTCGGAGATACGCGCATAGGCGCCGAGGAAACGGCGGGCGCACGAAGTGCGCGTCCGTTGACGGATAAATGGACTTTTTCCACAAACGGCGTCGCAATAATGGGGCGCAATGGCATACCGTGCATAGGTTTTGGCCCGGGCGCGGAAGCGCAGGCGCACGCTCCTAACGAAAAGACGTGGACACAGGATCTTGTCTCGGCAGCAGCAGTGTATGCCGCGCTGCCGACAGTCTTCTTTGAGCCGTAAGCAGAGGAATGCGCAGGGATTAGGATCGCGTCGGATTCGTATCCGGGCGCACGGACGCCAACACAGTCAATTAATAACTAAAAACTATGGAGAGGCTGGATAAACATGGATATCGATAAGCTATTAGAAACGCTTGGTTCTCTGAAAACAGAAGATATGTACCAAAACGATTTCCTTCTGACATGGGAAAAAACAGACGACGAGATCAACGCGGTATTTGCCGTAGCAGACGCGCTTAGGTATCTGCGCGAGGATAATATTTCGGCGAGGATTTTTGACACAGGGCTGGCGGTCAGCCTGTTCCGCGATAATTCGACACGCACGCGTTTTTCCTTCGCTTCCGCCGCAAATCTTCTTGGATTGGCGGTACAGGATCTAGACGAAGGCAAAAGCCAGATCGCCCACGGCGAAACAGTCCGCGAAACAGCCAACATGATATCGTTCATGGCGGACGTCATAGGCATCCGCGACGATATGTACATAGGCAAAGGCAACGCCTATATGCGAGAGGTGGCAGAAGCTGTGCAGCAGGGTTTTGACGATGGCACGCTCGAACAGCGTCCTACGCTGGTCAACTTGCAGTGCGATATCGATCATCCGACCCAGGCGATGGCTGACATGCTGCATATCATCCATTATTTCGGCGGCGTCGAAAAGCTAAAGGGAAAGAAGCTTGCCATGTCCTGGGCGTACTCGCCGTCATACGGCAAGCCGCTGTCGGTGCCGCAGGGGGTCGTCGGTTTGATGACACGGTTTGGGATGGACGTCTGCCTTGCGCATCCGCCCGGATACGAGGTCATGGGCGACGTCGAAAAAGTGGCGGGGGAAAACGCCGCGACATCAGGCGGCAAGTTCTCAAAAACCAATGATATGGAAGAAGCGTTCAAAGACGCGGACATTGTATACCCGAAGAGCTGGGCGCCGTTTGCCGCTATGGAAAAACGCACCATTCTCTATGGGGATGGCGATGACTCCGGCATAAAAGCCCTCGAAAAAGAGCTTCTTGCGCAAAACGCGAAGCACAAGGATTGGGCTTGCACAGAGAAGATGATGAAAATGACGAAAAACAAGAACGCGCTTTACATGCACTGCTTGCCCGCAGATATAAGCGGCGTGAGCTGCGTGGCGGGCGAAGTGGACGCTTCCGTTTTTGGCCGCTACCGCGAACCGCTGTACAAAGAGGCGGGGTTCAAGCCATATATCATCGCTGCGATGATGTTCCTGTCAAAATGTGAGCATCCGGCAGATATGCTACGGCTGCTGGCCGGCAGCAGCCGGGTGCGCTGGCTGAAATAGAGGAATGATTCTCATGAAAAGGATAGTGCTTGCTTTGGGCGGCAATGCCCTTGGAGACAACCTGCATGAACAGATGATTGCCGTAAAGACGGCGGCGAAAGCGATCGCCGATTTGATAGAAGACGGGTACGAGGTAGTCATCACACATGGCAACGGGCCGCAGGTCGGCATGATAAACCTGGCGATGGAAACCGCTGCCAAGTTCGACGAACACATCTTCTATATTCCTATGTCGGTCTGCGTGGCGATGAGCCAGGGTTATATAGGTTATGATATACAAAACGCGCTGCGTGAGGAACTCCTGAACCGCGGCATAAGCAAACCGGTAGCTACGATAATCACACAGACGCTTGTCGACGCGAACGACCCGGCTTTTGCCGATCCCTCCAAGCCTATCGGAGCTTTTTATTCGAAAGAAGAGGCTGATGATATGTCGCAGCGCGGCTATGACATGAAAGAAGACGCAGGGCGGGGGTGGAGGCGAGTAGTCGCTTCCCCGGCGCCTATCGGCATAGTGGAGAGCGATACAGTCCGCGCCTTGCTGGAGGCGGGACAGATACCTGTTACGGTCGGCGGCGGGGGCATACCCGTCAAGAAGACGGAGGGAAGGCACCTAAAAGGAACGTCCGCCGTTGTCGACAAGGATTTCGCCAGCGCGAAACTTGCAGAAGAGCTAGACGCTGACATGCTGATAATATTGACAGCGGTAGAAAAAGCGGCTCTCAATTTCGGCAAGCCGAATCAGGAGTGGCTGGGCGAAATGACGATAGAAGAAGCGCAGCGATACATAGCCGAAGGCCATTTTGCTCCCGGCTCAATGCTTCCGAAAGTTGAAGCGGCGCTTGGCTTCGTGAAATCCGGCCCCGGCCGCAAGGCGATGATAACAATGCTTTCCAAGGCGCGGGAAGGGCTTGCGGGAAAAACCGGGACAATACTGCGCGGAGAGGATTAGCGACGAAACACGAGCGGTATGCGCGGGCGGACAATTAGCGGTATAGCGTACGCTATCGGCTGCGCGGCAGGGAATTGACAGGAAACGGAGCCATTTTGCGGGAGAATCAGGATGCTGCTTAAAAATGGGATTATCGCCGGGGAAAACGGAACGTGCAGGGGAGATATACGCATAGAAGGCGAAGTCATCTGCGCCATCGGTCCTTCGCTGGCTGCGCGAGGGGACGAACAAGTAATCGACGCCGGAGGCAAGATTATTCTGCCCGGCGGGGTTGACGTCCACACGCATATGGATCTGGAACTGGGCGACGTCCGTGCGACCGACGACTTTTATACGGGAACGGTAGCGGCGGCATGCGGAGGTACCACTACTATCGTGGACCATATGGCGTTCGGGCCTCGCGGCTGCACTATCCGCAATAGGGTGGATGAATATCACAGGCTGGCTGATGGCAATGCTGTGATAGATTACGGTTTTCACGGCGTTTTTGACCATGTGGACCATGCGATCCTGGACGAAATCGCGGAGCTTTCGGGCGAGGGGATCACAAGCCACAAGTTCTACTTGACATATGAGGGGAAAATATCGGACGCCGAGGCAGCGCGCCTTATGGATCGTGCCGGAGAGCTGGGTTTATTGCTTGCGGTACATGCTGAAAATGACGGCGCGATCGGCTACCTGCGCGAAAAATACAGAAGTATGGGCAAAACTGCCCCGATCTACCATGCCCGGAGCCGTCCTCCCGAAAGCGAGTCGGAAGCAGTCGGAAGGATGCTGAAGTTCGCGGCGATCGCGGGGGATGCGCCAATATATTTTGTGCATCTTTCCGCCGCGCAGAGCCTGGATGCGGTCAGGGCGGCAAGGGCGGGAGGGCAGAAGAACATTTTTGCCGAAACATGCCCGCAATATTTGATGCTGGACGAGTCTATGTACCTGCGTGAAGACGGGTTGAAATACATCATGAGCCCTCCGTTGCGCACGGAAAAAGACCGCAACGCGCTTTGGGAAGGCGTGTGCGGTGGAGACATAGACGTCATCGGAACAGACCATTGCCCGTTTTTCTACGGGCGCGAAAAGCAGCTCGGCAAGGATGATTTTGCACTGGCGCCCGGCGGGGTGCCGGGCGTGGAAACCAGGATAATGCTTATGTATTCGCGGGTTGCTGCCGGAGAGCTCGACATTGGCAGGATGGTCTCCCTTTGCTGCGCCGAGCCCGCCCGATTATTTGGGCTATATCCGAAGAAGGGCGTTATCGCGATAGGGAGCGACGCCGACTTTGCTTTGGTCGATCCCTCCGCAAAAAAGACGCTGACTTTTGATATGCTGCACGAAAACACCGATTATACGCCGTATGAAGGCACACCCGTCACGGGATATCCGGTAATGACAATCTCGCGCGGTGAGGTCATTGCGGAAAACGGGCGCTTTGCCGGGCTGGCGGGGCGCGGGCGGTTTTTGAAGCGCGGGATGCCGGATTTGCAAGGGGCGAGCGCTACGGTTTGCGGATAGCAATCAGACGAACGCGTTTTCCGGGAGGGCGTGGATAATGGAACCAAAGATCAGCGCGGTTTTGCTTGCCGCCGGGCTTTCCCGTCGCATGGGAAAGGACAAGCTGCTCCTCCCGTATCGCGGAAAGACGCTGCTGAGCCACGCGGTCGAACTGATGGCAAAACTGCCGGTCTATGAGAAGATATTGGTAACAACAGCGAGCCGGCTATATATGACAGATCTGCCGCCTGGCGTCCGGGTGGTGATCAACCCGCATCCTGAAGACGGAAAGGGCGGGACAATCAGGCTGGGCGTGACGGCCGCCGCAGGGGACTGGTATTTATTTTTGCAAGCTGACCAACCGATGCTGGGAGTCGCCGATGTGGGTCAGTTGATAAGCGCAGCAGGGGATAACCGGAATAGCATCATATACCCGGAGATAGGCGGGAAACCTTGTTCGCCGAACCTTTTCCCGTCCCGCTTTCGGGAGGAGCTGCTTGCGCTTACGGGAGACGCCGGAGGCGGAATTGTGCGCGCGGAACATCCCGGCGAGTGCATAGCGATAGCTCCGGGGAGTCCGGAAAACTTCTTTGATGTGGACGATGAAGAAGGCTATTTTAGATTATTGGGAATGGTTGGGAAATGACAGAGTTTACCGTGAACGGGGCTGTGGTCGAGTGCCATGACGACAATAAGAAGCTGATAGCGTTCCTGCGGGATGATTTGCGGCTGACGTCCGTCAAAGAAGGCTGCGGCGAGGGAGCCTGTGGGAGCTGCATGGTTCTCCTGGACGGCAAGCCGGTGAGAGCATGCATCCCTGCAATAGCCAGCGTCAATGGGAAAAACGTAGTGACGGCGGAAGGTTTGTCTTCTCGCGAAAAAGAGGTATACGCCCATTGTTTTGCCGCCGCCGGGGCGGTTCAGTGCGGATTTTGCACCCCTGGCATGGTCATAAGCGCAAAAGCGCTGCTGGACAGAAACCCCAGCCCCACCCGCGATGAAGTCCGAACGGCGATACGCCCGAATATCTGTCGCTGCACCGGATATGTGAAAATAGTGGACGCGATTTTTATGGCGGCGGAGTTTTTCCGCGACGGCGCGCCGATTCCTGAAACGAGATTTTCCGGCAGGCTTGGCGAAGACCTTTTCCGTGTGGACGCCATAGAAAAAACGCTTGGGACCGGATTGTATTCCGACGATATGGTTGTCGAAGGCATGGCATATGCAAAAGCCCTGCGCTCAAGGTACCCGCGCGCCCGCATACTGGAAATCGACATTTCGGCAGCTCTGGCGCATCACGACTGCATCCGGGTGATTACCGCAGCGGACGTGCCGGGCGATATTAAGTGCGGCCACCTCAAAAAAGATTGGGACGCGCTGATTGCGACGGGGGATGTGACCCGCTATGTCGGCGACGCCGTCGCGATTGCGGTAACAGGGAAAAAGGAGAGCCTTGACGAGGCGCTGTCGCTTATACGGGTCGAATACGAAGAGTTGCCCGCGATGGCTTCGCCTGCTGAATCGTTGAAGGAAGGCGCGCCGCATATACATGAGGGGGGGAATATCCTCAGCGTTCAGATCCTAAAGCGTGGCAACGCCGTCGCCGCCATCGAAACGTCGAAACATGTAGTTACGAATCATTACTCGCTGCCATTCACCGAGCACGCTTTTTTGGAGCCGGAATGCGCGATCGCCGTTCCAGACGGGGATGAGGGGCTCGTCTTGTATACCGGCGGGCAGGGCATATATGACGAGCAGAGGGAGATCAGCGGGCTTCTGGGGATTCCGGCAGAAAGAATCCGCGTTATATCAATGCTTGTCGGCGGAGGGTTCGGCGGCAAGGAAGACATGAGCGTGCAACATCATGCCGCCTTAGCCGCATGGATCACAAAAAGACCGGTGAAGATCAAGTTTTCCCGCAAGGAGAGTTTGATGATACACCCAAAGCGCCATGCCATGGAGATAGATTTCACGACTGCATGCGACGAAAACGGGATAATCACCGCAGCGAAGGCTGAAATAATATCGGATACCGGGGCGTATGCCAGCCTTGGCAGCCCGGTGCTGCAACGCGCATGCACGCACGCGGGAGGGCCGTACAACTATCAGAATATTGATATTGTCGGAAAGGCTGTGTATACAAACAACCCGCCGGGCGGGGCGTTTCGCGGGTTTGGCGTCACCCAATCGTCGTTTGCCATGGAATGCAACCTGAATCTCCTTGCGGAGAAGGCGGGCTTATCTCAGTTTGAGATACGTCGCCGCAACGCGATCCGTCCGGGACAAGCTCTGCCAAACGGGCAGATAGCCGACGATTCCACCTCGATGGTTGAATGCCTGGACGCGGTCAGAGATGCTTTTGAAAAGTCTCCTTTTACGGGCATGGCTTGCGGATTCAAAAACTCAGGTCTGGGCGTCGGAGTGCCGGACACGGGGCGGTGCATCCTGTCGGTAGCGGACGGGAAAATCCATGTGCGCTGCAGCGCGGCGTGCATTGGGCAGGGGATGGCGACAGTGCTGGCTCAGATGGTTTGCCAGGCATTATGCGTCGCTCCGGACGTGGTCGTAGTCGAAACCCCGGATACTTCGCGCGCTCCGGATTCCGGAACGACTACCGCCTCGCGGCAGACTGTTTTTTCGGGCGAGGCAACTGTGGACGCAGCAAAAAAACTTGGCGCGGATATGGAATCAGCCTATCGCGAGGGTAAAACTCAGCGGGAAGCGTTGCAGGCTCTTGACGGGAGGGAGTACTACGGGGAGTACAGCCCCGATACCGACCCTATGGGCAGCGACAAACCGTTTCCGGTCAGCCATGTATCATACAGCTATGCGGCGCAGGTTGCGCAACTGGATGAGCGTGGCAGGCTTTTAAAGGTCACATCCGCATATGACGTCGGCGCCGTAGTAAATCCGAAAGCAGCTCAGGGGCAAATCGACGGCGGCGTCGTAATGGGGGCGGGGTATGCTCTGACAGAGGATTTTCCGCTTGAAGTAGGATACCCGAAAGCAAGGTATGGGACGCTCGGGCTGCTTCGCGCGACTGACGCTCCGGAGATTGAGACAATCTTCATAAATAAAGAGGAAAGGCTCAGCGCGGCATATGGAGCGAAAGGCGTCGGGGAGCTCGCGGCGATACCTACCGCGCCGGCGGTTCAGGCGGCATATCATAGGCTGGATGGCATATTCCGGCCCAAATTGCCGATGGAAGACACTTATTACCGAAAAAGACGCTAAAGCAGCCGCATATCTTTTGTTGCTGTTCAGGGGGTAGCCGGAATTGTACTCTTTCTTGCATGAGCAAGTCGCTTGGTCGGCTTCAAGTCTTAGAAAATGTTCTATCCCTACCCCGCTATGTGCTCCTGCCGACCTCAGCTTCCGCTCGCGCTGCGC
>Ga0082212_10004714_pt1 | contig 18807 bp, 14 predicted proteins | sample TergutNt197P3_FD_71548 | JGI IMG/M metagenome (GOLD analysis project Ga0082212, IMG submission 71548) | Neocapritermes taracua P3 segment gut microbial communities from Petit-Saut dam, French Guiana - Nt197 P3 | ecosystem: Host-associated > Arthropoda: Insects > Digestive system > Gut ...
ATTGTCGGCGAAGCCGCTAACGGGTTGGATTTTTTCAGATTGCTGGAAACTGCCGACGGCGCAGCTGCGGATATGGTACTTTTAGACATCCGGCTTCCCGATATCAGCGGCATAGACATAGCCAAACGTATGAAATCGGAGCGCCCCGAAATGAAAATCCTTGTTGTATCGCACGAAAACGCGACCGAAACTGTGGAACGGATGGTTGATACCGGCGTTGACGGATTTATCAGTAAACAGCAAAGCAACTCCGGCATACTCGTACAAGCCATCCTCGCCATCATGCAGGGACATGAATATTTCGGACAGGATATCGCCAATATCATCAGTCAGATTTATGTCGCTAAAAAAGGCGTCATGGAGGTATTGTCTATGTTTACCAAACAGGAACGGCTTATCATTGAATATTGCCACGAAGGACTTACCGCCAAAGAGATTGCCGACCGCCTTTGCCTGACCTCAAAAACGATTGAATGGCATAAGTCAAATATATTCAGTAAATTAGGCATAAACAGCACCCGCGAAATGGTAAGGTTCGCCGTGAAAAACGGGATTATAAGAGGGTGGTAATGCGCATATTTTCAACATATTACACCGCAATCTGCATACTGTTTCTGCTGTTTACTCCTCAACACGTTCAGGCGCAGGACATCGACAGTCTATATGGCGTATTCAGCACATCGCGGGGGCAGGTGCGTATCGACGCCGCCAATGAAATCGTAAAATACTGTTACGAAAACGAGTATGTCGACAGTCTGATTATGCTGAAAACCACCGATGAAGAAGGATTTATCCATGTAACCGTTCATGATGCGATGGGCGGTTATTTCATGTATGAAAAAGAAAATTACCTGAAAAGCATTGATTTTTTAAAGTTATCGCTCGCTTATTATGAAGCCACGCGAAACGCCGAACTGGTTAATCTGCAAAAAAACAATATAGGCAGCAATTACGCCCGGCTGGGCGATTACGAAAATGCGGCAACGTATAAAATGGCATGTTATGAATGGGAAAAAAGCGTGGGCGACGTCATCGCATTAAGCAGTACGCTCAACGACCTTGGCGTGATATACAGCCAGTGGCAGAAGCCGGAAATGGCCATCCGTTTTTTTGAAGAGGCCGAAATGGTGGAACGTCCGCTCAACCGTCCGTTACAGTATGCCAACCGGCTGGCGCAGTTAGCACGCGAATACCTGAAAGTTGACGCCCCCAAAGCATTGCAGTACATTCGGGATGCGTTGCAATATGACGAAAAAATCGAGTCGCAAGCCTTGAAGGAAGACCGCATTGCCGTACATACCTGCACCATGGGCGATGTTAATTACGAATTGAATGATCTTGATAACGCAACAGACTGCTACCGGAAAGCGCTCGATTTTTTTGAAAAACAGGAGAGACCCTATTATATAGCGAACACGCTGTTTTTACTGGGGCGGCTACAAAAACAGACAAACCGGTACAGCGAAGCAATCGCAACACTTCGACGGTGCGAACAAATTGCAGATGAAAATCATTATTTGCGTATTCAATTAGACGCCAGCCTTTTGCTGAGCGAAATATACAGTTATCTTGAACCCGATGCGATGTCGTATTATTACAGCAAAAAATACAACAGCATCAGAGACTCCATTTTCAGTGCAAGCACTCAGCAGCAAATCAACGATTTTCAGGTCAAATATGACACGCAGCAAAAGGAAATTGAAATTCTTCGCCAGCAGTCGGAAATAAACCGGTTCAGGACAAGACTGCTATTTTTTACCGGTGGAATCGTTGCGTTGGTACTGTTGTTGGTGATGCTCGTATATGCCGTCATGCAACGAACGCGCCGCAACCGCGAATTAGCCGAAATCAACGCCATTAAAGATAAATTTTTCAGTATTATTTCTCATGACCTCAAAAACCCCGCCATCGCCCAGCGCGACGCACTGCTTATGCTGACCGAATATGCCGATAAATGCAACGACGCCACCCTGTCCGACTATTCGCGAAAACTGCTCAAGTCGGCCGACGGATTAGTCGACTTGCTCAAAAACCTGCTCAACTGGGCGCAGATGCAGACCGGGCGTATGACTTACAACCCTGTGCCGTTTAACCTTCTACTCGCCCTGCAACCCGAACTGATCATGGCCCGAAACATGGCAGAACGCAAAGAGATAACTTTAACGACACGGACACCCCGTTTGGCAATCGTTACCGGCGATCAAAACATGCTGATGACCGTTGTACGTAACCTGTTAGTCAATGCCGTCAAATTTACGCCGACAGGTGGAACGGTAACATTGGACATTTCCCCGACAGGTAAAGACGCAATGCATTGCGTCTCTACAACATATATTGTTTCCATTACCGACACCGGCATAGGCATGACCCGGGATGAATTAGACAAACTTTACCGCATCGAATGTCAACACACCCGTCCGGGAACTGCCGGCGAACAAAGTAGCGGACTGGGGCTGACTGTGTGTCGCGATTTATTACACAGACATGGCAGCATCCTTCATGTTGAAAGCGAAGTTGAAATCGGAAGCCGGTTTTGGTTTGAGATATGAAGGTAAATGTTCACTTCATTCACGCAAAACGATGTAGGATTTTTATCTGTCTTTCCCAATAGCAACATACCTAACCGGTTGCGTTTCACCTGCTTCCTTATAAACGCAACCGCGCAACATCCCGGCGCTATTGAAAGGCATCGCGATTTGGCCGTTTTTATCCACAGCTATCAATCCTCCGTTGCCTGCATCGGGGTTTAGTTCGCGGTGAATAATATATTCAGCAGCTTGCAAAACCGTTTCACCCAGATATTTATACCGCGCGCAGACATTAAATGCTACAGCATGACGGATAAAATACTCTCCATGTCCCGTACAGGAAATGGCACAACTCTGGTTGTCAGCATAAGTCCCCGCTCCTACTACAGGCGCATCGCCAATACGCCCCCAGCGTTTGTTGAGCATACCACCCGTACTTGTCCCCGCAGCTAAGTTACCCTGTATATCAAGTACTACACAGCCTACTGTCCCGTTTTTTCCGCTCTCTGCCTTGATGCGTTCAATAATCTGAAGCGTGCGCGGGGTAGCGAAATAACTGTTTTCAACTATTTCCAAACCCTGCCCTGCGGCAAAATGGTCGGCCCCTGCACTACTTAACATCACATGAGGCGATTGAGTCATCACTGCATAAGCGACATCAATGGGGTGGCGAACGGTCTTTACGCCGGCCACAGCTCCTGCATTCAGGTCTTTCCCAAGCATGATACATGCGTCCAACTCGAAAGTTCCTTCCGAAGTGACGGTAGCGCCTTTGCCTGCATTGAACAGCGGATTATCTTCCAAATAATGAATCACAGCGATGACTACATCTTCAGCCTGCGCCCCTCCGGCAAGTAATTTTTCGCCAATTTGCAACGCCGAATCAAGCGCAGCGTAATAAGGGGCGCCTAATGCAGGATCTTTCGCAACGCTTTCCAAATTACCAGCACCACCATGTATCGCCATCGCATATTCACGTTTTTGTGCAAGCGCAGGTTGCAACAAACCAAGCAACCAAACAATTACAATCAAAAATACTCTCATAAGTAAACTCCTCTCTTGTCTTAAATCTTAAATTCTTAAATCTTTAAATTTTAAATCTTTAAATCCTTAAATATCATTAGAAATATTTAGCAAAAACATCCATAATCTTTTGTGGCGCCCGGCATGCTTTTCGTTTTGCAGCATCCATAAATACAAGCACGACCTGTCCTGTATTGAGCAATATGCCTTGTTCGTTGAATATTTCATGGTCGAAAATCATCCTGACGCCCGGCATCTGTTTCATTGTCAACCTGACAGTCAATAAATCGTCATAATATGCAGGCGAAAGGAAGTTCATTTTCACTTCATGAATTGGCAACATCACCCCTGATGCTTCAAGTGTTTTATAAGTTGTACCCAGCTCACGCATCATTTCCGTACGCACCACTTCATAGTAATTTACATAGTTTGAATGATGTACAACACCCATTGTATCAGTCTCTTTGTAGCGAACCCGTATCTTTGTTTCGTAGGTAACCATAGTTGTTCTGTTATTGTTGTGATTTCAAAATAAATGATTACAAAAGTATTAAAAAAAAATAATTATTCGTAAATTTGAGGGTCGTTTTATTAAAGGCGCTTTTAACGAACGATAAAGTATCCATAAAAATTTATGTTAAGTATGAAAAAAATTGTTTGCTTAATCATTTTATTATCTTGTATTTCACTAAGTTGGGCAGAAACAGGATGGAAAGCAAAATGGATAAGTTTTGAGAACAACCAAAGCAAGGCGAATACCTGGATTGCATACCGCAAAGATATTACGCTTGCAACAAAACCTGCAAACCTGACTGCGCGTATCGCTACCGATACAAAATACTGGTTGTGGATCAACGACCGGTTGGTTGTTTTTGAAGGTGGATTAAAACGAGGGCCTGCACGTCATGCAACCTATTATGATGAAGTAGAAATAGCGCCCTACCTGACAGAAGGTCAAAATACCATTGCCCTATTAGTATGGCATTTCGGGAAAAACGGTTTTAATCATGTAAACAGTGGAACAGCCGGACTTTTATTTGATGCGGTAAACGGTGATATTGAGATTGTTTCGGATGGGAGTTGGACCGGTATGGTTTACGGGGCATACCAGGATACGGAGGCGCCTTTTCCAAATTTTCGTTTGCCTGAAAGTAATATCAGGTTCGATGCACGCAGAGAGGTTGCCGGATGGAATATGAAAAATTTTACAAGGCGCTTGTCACGCGTATCGTTGGTTGAGCGGGTGGAGGATTTTCCGGCAGGTGAATTGGTGAAACGCCCGATACCTTTGTTTAAAGACTACGGTTTAACTGCATATCTGCATATCCGGAAATCGGCTGAGGGTGATACACTTTTCTGCAAACTGCCTTATAACTGTCAACTTACACCTTACTTGAAGGTAAAAGCCATCGCAGGAAAGACAATTTATATGCAGACCGACAATTATATGGGAGGCGGTTCGCCAAATGTGCGCGCCGAGTATATCACACGCGATGGCGAACAGGAATATGAGAGTTTCGGCTGGATGAATGGTAATGAAGTTTGGTATGTGATTCCCAAAGATATTGAAGTTATCGACTTGAAATACAGAGAGAGTGGTTACAATACGGATTTTGTCGAACCGTTTCACTGTAATGATTTGTTCCTGAACGAATTGTGGAAACGTTCCGCGCGTACATTATATATAACGATGCGTGACAGTTATATGGATTGTCCTGACCGCGAGCGTGCGCAATGGTGGGGAGACGAAGTAAATGAGTTGGGCGAGGCTTTTTATGCGTTGACGCCTTCGTCGCATCAGTTGGCATTAAAAGGAATCTATGAGTTGATGAACTGGCAGCGCGCCGATGGGGTGATTTTTTCGCCTGTTCCGGCAGGTAACTGGAACAAGGAATTGCCTTTACAGATGCTGGCGTCGGTTGGTCGGTACGGTTTTTATACGCAATACTTTTATAGCGCCGACAGTAGTTTTGTTCCGGTGATTTATGACCGCTTGCATCGTTATCTGCATGAGGTATGGCAGGTCGATGAGGAAGGTTTGGCAATTGAGCGTGCCGGCGAATGGTCATGGGGCGACTGGGGAGACAACATTGATATGGGCGTATTGACCAATTGTTGGTATTATCTGGCGCTTGAAGCGGAACGTGAATTTGCAATACAATTGAACAAAACGAAAGATGCCGCAGAAATTCAGCAAATGATGACACGTATCGAAAACTCATTCGACGTGAAATTCTGGAATGGAACAGCCTATCGTTCACCCGATTACAAAGGCGAAACAGACGACCGTGCACAAGCTATGGCCATCGTTTCAGGGTTAGCGTCAAAAAATAAATATCCTGCATTATCAAAGATTTTAAAAACGGAATACCATGCCAGCCCATATATTGAAAAGTACGTTCTCGAAGCGATATGCCAAATGGGCGACATTCCTTTTGCCATTGAACGGATGAAACAGCGCTACGAAAAAATGATGAACATGGATTATACCACTCTGTTCGAAGGTTGGGGAATTGGTGATGAAGGGTTTGGCGGCGGTACGATAAACCACGCCTGGAGTGGCGGTCCGCTTACAATATTAAGCCAAAAAATATGTGGAATAGAACCTACAACACCCGGTTTTCGCACATTCACAGTTACTCCCCGCTTAGGTCCGCTCACGGATGTTTCAACAACAGTTGCTTCGGTCTGCGGAGAAATCAAAGTGTCCATCAACCGAAAAGGTAAATCATTAACTGTCAATGTATCCGTACCCGAAGGCGCCACCTGCAAAGTAGTTTTCCCAAACGGAAAATTCACGTTGCTTGCGGGCGGCCAACATACGGTGAAAGGAAATTAAACGTTTGTATAGATTTTAAGTAAAAATCCATATTTTTTATTTCAAAATTTGAAATTTTCAATAACTTTGCATCGTGGTTGATTAATAAAAAAACGCATTATGAGTCCAACATTTAGAAACGAAAAAGGTTACAGATTTTTCATTTGGTCTAATGAAGAAATTCGTATGCACGTGCATGTTTTTTTAAAATAACAAAAGAAAATGAAATCGAATATAAATGTAAATACAGAGAATACATCAGTTAGTGTACGCTCTATTATGCAGGACGGGATATTTCTTTCAGTACTTGGCAACGATTATTATTTATCTTACGACAGGCTGCCATGGTTCAAAAACGCAAAAACATCAGACATTTTTAATGTGGCGATGTACGGCAAAGACAGTATCAGGTGGGATGCTCTTGATATTGACTTGGGAATAGACAGTTTAAAGAGCCCTGAAAAATATCCTCTTGTAATGAAACGATATGCAGAGGAAACAATATGAAAAAATAGTTCATAAACAGATTTATCTGTTTGAATGACAGTTTTTTAAAGAGAAATTAACTAAATAATAAATATGATATAAACTAAAATTGTAATTAATTAAAATAAAAAGCGTTAGCTTTTATTCGGGTTGCTGAAACTTAGACACTTTCAAATTATCACCCAAAGAATAATGTTGACGCCTACGTGTATTTCCACGTGGGCTTTGTTCTTTTGATTGGGTGATAAGGTAGTCTAAGACCTCAGCAACCAGATAAAGATACAGTCCCACGTTTTTTTGTGGATATATCTCAGAGAGTAAAGACTAATGCGAATTAGCCAATATGAGTAATCCCCACAAAGCAAATCCGAATACCCAAGTCAAATCCAAAGAGCGCGTGCAAAAGCACGGCGAAGTGTTTACGCCCGAATGGGTTGTAAACGACATGCTCGATTTACTACCCGATGAAGTTTGGCATCCCGAAAAAACTTTCCTTGAACCTGCATGTGGAGAAGGCGCTTTTTTGGTGGAAATCTACAAACGAAAACTTCAAAAAATAAACTCAGAAATACAAAAAGAATGGGAATGGCAGGCAGCTATAGCCACAAGCTCCATGTATGGCATTGAACTTTTGGAAGACAATGTGAAACAGTGCAGAAAAAACCTGAAATTGATTTTCAAAACATTATATCAACGTCATTATCCTGATACTCAAAACAGAGAAGTAATTAATGCCATTCATTTCTTAATCAACCGCAATATCATTAAGGGCAATGCACTGACATGTCGAAAATGCACGCTTGTATGCGGAAACAAATGTACTTCGTGCGAAAAAATACTTTTTTCCGAGTGGACTCCGTGCGCATCCTTTCATTTGAAACGCAAAGACTATACCTACGAAGGGATTATTCTCAGTCAAATGGATGCATCTAACCTTTTCAAAGATGAAGACGGCTTTGTGAATGAATATAAACAAGTCAATTATAAAAGAATACGGTATGCCAAAAATTAATTCACTGCAACAGAAAGTCATCTATATCTATCGGCATATTGATGTAGAAAGCCACAAGGGTTGGCTCAAAGTAGGCGAAACCATCCGCGATGCCGAAGGCAGGGTACGCATACAAAACGAAGCCGACAATGTCCGTGCCGAAATATTATGGACAACTGAAGCCATTCGCAATAACGGTAAAACTTTTTCGGACAGAGACATTCATCGCCTACTCGAAACCAAAGGCATTGAACGAGAAAAGAAACACAACACAGATACAAACAGAGACTCGGAGTGGTTTGAAATTGAAATAGATACATTAAAACAATACATTTCAGATTATAAAAACTGCATTGTAAATAACAGTGAAACAAACGAAATTATTCATTTTACGCTTCGCGCCGAACAACGGCAAGCCATTGAAGAAACCAAAGCGTATTGGCAAAAATGCCAAAATGATGACAGCATACAACCTGAATTTCTTTGGAACGCCAAACCTCGTTTCGGCAAAACGCTGACAGCCTACGAATTTGCCAAAAGAATTGAGGCAAAGCGCGTTTTGATTATTACCAATCGCCCGACAATAGCAGATTCATGGTACGCAGATTATAAGAAATTCATCAAACCCGCAACAGATTATATCTTTTCAAGTTCCGATTCGATAGCTCATAACAATCCTGAAATTCTTACAAGAGAAGATGTGTTAAAACAGAATCTTGCAGCCTCACAAACTATTCATTTCATTTCCCTTCAGGATATTAAAGGTCAGGAAAGTGGTGATGAAATAAGTAAGGTTTACCGTTGGAAAGAGAAAAATAAATGGCTTTTTGAACTCAAAGCGCCATGGGATTTGCTTATCATTGACGAAAGCCACGAGGGCGTGGATACCGCCAAAAGTTTCAATATGCTTACAAATCTTTCCCGCAAATTTACGCTCCATCTTTCGGGAACGCCTTTCAAGGCGATACAGAACGCTAAGTTCAATACCAATCAAATCTATAACTGGAGTTATGCCGACGAACAACATGCAAAAGCAAATTGGAATATGTTTGATGGTGAAAATCCATACGCCCGAATGCCCAAACTCAATGTATTCACATATCAGTTGTCGAGGGCATTGGCGATTACGGCAGAGCAGGCAAAAAACGAAGGCAGCGAATATGCTTTCGATTTGGGCGAGTTTTTCAGGGTTACAACAGAGGGATTTGCATACGAAACCGAAGTTATCAAGTTTTTGGACAATTTATACAATCCGCAATTTGAATATCCATTTTCCAACCCCGAAAATCTCCAAAGCATGCGGCATACGTTTTGGCTGTTGCCCGGCGTAAAAGCGTGTCAACAAATGAAAAAATTATTGAACGAACACAGTTTTTTCAAAGATTACACCGTAATTATGGCGGCTGGTAATGGCGATGAAGACCGAATTTCCGATACTGCCCTCAAAGAAGTCAAAGAAAGAATAGGAGATAATCCGTTAGAAACCAAAACCATTACCCTCTCGTGCGGACAACTTACCACAGGCGTAACCGTCCCTGCATGGACAGCAGTAATGATGCTAAATAACTGTAAATCGCCTCCACTTTACATGCAAACGGCATTTCGCGCACAAAATCCGTTTGAAATAGCGGGACAACTTAAAACCGACTGTTATGTTTTTGATTTTGCACCCGACCGCATTTTGCAGACCATTGCCGATTTTGCCGACAATATGCGGTCAGATACAATCGAGACACGCGAACAGAAAGTAAAAGTATTGCTTAATTTTCTGCCTGTTATCGCCGAAGACGACGAAGGCAGGATGAAAGAACTGGATGCAAACGAAGTGCTGACCATTCCGCTGAAACTGATTACACAGGAAGTAGTCAATCGCGGCTTTATGAGCAACCGCCTTTTTGAAAATATTAATGGCATCTTCGGCGCCCCTAAATCGGTGTTGGAAATCCTCGAAAAAATCAAACCCGAAGAAAAGAAACGGTTGGGCAATCCGAAGAAAAACCTGCCCACAGGCCATGTGAAAATTTGGGTGGATGCGAATAATAAAATACACATTGGCGAAGACATTGTGGTAAATACCTCCAACGGTTTACTGTCCGATAAAAAATGGGCAGTAGCGGGAAGCGAAGAGGCAAACGAAATACAACAGATTTTGACTGACACAAAGGTTGAAATGCAAAAAGAAGGCGTTCCTTCGCAGGCGCAGCATATCATTCTGCAAGAGATCGCAAAAAAAATGCCGCAAATCGTAGAGACGCAATGCCTTGCGTCTCAAGAACAAATGCAGCAGTTAGAACGCGATTTACCCATGCCTGAACAGCCCGACGACAAACCATCCAAAAGCGAAAAAACCGAAGAAGAAAAGGTGCGCGACCGTTTACGCGGTTTTACCCGCACCATTCCCAGTTTTCTGATGGCTTATGGCAATGCCAACACCACGCTTGCCAATTTCGAGCAAAACATTCCTGAAAACACCTTTAAAGAACTCACCAATATTACGAAAGCTGAATTTCAACAGCTCCGTGATGGCTTTGAATACGAAGAAGAGGGAGAGAAAAAACGTTTTGAAGGTTTGTTTAACTGTGATGTATTCAATGCCTCTGTCGCTCTTTTTCTCAATAAAAAGCAGGAACTTGCCAATTACTTTACAAACGACGGCGAAGATATTTTCGATTACATCCCGCCACAGGAAACCAATCAGATTTTCACGCCCAAACGTGTGGTAAAAATGATGATGGACAGCCTGCAACAGGCACATCCCGAATTGTTTACAAGCACTGAGACAACGTTTTGCGATCTGTATATGAAATCGGGACTTTTTATCATCGAAGTTGTGCGGCGACTGTATGAAAACACACGCTCGCAATACCGGAACGACAATGACTGCATTCGCCATATCCTCGAACATCAGGTCTATGGCTTTGCTCCTACCGACATACTTTACCATATCTGCATCAATCTGATTTTCGGATTCGACACAGACCACCATAGCGAGCTTTCTCCGCAATCCACTGAACCCCATTGTCATTGCGGGCTTGACCCGCAATTCCCCATAAACCAAAACAACTTTTTCAATACCGATACAACCCCCTACTGCAAACAGAGAAATTTAGAAACATTAATACAGGATAATAATATGAGATTCGATGTAATTGTCGGCAATCCGCCGTACCAGGAAAAAGATGGCGGTGCACAAGCAAGCGCAATTCCAATTTATCATCATTTTGTTTTACAGGCAATAAAGTTAAATTCACAATATGTTACAATGATTATTCCGAGCCGCTGGTTTGCGGGCGGAAAAGGATTAGATAATTTTCGTGACGAAATTTTGAATGATAACAGAATAAGGGTCTTGCACGATTTTATTAGAGCCGATGACCTATTCCCAAATGTAGAAATTAAAGGTGGCGTTTGTTATTTTTTGTGGAATAGAGATATTATGGGAAAATGTAATGTCTTTACCCATTCAAATGGGAAAATAATATCATTTGCCGAACGACCTCTTTTAGAAAATGGTGCAGATACATTTATTAGATACAATGAAGCAATACCAATTTTAAGAAAGATACAAAAAAAGCAAGAAAATTCTTTTAGCGATATTGTAAGTTCACGTAAGCCTTTCGGTTTTGCAAGTAATTTCAATGAATATCAACTATCACAATTTGAGAATTCTATAAAACTATACGCAAATCAGACAATAGGTTATGTTGATAGGGAAAAAATTAGTAATAATATCAACTGGGTTGAAAAATACAAAATCTACGTTCCTGAAGCAATTGGCATTGGAAATGCTCAAACTGACTGGCTTAAACCAATATTAGGATTCCCAAACACCTGTTGTACAGAAACATATATTGTGGTTGGAGTTTTTGATGATAAAAAAGCAGCCGAAAATGCTATTTCATATATTCAAACTAAATTCTTTCATTTGTTCTTGTCTCTCAAGAAAATAACACAACATACTACCAATAAAGTCTATCAGTTCATTCCCCTCCAAGACTTCAACGAACCCTGGAATGACGAAAAACTCTACGCCAAATACGGTTTGACAAAAGAAGAAATCAATTTTATCGAGCGCATGATCCGACCGATGGACTAATAAAAAAACAAATGCAAGCAACCCAAAAAGAATGGACGAAAAAGCAGGTAATTATTCTTGGCGCTTTGATTATCAGACGAAAAAAAAGAATCTTTTTGGTTCGGTATTCATCGCTTCAAAGCATCCATTACTTCTTCCATGCTGACGCTTGGCTCTTGCATGGCTTTTTCTATTAAGCTTCCCAAGACAAGATCCTCCAATAATTCGTCAGTATCAATAACTTTTGCGCCTATTCGTTTGGAAATACCACGTAAAAAACGAACGTCTGACTTGTTGCGGGCTTCTATAACAACTGTTTCCATGTGAAAAAATGAAAAAATTTGACAACGCAAAAGTACAGAAATTTTCATTAAAAAAATCAAAAATCATATAAAATCTCAAAAAAAATGACCGACTACAGGCAAAAAGAAATAATCGCCAAAATTCAAAAAAGCGAAAAATTAGACAAATCAATGATTTACGACCTCTTTGGGGGCGACGACGAAGACGTGTTTCTGTTTTGGAACGGCCGCAAAGAGGAGGTTACCAATGTAGCCCTACCCTTTCACAGCATTGAACAGATTGACGAGCCGCGAAGTGAACTGTCCGATAGTTTAACCCTGTTCGATATGCGGGGCAGGCAATTGAAAGGCTGGACAAACAAACTAATTTGGGGCGACAACAAACTGATTTTGTCGTCATTACTACACGGAGCCATGCGCCGCGATATCGAAGAAGCAGGCGGTTTGAAGCTGATTTACATTGACCCGCCTTTTGCCGTGGGCGCCGATTTTAGTTTTGATATCGCCATTGGCGACGAAACGGCTACCAAAAAGCAGAGTATTATTGAAGAAGTAGCCTACCGCGATACGTGGGGACGCGGCATTTCTTCCTACCTGTCTATGATGTATGATAGATTAAAACTGATGCACTCGCTTTTGGCTTCTGATGGGTCTATTTATGTGCATTGTGATTGGAGGGTGTCAAGTGTTTTGAGGATGATGTTGGATGATATTTTTGGCAGTGATAATTTTCTTAATAACGTTGTTTGGTGCTATAAAACCAGACAATTCTCTAAAAATTATTGGAATAGAAAACATGATGACATTATAGTGTTTGTCAAAACCTTAAATAATCATATATTTAATTGGGATGACAAAAATGTTTTAGAAAGTTATTCACCAGAAACAATTAAAAAATACAAACTAAAAGATGAAAATGGTTATTATAGATTATGTGGACGAGGTATAACAGGGAGTCCTATTAAATCAGCAAAGGATGTAGACCCTAAATGGGAAATAACTAATCCCGAATTAGTTGTGCGAGATTATTTAAGAGAGGGTTTTGCGCCGTCAGATTATTGGAACGTTGATATTGTTAATCAAGCAGCAATTGAAAGATTGGATTACCCCACTCAAAAGCCTGAACTACTATTAGAAAAAATAATTAGTGCCTCCTCCAACGAAGGCGATTTGGTAGCCGATTTCTTTTGCGGAAGCGGCACAACAGCGGCAGTAGCAGAGAAGTTGGGACGAAAGTGGATCGCCTGTGATTTGGGGCGTTTTGCCATTCACACTACCCGCAAACGACTGATTGGCGTACAGCGCGAACGATGCAAAGAAGGCAGAGATTACCGCGCTTTTGAAGTGTTGAATCTCGGCAAATATGAACGCCAATTCTTTATGGACGATTTAGCCAACGGCACACTCAAGGCAAAAGAAGAACAGTATATCGAATTGATACTGGAGGCATACAAAGCCCGACGGTCGGCTGGCAGCGTGCTGTTGCATGGTGTTAAGGCAAATCGGTTTGTCCATATCGGCCCCTTAGATATGCCTGTTACCCAAACCCGCCTGCAGGAACTATTTGAAGAATGTCGCAGGCAAACGATTACAGGCGTTGATGTGCTCGGTTTCGAGTTCGAAATGGGGTTGACGCCTCAATTCATTCAACAACTCAGAGAGCAGGGCGTGGATATACGTTTGAAATACATCCCGACAGATGTGTTCGACAAGCGAACAGTCGAGAAAAAGCAGGCGCGTTTCTACGACGTCGCCTATCTCAACGCCAACTGCAAAACCAAAGGACGCGACCTGACGGTTTCGCTTACCGATTTCGTAACCTCTTACACACAGGACGACATAGACAGCATCGAACTTCGCGCAGGCGGATCCAAGGTTCTGATAGACAAAGGCATGATTATCAAAAGAGTGATGAGCAAAGAAGGTATTGCAACCGACACCGTACTGACCGAAAACTGGCACGACTGGGTGGATTACTGGGCCATTGACTACAATTATGCAAGCCGCAAAGAAATCATCCGCTTCGCCAACGACGAGAGCGGCAAAATCGAAGAACAATGGACAGGCAATTATATTTTTGAAAACGAATGGCAGAGTTTCCGCACCAAACGCACCCCCTCACTCGAACTTACCGCCCCACCCTACCATTACGACAACCCCGGACACTACAAAATCATGGTCAAAGTAATCGACATCCTCGGAATTGACACAAGCAAAGTAATAGAAGTGACAGTGTTATGATTTACGATGAAGATATAAAGAAAATTACCATACAACAGTTCTACAAATGTTGTGATAATATTGCTGCTTTATTTTGTGAAAAATATAATTTCAATCAATGGACTTGGGATTGGCCCGGCAATGAAATTAGAGGAAAATTTGGCGATGGATATTATTATGTTGATTTACAAACAATGATTTACTGTATTGAACAAGAAAATGTTATTTCAAAAAAAGATTTTTTAGACTGGTATAATTATTGCATAGACGCAAAAATGGTTAATATACAAGCCCCAAATTTAAGAAATTGGCTAACAGGTAATCCAAATAAAATGAAAGAAGAAATGAACTCGCTTATTTATCAGTCAGTAAATTTAGCATAATCATAATTATTGCGTAATTTTGTAACTTTCAATTCTCAATTGATTTATATATGGAAGTAATTTATGAAGATAATCACCTGATTGCGGTGACTAAGAATTGTCACGAAATTGTGCAGGGCGACAAGACGGGAGATGTGCCGCTTTCGGATATGCTCAAAGCATGGTTGAAAGAGAAATATGACAAGCAAGGAAATGTCTTTGTCGGAGTAACGCACCGTTTGGATCGTCCTGTGACGGGCGTCGTACTCTTTGCGAAAACAAGCAAGGCGCTTGCGCGGCTTAACGAAATGTTTCGGCTGGGAAAAATAGAAAAAACCTATTGGGCTATCACTAAAAACCGCCCCCCCGAAATGGAAGGCGAATTAACACACTGGATAGTCCGTAATGAAAAGCAAAATAAAAGCATGGCCTATGATGCCGAAAAACCAACTGCCAAACAGGCTGTCCTGCACTATCGCCTGATTGCCACCTCGGATCGTTATTGTCTGCTCGAAATCGATTTAAAAACAGGACGCCACCACCAAATTCGCTGTCAGTTGGCAAAAATCGGCTGTCCCGTCAAAGGCGATTTGAAATACGGCGCCGAACGTTCCAATCCGGACGGCGGTATCAGTCTGCATGCACGCAAGGTGTCATTTATACATCCCGTTTCGCAACAATCCATTGAAATTAAGGCGCCTATCCCTGAAGAGAATTTGTGGGAAGCGCTGGCGGGAAGTAATGATGAATAATTGAATAACTGAATAACTGATTTTTTATTTTTTTTAAAAAAAAGTGATTTTTTATTTGCAGTTTAAATTTCTTTTATAACTTTGCAGCGCAAAGTACTTTTAAAATATGGATAATAAAGAAGTTTTCAATACGTTGAGTGAGATCAGAAATCTGATGGAAAAATCATCCAGAATACTGACTTTGAGTGGAATGTCTGCTATTTTTGTGGGAATTTACGCCTGTGTGGCTGCAGTTGTTGCGTATTATATATTGGGAGGCGAATGGGTTCTTTCGGGAGGTTTCGTCGAATTACCCCGATTGAATGTCAATACTCCTTACCGATTGCAACTTATGTTAATCTTTGCATCATTGCTGATTATGCTTTGCCTTGCAACGGTATTCCTGTTTTCGTACAGAAAAGCCAAACGCAATAATCAGCGGTTTGCATTTGATCGAACGGCTCAAAGGTTGTTATTAAACTTTTTTATCCCTATGGTAACAGGAGGAATTTTGTGTCTGTCCTTAATTTGGCACCAACATTATGGGCTTACATCTTCCATTATGTTGATTTTCTATGGGATAGCATTAATCAATGTATCAAGCTATACCTATTCCAATACCCGCTATTTGGGTTATGCCCAATTGCTGCTGGGACTGGCAGACAGTTTTGTCGAAGGGTATGCCCTACTCTTTTGGACACTTGGATTTGGCGTTTTTCATATCGTTTACGGCATCTTTTTTTATCTGAAATATGACAGGAGGTAGGTTTAAAGTTTAGATAGTAGAGTTTAGAGTTTAGTTATTTTTTTTATTAAAACATCCCCCTACGCCCCCTTCAAAGGGGGACAATAATGGTAAATATGAAATATAATCTCGAAGGTATAAACAGGGCTTTTGAAAACAGGATACGACTGGGTATCATGTCTATCCTGATGGCTAATGAATCTATCGACTTTGTCGGTCTGAAATCGCTGTTGGATTTGACGGACGGCAATTTGGCTTCTCATACCCGTACCCTCGAAGAATTGGCGTATATCCAAAGCCGAAAACAGTTTATCGGACGTAAACCCAATACAGCTTATTCGATTACCGAAAAAGGCAGAAACGCCTTTATCGCCCATATTAATGCGCTGGAATCATTGTTAAAGAATCAATTAAATACAAACTAATATTTTTTTATCTACAAACTTTGTACTGCAAAGTACTTTTCAAACATTAAAATTTTCAATTATTCAGTTATTCAATTATTCAATTACTAAATTATGGCAACACAAGATTTTAATTCAAACAAGGAAAAGGTTACTTATCCGGAGCCAACAAGCGGAAACTATCCGCAACAGTCGTCAAACAGCCTTGACGCTAATTTCTTTACACGCTATCACATGGTAATCAAAGCCATTCTGATTAGTTTTCTGACATTGTTTTTGATGATTCCGATGGTATTAATCGGCAATCTGATTACTGAAAGGGAGCATACTGCGAGGGAAGCAACAGTAGAAGTACATCAAAAATGGAGTGGCACCCAAACAATTTTGGGTCCGGTACTTACCATTCCGGTCTATGAAACCACGATTGGAAAAGACGATAAAAAAGAAAAAACGATGAATGTGATACAGGTTCTTCCCGAAACATTATTCATCCGGGGTGAAGTCAAGACACAGGAATTAAAACGTGGACTGTATGAAATCGTTGTTTATAATGCGCCGATTGAGTTGAAAGGCAATTTCGTCCTGCCGGACGATTTCAAAAATCTGTCGGAAGAGTCGTTGAATGATATTTTCTTTGAAGATGCCATGCTGAATATCGGAATTTCCGATTTACGAGGTATCAGTGAACAGGTAAAGATGCAATGGGGAAACCAGAATTTAGTATTTGACCCGGGTATCAGGCAAGCAAGGATATTATCGTCGGGAGTTTCGGCTCATGTGGATTTAAAAACGCTGATAAACGATGGAACAGTTGAATTTTCTGTTGCGCTGGAACTGAAAGGGTCTGAAACAATTCGTTTTGCGCCACTTGGGAAAACTACCGTTGTGAATCTGCTCTCGAATTGTACGACGCCAAGTTTTACAGGCGCATTTCTGCCAATCAATCGTGATGTAAACGACAATGGTTTTACCTGCGAATGGAAAATCATGCACTTAAACAGGAATTATCCTCAGGTAATTACCGGAGCTCGGTGGGAAAGGGATATTGATAATTCCGAATTTGGCGTAGATATGTTATTGCCTGTTCAGCATTATCAAAAATCCATGCGAACGGTTAAATACGCAATTCTTATCATTATTTTGACTTTTGTGGTCAATTTCTTTGTGGAGGTATTACAGAAAAAGCGGATTCATCCGTTTCAATACCTGCTGATTGGTACGGCGCTTTGCCTGTTCTATTCTTTACTGATTTCTATTTCGGAACATACCGGTTTTACCATCGCATACAGTATTGCCTCCGTGATGACTGTAATGTTGATAACCTGTTATATGACAGGCGTATTAAAAATCAGGAAGACGGCATTGACAATCGGCGGGTTGCTTTCTTTGTTATATTTTGGGATTTTTATATTGATTCAATTGGAAACTTATGCATTACTGGCAGGCAGTATCGGACTGTTTGTTATCCTGGCAGTTATCATGTATTTCTCGCAACGTATCAACTGGAACGGACAGGAATAATTTTTTAGCACGCAGATGACGCAGATAATCAGGATTTTCACAGATAATAAATCGGCATCATCTGCGTGCTTTGTTTTTATCTGTTTCCCACAAACTTCACATCAAGGCCCGAATCATTGATAGCCTTTTCGCTTAGCGCATAACCTGATGGTTTTACCCTGCCGGTGATAAATTCGGGGATATTGTATGATTTCATAAAGCGATGATAGAAATCAACATCTTTCTGCGGCAGCAAGAAAGGTTTGGCAGGCTCTCCGTTGGGATTGATATAAGCGATATAGGGCCGAGTATAAAGCCCGTCAATCCTTCGGCTACTGAATACCACCCAGCGGCTGTTGCTGCTCCACGAATGATAGCTTTCTACATCCTTGCTGTTCAGTATATCCAACGGAATCGTTTTTTTAGTTTGAAGATCAATCATATACAAGTCGGCATCCTTATGCCAAATCGAAAAATTCCCGTATCCGGAAAGCGTGAACATCAGAAATTTGCCATCGGGTGAAACGCGCGGAAAAGAAACGCTCCTCCCTCCTCTCGCCTTTGCCTGATAAAGGGTATCGACACGCGTACCGAAACGGCGACTTTCGGGATCGAACGAAAT
>Ga0082212_10004715_pt1 | contig 18806 bp, 12 predicted proteins | sample TergutNt197P3_FD_71548 | JGI IMG/M metagenome (GOLD analysis project Ga0082212, IMG submission 71548) | Neocapritermes taracua P3 segment gut microbial communities from Petit-Saut dam, French Guiana - Nt197 P3 | ecosystem: Host-associated > Arthropoda: Insects > Digestive system > Gut ...
CGCATCGAAAATCTGGAGATATGCAACAACTCTTCGCAAGTGCAGGATTGGAACTCCAACATCGGCATCTACATCAACGCCAGCAGGAATGGCAGCGGTTCGGCGGGAATCCAGATAGTCAACAACAAAATATACAATATCGACGGCGAAACCTATCATACTCAAAACAGCAGCAACGGCGGCCCCAACGCCAACGGCATTCACGTTGCAGGCTATGGCGCAACCGATGCCAGGGCTATCCGGGATCTGCTTATCGAAGGCAACGAGGTTCATGGATGCAAATTGGGCTGGAGCGAGGCTGTAGTGGTCAACGGCAATGTCCGGGATTGGCAAATCATCAACAACTATATCCATGACAACAACAATATTGGCATTGACGCTGTGGGCGGCGAGGAATGGCTTGGCTTTGGCGCCACAGATCAACTGAATCGGGCTCGCAATGGCCGCATCGCCGGCAACATTGTCATCAACAGCACCGGCCACAGCAACCAGGCATATGACGGCGGTGGCGGAGCCGACGGCATCTACGTAGACGGCGGCAAAGACATCACAATAGAAAACAACTATGTCTTGGGATCCGGGTACGGCATTGAGATAGGCACCGAAATCGGCACAAGCTACAGGCCTTCCGGCATCGTCATCCGCAACAACATGGTTTCTTACAGCTTGAGCAGCGGGATCCTGCTGGGCGGAACCGATGGAGCACTTGATGTGCTGGTGGAAAAGAACACAGTCTATCAAACGGCAGGAAGCGGTATCAACCGCAAATCCGGCAGCAACACAGGCCCTTATAGCATAAGCAACAACATCATCGTCACTGCCGGAAGCGTACCCTATGTCAGCGCCAGCGGCACTGGCGGCACGCTCTCTTATACGGGCAACATATACCATGGCGGACCCTCCAGCAGGCCCTCGGGCGATGCGAGCGGCCAAGTTGTTTCAACCTGCCCGGTGGCTAGCCTAACCAGCGGCGACTTCACGCCAATCGGCGGGATTAGCCAAGGCGCGGTGCTAACCGCCGCCACCACGCCGGATTTGGCAAAAGCTATGGCCAACTATGCCGCGCGCCTGCCTGCCTTGGCAGTGCAAAGCAGCGTTTACAGCATCGTTAACAGCGCGGCAAACAAGGGCAGCAGCTCCAGCCCGCTTACCTGCGCCATGATCGGCAGCGACAACATATGCCGTTATTTCGAAAACCTGCCCGGGGTAGCCGGCACAGGCGCCAAGGTGTATATGAAGCATGCCAACACCAACGGCAGCTCCTACGTGGACAGCGACAGCAATGCCGACAAGTACTATGGCATTGTCACCATCGGCAAAGGTGCAGACGGCCAGATCAATTATAACAAGATCACACAGCGCCGCACCATCACCAATATGCGCATTTATGTCAGCGTACCCTATGAAGCCAACGGCCAAACCAGCTGGATCGCGCAGCAAGTGAGTAATGTGTGCGTAACGTTCGATCCCAGTGACACCCCCCCGCAGACATTTCAGGCTGAGGCTTTGACGCTTACCCCCGGCCCTAACGAGCAAGGAATGAATTTTACTTGGTACAGCGACAGGCCAGGCAATACTGCTGCAGCTGTAAAGATAGCAAAGAAATCCCAAATGGCAGGTGGACAGTTCCCAATTGATGCGATAACCTGCCAAGGAACCGTTGGCAACGCTGCAGCCGGCAAAAGCTGGCACAAGGCGGCCGTCACAGGGCTGGAGCGAAATACCGAATACGTCTACTGCGTCTCCAACGACAATATCATATACAGCGAAACCTATGGGTTCAAAACCGGCGGAGAAGGCAACTTCCGGTTCATCGCCGTAGGCGATCCCCAGCTTTCGTCAGGCAATCAGGACAGCAGTAGCTTGTGGCCAAGGCCGGTCACGACTACAAGGGCAGGCTGGGCAAACACCATGAATACGATAACCACTTATTTCCCTGACGCCTGCTTCATAGCCGGAACCGGCGACCAAGTCGATACAGGCAATGACGAAACACTTTATGACTACTTCCTAGAGCCGGTGCAGCTCCGAAGCCTACCCTTTGCCCCTGCTGTGGGAAACCACGAAGGAAGCAACCAAAATTTCACTTGGCATTACAATCTGCCCAACGAAACCGCCGGCAATTACTTCGGCAACTACTGGTACAGCTACAATGACGCATTGTTTGTAGTCTTAAATACTTCCTCTTATCCAAGCGCGTCCGGCGTCAACAACTACCTCGTCCAGTTTGAGGCCACCTTAAAGGCGGCTACCGAAGCCAACCCCGATGCCAAGTGGCTTTTCGTCCAGCACCACAAATCCACGGCTTCCCCTGCAGAGCACCAAGTCGACGACGACGTTAAAATTTGGGCAGCCGGGATCGAGCCTCTGATGGACAAATATCATGTAGACTTTGTACTTGCCGGCCATGACCATGTCTATTCCCGAAGCTGGAGCATATATGAACACAACAAGGTCGAGGGCATTGACTACACGGCAAACAGCGTAACAAACCCTCAAGGAACCATCTATTTTACATTTAACACTGCCAGTGGGCGGTACTACTACAATATCCCGTCAACCAAGCCAAGCGGCGCACCGGATTGGGTCAATGGCAAGCCTTGGTACACTAATGTGGCCATTCAGGTCAAGGTTCCTCAGTTCACCGTTGTCGATGTCAGTGCCGAAAGCGTCACCTTAAAGACCTACCGTGCGGATACGATGGCGATACTGGATCAATATACGGTCGTTAAAGCCGAAACTGAGCCAGAGCCAGAGCCGCCTTTCATCAGCCATAATGTGGGCGGAAACAGCTACGCCTTCCCAAGCGCAGCCTACGGCTACGGCAACCAGAACGCCCGTGCAGTGACGGTGGCAAATGAAGGAGGCCAAGCCAGCGGGAATCTGGGCATTGTTCTCGGCGGTGCTAACCCAACCGCCTTTAGCCTCAGCACGGCATCCCTAAGCAGCATTGAAGCAGGCAGCACCCGGACATTCACCATTTACCCAGCAACAGGCTTGGCGGCGGGGACATACAGCGCCACTGTGACTGTTGGCCCTGCAGCAGGCAACAGCAACCAGATCGCGCCGGTCAGCTTTAGCGTAAGTTTTGTGGTGGGCAAGGCAACCGGGGCAAGCGTGAACGCCCCCACGGCACAAGCGGTGACCATTAACAGCATCGCAGTCAATGCCGTGACAGCCCCAAGCAATGGGCAGGGCGTGGAATACAATATCAGCACAACCACTAACGCGCCCGCCGGCGGCTGGGTGACGAGCCGCACTTTCAGCGGCCTCAGCGCAAGCACTGATTATTATGTCTTCGCCCGCTCGGCGGCAAACGACAATTACAATACAGGCGCGGTGTCGCGCAGCGCGGCGATTCGGACGGCGACGCCGACTCATGCAGTCACCTTCAGTGTGCTAAATGGCAACGGAACCATCCAGGCTTCGGTTGACGGCGTTGGTATTGCGTCCGGAACAGCTGCCCCACAAGGCAAGAATGTTGTGTTCACCGCTGCCCCAAATGCCGGCTATCGAGTGAAAGCCTGGAGGCTGAACAACACTGTCATTTCCGGCAACACCTCAAACAGCTATACTTTGAGCAACCTGTCAGAAGCAGCAGTGGTATCAGTGGAGTTTGAGGCAATATCTGGAGAAACCATTGTAAGCGTGACGCCTACGGCTTCCATTGAAAAGCAGAATGGTAACCAAAACAAGCTGAACATAACAGTCACGGAAAAATATGCAAACGGTGGAACGGGCATATTCACAGCAGCATTCATGATCACCAATAACGCAGTCGGCACTTACAATGTCGGGCCGTACAAGGTCTATGTAGCCACAAAAGGAAACAATCAAATCAGCGAGTGCCGCATAGTGCCATAAGGCCAAGCAGCCTAAAACAAGCAAAAAGAGCGAGAGGTGACACTTATCGCTCTTTTTTATTTCACAGAAACATTGACATGTAAACCGGTATATGAATGATGTTGTCTTTTGTCATGACATCTTTTGTGTATACTATGTATGATTCTCCGATGGTTTGGTCAATTGTCCAGGGATAGCATCAAATGTTTCCACAACTCTTTTTTCGTAACCTGTCGTATACTTTGCTATGTCGTTTCTGTACAACGCCAATATGCGCCTTTTTTCCTTGTCTGCCGCTTCAAAATCACGGTGTTCCAAATACGCAAGCACAGCCTGCGGCATGCCTCCGATCAGTAGGTATTGTCGGTATGCATCCATCGCTCTTCGATGCACGGCAGGTCCCACTTCACGAAACTGCAAGTTGGATTTCATGTTATTTGCACGAAACTGCAAGCTGGAACATCGCCATCATACACGAAACTGCAGCCTGAAAACAGTCCTTTACTTTCACCTCGAATTATGCTATCCTTTATACAAATTATTAGAATATATTTGAATTGAAACCATGGAGGCGATGTGAAATTATTCGACGTGGTGCCGGGGAATTTCTTTTCGGTTCTGTCTTCAGGCAACAGGGAAATCTATTATGACGCGCTGATGATCCTGCACGAAATGTTTTCTGATGAATTGAACATTCGCGTGGATGATTATATAGCATCGCTTATTTCCATCTTGGAGGACAGGGCTTTCGTGCTCGAAGACGACGACGAGGCGCAGGAGGGCGGCTTGACTGCAAGCGGCAAAGCCCGGCTCATACTGGATCGTTTCAGGAAAACCGGATGGGTAGACAGGGAATTCATAGACGGTTCGTTTGTCGAAATCCTCACTCCCCGCCGGCATGCCATCCCTGTCCTCAAACTGCTGCGCGAACTCGGAGACAACGACCCTCTAGAATACAACTCGCTGGTGTTCGCTGCGTACTCAGGGCTCAAACAGGCGATGAGCGAAAACGAGGCGCATTTGTACGAAGCGCTGCTGTCGGCGAAAGCAAACACGGAGCAGCTGCAATATGCCCTTCGTGCGCTTTACCACGGGATACGGGGGTTTCAGCGAGAAGCTGCAAACCTGCGTGAGGTCAACCTGCTTCTATCGGATTATTTCAACGAGTACAAGCAAATGTCAGACCGCATCTACCACCCGATCAAGACGATGGATTCGGTTCACCGCTACATGTCCCCGATCCAAAATTTGCTGGCGGACATTCTAGGCAGCGAAAAGCTCATGCAATCCATGCGCGAACGCGCCGTGGGCATCAAGAAATACAGCAACGAGCAAGAGGCAAACGACGAAATTGTCAAAGCCATCGACTATGTTTCGGATTTCTACCACCAGACAGTGGGCGGCCTAGTGAACGAGATAGACAGGAAGCACAGTGCCTACACAAAGGGCTCAATCGATAAAATACAGTACCTGATGACTGCCGACCAGAGCATCAAAGGGAAGCTGATTGAAATCCTGACTTCGTATGCAGACATGGACGATGGCGGGCGGGAAAGGCTTGCAGACGCCATGGAACGGGAAATCAAAGTGGGCAGGCAGGAGTTTTTCGACGAGCGCTCCCTGTACCACAGAAGCATGCGCAGCCGGGACGACGATGAAAAACCGCTGGCCGTTGAACAAAAAGGGGACATTTCGGAATGGGCAGAGGGGCTCTTGCTCAGCCAGATAAAAAGCGGGTACCCGCTTGCGAAAATACGGGCTTTCATCGAGAGCCTGTTCCCAGAAGGTGCCTCAGAAATAAGCGCCCGCGACATTTCGATCAATTCCGATACGGAATTTGTCATGCTCATACTGGCAGTGATACGCCAAAAGGAAAGGGGGGCGACGTACGCTGTGGACATCGAAAGCGGGCAGACATGCCAAAACGGGTACTTGATCCCGAACATGACGATTCGCAGGAAGGGGGCGGGCAAACATGTGGAGTGACGATTACGAAGCGCTGTCAAACAACGACAAAAATGAGTTCCGCAGGCTTTGCAACTACCTGCTGTCCCATACCTACCTCGTCCGCGACGTCTACCGGCCGGACAAGCAATGGACTGAGCCAGGCAACGATTACCGCACAGCCAGTCGGCTGTTCGCGTGCATGCGCGATTACTTTTTCTACACGGGCTGGAGGCTTGAGAGAGACGAAGACTACGGAGTCATTTCCCTGACAAACGAGTTCGACTCAAACCGCATGCGGGCAGACCGGTTCACGACGCTGTTTTTGTACACCTGCCGTTTGATTTACGAAGAAAAAAGGGAAATGTCGGGCAGCAGGAACATCGTGCGCACAGACACCGGGGAAATCGTGGAGAAAATGAGGTTCTTGGGGCTGCTGGACAAGGGAAGGACCACGCAGAAAGAGCGCATCGACGCCCAGCGTACATTGGCCCACTTCAACATAATCCAAAAAACAGACAATTCAGCGTGGAACGCCGAAGGCAACGGTATCCTCATCTTACCTTCAATTTTGTCTATCATCACAAACCAAGGGATTAACGACATGATGGTGGAATTGGAAAGGCAGGATGACAGCGAATGAAAGTCTTGACAAAGCTTCTGCTGATACACTGGCACTACTTCACCCATGAACTCATCGAATTCGAGGGGCTCAACTTTCTCACTGGTAAAAACGCCTCGGGCAAGTCCACCATCATCGACGGCATGCAACTGGTCCTGCTCGGTGACACGAGCGGGAGCTTTTTCAACAAAGCGGCAAGCGGGCGTGGGAACCGGACGCTGAAGGGCTACCTTCTGTGCGAGCTTGGCGACGACCCTGACTCGGGCTTCAAGAACCACCGTTCGGGCAGGTTCACCAGCTATATCGCCTTGGAATTCTACGACAAGGAAAAAGAGAAACATTTCACAGCAGGGTGCTGCTTCGACGTTTTTTCGGAAAACGACATTAAGAAGCTGTTCTTTCTGTACGACGGTGAAATCCACCCTCAAGGTTTTCTTAACGGCGGTATGCCGCTTGACATTTCCGGGCTCAGGGCTTTTCTCAGGGAACGCTACAGTGGGCGCTGGGAAACCACAGACATCGGCAAGGAGTTTCGGACAAAGCTCTACGGCAGGCTCGGCGGCTTGCGCGACCGCTTCGCAGGGCTGTTGAAGAAGGCAGTATCCTTCAACCCCAACGTGGACATCCAGCAGTTCATATCGGATTTCGTGTGCGACAACCAGCAGACCGTCGACGTGAGCCATATGCAGGAGAACATACGCAGCTACAAAAGCCTAGAATACGAGGCATTGGTCTTACAGGAAAGGATTGCGTTGCTGGAGCGCATAGTCAAAACTTACGGGAGCTATACGGGAGCCCAAGACAGCGAGAGACTTTACTCATTTTTGATCGACCGGGCATGGGCTGACGTAAAAGGCGAAGCCCTCCGCGCTGCCGAGTCGAAAGGCCATGCGCTTGCGACAGGGCTCAAGGAGTTAAGCCTGCGAATTGAAGAAATGGACAAGAGGCTGGCTGAACTTCGCGGGCAGATGGACGTGCTAAAAGCTGAACTCCTCAGCAACGGCGAGGCTCAGGCACTTGAGCAGATTGATCGGCAAATCGCAAGCAAAGAGCAGGAAATACAGTCCTTGTGCAGCGAATACGACAGGGGAAAGGCTTTGCTCGCTTCCCGCCTCGGTTTGTGGCGCCGCTGCATTGAAACCATGCTCCATAAGATTGATCATGCAAACCATGCGTTGCTCCAAGCAGGGATTTCATCCAGAGCCTGCGACATTGCAGCAGAAAGCCGCACTTTCCTTGAAAACCTTTCACCTTACGGGAAAATCGAAGCTGAAGGCATAACGCAGCTTGGCGAAGCTGGCCTTGCTGGGCTTTCAGGTTCGGCAGACGGCCTCAAGACCCACGCCATAGAGCTGTCATCCCGCCTCCGCGACGAGCAAGCCGCTTTGACAGGGCGGCGCACTGAACTTGCAAACGAGCTTCAATCCTTGGAGAAAGGCGTTTACCGGTTCCCACAGGATGCAATTGATCTCAAGGACGCAGTGGCTTCAAGGCTTAGGGCTGCCGCAAAGAGGGACGTAGCTGTGCGCATAGTGGCCGAAGCCGCTGAAATAAGTGGCGACAGGTGGCGAAACGTCATTGAAGGGTACCTGCACACGCAAAAATTCTATGTCGTCGTCCCACCGGAATTCATCAAGCCAGCACTCGCTGTTTTCGACGCTATAAAAAGGCAAAAGGCAATATACGGGACAGGGATCGTCGATGTTGAAAAACTGCGGAAACTTAACCCTGCCGCAGATGCGGGGAGCTTGGCAGAGGAAATAGAAACTGAAGACCCGGATGTCCGGCTGTTTTTGGATTTTGCACTTGGGAGGGTCCAAAAATGCGACGGTGCCCAAGAGCTGCGGAAGCACAGGACATCTGTGACAGACGAAGGGATGATGTACCGGAATTTCGTCATCAGGGCAATTAACCCCGATCGCTGGGCAAAACCCGCCATCGGGCAAGGTGCCATCTTGCGGCGGCTTGATGCAGTGAAGCGTGAAATAAGCCTGCTGACTGAACAGTTCGCCATTTGCGCAAGCCTAAAGGCAGGCCTCGACGAGGCAAGCAAAATAATCGTGCTGAACCCGGCTGAAATCGAAAACACCGTATCCTGTGCAAAGGGCCTTGCTGCAATACCTGATCTGGAAGCAGACCTTGTTTCCCTTCAAAAAAACCGCGATGCTATAGACACCATTGCGATTGATTTCTTGAAATCAAGGATTTCAGCTTTGGGCAGCGACATTTCTGTTCAAGACAGTCTGCTGCGCAAGGAAACAAGCGAAAAAGGGAAGATCGAGGAACAGCTGCGCAGGCTAAGGGAGGAGACAATCCCAACGATTGCGGCAGAAAGGGAAGAGCTAGAGTCTGTTATCGCCTGCACTTACGACGGAGAATGGGCCGAATCGACAGGAATGCCAAGATATGTCAAAGAGCTGCAGGCAAGGGGCAAAGCATCAAGCATTGCTGAAGCTTTCCCAAGGGAGCAGAGCAGAGTCAGGAACGCCAAAGAATCCGCATGGGAAGCCCTTGTCGAATCCCGCCGCAGCTACAACGACAAGTACAAGATGGGTCTCGACGTCAAATCTGCTGAAAACAGCGTTTACGCAGACACATTGACAGAGCTTTGCGGCAACAAGCTGCCTGAATACCAGGCGAAGATAAGCGATGCGAAAGCAAAGGCTCTCGAGCAGTTCCAAGAGGACTTCATCAGCCGCCTCCAAAACAACATCAACAGCGCGAGGCGGCAGATCGACGAGCTGAATTCAGCGCTCAAAGGGGCATCATTTGGTGAGGACACCTATCGCTTCAAGATACTTCCAAAGCAGGATTACAAGCGGTATTACGATATGATCGTAGACGAAATGATCACCCAGGGCGGCTACCACCTGTTGTCAGTCCAGTTCAACGACAAATACAAGAACGAAATCGCAGATTTGTTTGCAATTATAACTGGCGAAGACGGCTCCGGGGGCGGAAACGCAGAATACGAACGAAGGATCCACGAATACACCGATTTTCGAACCTACCTCTCCTTTGACCTTGAAGTCGTCGGCCCCGGCGGCGAATCCCAGCGGCTGTCAAAGACCATTGGCAAAAAATCGGGAGGGGAAACACAGACGCCGTTCTACATAGCGGTGCTAGCCTCCTTTGCACAGCTCTACCGCGCCGGAAGGGATCGGGCCTACAGCACCTTGCGGCTCATCATCTTTGACGAGGCGTTCTCCAAAATGGACAGCGAGCGGATCGTCATGAGCATCGAGCTGCTGCGGAAATTCAATTTTCAAGTAATCCTCTCCGCGCCCCACGACAAAATCGGCGATATTGCCACATTGGTAGACAGGAACTTGTGCGTCCTGCGGGAGGGGAAATTGGCCTGCGTCAGGAGCTTCGACCCGAAACACATGGAGGAACTGGCTGATGAGTGAGGAAGCACAAAGGTTGATACTGAACTCGCTGCTTGACAAATACGAGCGAAGCAGTTTTTTCAGGGACGAAACAAAGCCCATCCGCAGAATCATGCTGAATTTCTACAATTGTGGGAAAAGCGACTTCTCCTATTACGACATTGAGCAGAGCGAGCGGCGCATTGACGTCAACAGCACAGTGCAGGATTTGACAGCTGAGGGGCTGCTTGCATTTGAGTGGATGAAGGGGGAACACCAGCACATCTTAGCCAAGGTGTGGCTAAACCCCGACAACCTGCGTTCTGCTTACCTTGCAGCAGGGCGTGAGCCAAAAGCGGATGCAATGGAGAAAATACTGTCCGAGATAGATGCGGCTAGAAACAATGCCAACTCCCAGTGGGCGCAGCGCTTCTTTCAGGATATCAGCGACGATACAACCCGCAAGCGGAGCATATCAAGTGCTGTTCCGTCAGACAACGACGAGCGGCGGCTATTGTTTCAGGCAATTGCTGCAATAGACGAGTCAAACGGAGCCGAGTATACGGAGCGCGTGTTTTCTCTTAAGACCTTCGGCGACACAAAGCAGTTTGAGCGCACCGTGCGATCCAAAATTCTGAGCATTTTGCGCAAATACTTGGAAAGCGACGACGACGCAGCCGACAGCGACTTGCTAAAACAAGTAGGGATCGTCCAGTTCCCAGAGCAATTCGAGTTTTGCGGAAACATCTCCCTCGCATTTGAGCAAGGCACCGTAAACTTCGGTTGTCTGCCAGGAGGCGCAGCCATACGTTCCTTTGACCTTTGTGCCGGGCAGCTCGCAGTAGGCGCATCTGTAAAAACGATCACAACAATAGAAAACTACACGAATTACCTTGATTACATACGAAAGACCAAAGCTGACAATGAACTGGTCATTTACCACGGCGGGCAAATCAGCCCGCGCAAGCTGCTATTCCTGCGGGCAGTGGCAAGGGCGATGCCAGTAAATTGCACGTGGCGTCACTGGAGCGACATCGACTACGGTGGGTTTCTGATGCTGTCGCGGCTCCGCAGGGAAGTGATCGGAACTGTAGTCCTCTATCGTATGGGCACAGGCGAACTTGTACGCTACGGCAGCCTTGCCGCACCGATAAGAGCCCGTTACGCCGAAAAGCTGAGGAGCCTCAAGGCTCGCCCAGAGCTTGCAGACTGCTTCGAGTGCATTGATTACATGCTGAAAAACATGGTGCGCCTTGAACAGGAAGCCATGCTGATAGACCTTTGACGGGAAAAGCAGTGCTTTCGATTGCCGATTATAAATTTTTTGGTGAAACTTTCATATTTTTATTTGCTTTTGGAGCTTAATCAATTATAATAGTAACGTGAAAGGGAGGTGCCGTTATGAGCAAGTTTGATGCCCTTGATTTACTGGTACAAGCAAATATGGGCTTGATAAGAACTTCTGACGCCACAGAGGCTGGCGTGTCAAGAACTTATTTTAGCAAGTTCGTTAAAGTGCGCGGGCTTGAGCGCGTCAAGCAGGGGTTGTATGTGTTGAGGGATATGTGCAACAGTGGCATGCATGTTGTTCAGACCCGTTGCCCGGAAGCGGTGTTTTCCCATGAAACCGCACTTTATCTTCTAGGCTTAGCAGATTGCGAACCCGATCGATACACAATTACGTTATCAAGAAAAAGAACGGTGGCGAAAGGCTTGCCTGAAAAGACCGTCAAGGCTTTCAAGGTAAACTCCGCGCTATTTGACAAAGGGGTTGTTTATGTTAACTCATCAGCTGGGCACACCTTGAGAACCTACTGCGCCGAAAGGACCATTTGCGACCTGATTCGCAACAGGCTCGAAGTTGACATCCAAGATTTGCGGATTCCGATCGAAAAATACATTAAGCAAGAGAACAAGGACATACCGCTCTTAATGCATTATGCAAAAACGTTCTCAATAGAAAAGATCGTTCAGCAGTATTTGGATTTACTTCCGAAATAAAAAGGAGTCAGTGGCATGATAGAAAAAATTTGCAAAAGTATAGAGGTTTTCACGCTGAACGAAACAACCGACTTGGTGCCCGCAGTTGAAGCCGTCATGAATGGAAAGATTACGCTGCTCAAGCTGGGGTCTGTTTTCAGTTTTGTATACAACCCGCGAATTGCCGGTTTGACAGACAGGTTCAACATCCTCAAAGAGCGGGAGAATTGGCAGACTATGAACGTGGTGTGTACATATGAACAAGCAAAGCAGATAGTTGACAGAGACCGGGTAAATGGAGATTTTTTTAGAATCACGGCGGATTTTTGCAGCAAAGCCATTGTCAGAATACCTGTTGACGCGGCAATACCGCTTCCGTTCCCGTACAACACAAAGGAAGGGACTACGCAGTTTTTGAATTTTGAGGGGGCACATCCCATTCTCAACGCTTTCAGAAAGGAACTTGCCGAAAGGGGCTGCGAGTACACTTCAATTACAAGTGGCAACGTTCATGGCGCACCCACAATAGAAGATTTGGAATCCGCCAAAATGCTAGCGGCGCTTTTCAACATAAAAGCGTCTTTCTTGGGAATGGACGACACGCAAACCGTAGTAACAGACATTCCAGCTGCTAAAGGCGACAACAAAGGCTCCTTCATTATTATTAGCTTTTGCAACCCTGACGCGATAGAAGTCAAACGCCTCGCCAACAAGGTTGACAGGGACGTAACCGAGCAGTATTTGGAAAAGCTGTTCGCGGAGCTTGATACGCAGTCGCCGCTAGTGTATGCTCTTTAACAGCCCGCCGGCTTTAATTATTTCCTGAATCGCTTTTGGAAACGGGGCAATGTCAAACGACTTGTCATTCACCGTGATTTTCCCGTTTTCGAAATCCACGCCAACAGTATCGCCATCCTTGATTTCGTCTACCGCCAAGGGGCTTTCAACAATTGGAAGCCCGATGTTTATCGCGTTCCTGTAGAATATGCGCGCAAAGCTTTTTGCGACCACGCATGACACGCCCGAAGCCTTAATCGCGATTGGGGCATGTTCCCGCGAAGAACCGCACCCGAAATTCCTGCCGCCCACGATAATATCGCCATCGTGCACCTTGCCGGCAAAATCAGCATCAATGTCTTCCATGCAATGGATTTTCAACTCGTCAGGATTTGAGGTGTTCAGGTACCGGGCAGGAATGATTACGTCGGTATCTACGTTGTCCCCGTATTTGTGTGCTTTTCCGTTAAGCTTCATATTGCGCCTCCAATAAACCCGTTGACGGCAGCCAGTGCCGCCGTGTATGGGCTTGACAAAAATACTTCCGACTTGGGATGCCCCATTCTTCCTACAAAATTGCGGTTTGTCGTAGAAACCGCTTTCTCGCCTGCGGCGAGGATGCCCATATGCCCGCCGAGGCAGGGCCCACAGGTGGGAGTGCTTACTATCGCCCCGGCATTGACAAAAATTTCAACCAATCCATTTTTAACCGCCTCCAAGTAAATCTTCTGCGTCGCAGGGATAATTATGCAGCGGACGGCTGTTTTTTCCCCTTTCAACACCCTGGCGGCAATCTCCAAATCACTGTAGTGGCCGTTGGTGCAAGAGCCTATTACGACTTGGTCTATCATTATCTTCTCTTTAATTTCATCTACCGGCCTAGTGTTTTCCGGCAAATGCGGAAATGCGACGGTTCGTCGGACATTGGGCAAATCTATCGCGACTTCACCACAGTACTCTGCACCAGCGTCTGCCTCGAAAACATCATACGCTCCCGCCCCCGCCGTCTTCATGTAAGCGGCAGCCTTGTCGTCCACAGGGAAAATGCCATTTTTGGCACCTGCTTCAACAACCATGTTTGCTATGGTAAACCGATCCTCAATAGAGAGGTGCAAAACCCCGTCGCCAACAAACTCAAGGGATTTGTAAAGTGCGCCGTCCACGCCGATTTTTCCGATCAAATGCAACACAACGTCCTTGCCGCTTACGTTTTCAGACATGCGCCCCTTTAGTGCAACCCTGATCGCCTCCGGCACTTTGAACCACGCCTTGCCGGTTGCCATGGCGAAAGCCATGTCCGTTGAACCTACGCCTGTTGAAAACGCTCCCAAAGCGCCATACGTGCAGGTGTGCGAATCAGCGCCGACAACGCAATCGCCTGCTTTGACAAGGCCTTTTTCCGGCAACAGCACATGCTCCACGCCCATTTCGCCTACATCGAAGAAATTTGCGATCTCATGCTTTTTCGCAAATTCACGCACTTTTTTGCACTGTTCCGCAGCCTTGATATCCTTGTTTGGCGTGAAGTGATCCATAACCAGTGCGATTTTCTCTTTTGAAAACACTTTGGAAAGCCCGGCGTTTTCAAATTCGCTGATTGCTACGGGCGAAGTGACGTCGCTCCCCAAAACCATGTCGAGTTCCGCCTCTATAAGCTGTCCCGCTTCAACTCTTCTCAATCCAGACTTGGCAGCTAAGATTTTTTGTGTCATGGTCATGTTCATAATGCCTCCTTTATGCAACTCTATGCAGATGCTGATGATATTGCAGATGCTGATGATATTGCCATAATTTTGTATTCCAGCGAATCCACGAGGGCGATCCAGCTGGCAGTTATTACCGAGCCTGAAACGCCAACGGTTGTCCATGTTTCTTCACCGTCGGTGGAGTCAATCAGCACCAAGATTTTGGACGACGTTGATTTGTCGTTTTCCAACACGCGTACTTTGTAATTTATCAATCTAATACTGTCTACTACCGGGTAGTATTTTGTCAAGGCTTTTCGCAGAGCGCAGTCAAGCGAGTTAAGCGGGCCAGTGCCGTCGGCTGCAAATATATCGTCCACACCGTTGATCCTGATTTTGATCACAGCTCTGTTATAGGGGTCGTTGGCGCTGCTTTCTGCTATAACAGTATAGTTCACCAGTTCGAACGTGGAAGTATACATACCCATTATCTTTTTTGCGAGCATCACAAATGAAGCGGTGGCATTTTCAAAAGAATAACCGTAACTCTCCATTTCCTTGACTTTTTCCAAAATAAGGGAAAGCTCAGGCGACTCGCGGGACAAGCCCGGGAAAACACTCTCCAGTTTTTCTAAAACCGCGCTGCGCCCGGTCATTTCCGAGATAAGGAAGCGGCGCCGGTTCCCCACTGCACTAGGCTCTATATGTTCAAACGAATGAGAGTTTTTGATTACTCCATCGGCATGCATCCCTGCCTTGTGAGCGAAAGCGCTTTTGCCAACATAAGGAAGCTGTTTTTTTAGCTTTACGTCGGATATGTCTGCAACTCGAACGCAGATGTCGGTTAAAGCCTTGATATAACCCTTCGGTAGACACTCAAACCCCATCTTTAGTTCCAAACTCGGTACCAGAGTGGACAAAGCAGCGTTGCCGCAACGTTCGCCAAAGCCTAAAAGCGTACCCTGCACATGCGTTGCACCGGCTTCAACAGCCGCAATGGTGTTTGCCACTGCGCAACCGCTGTCGTTATGGCAGTGAATCCCAAATTCAATTGCCGGAAAGCCGTTTTCAGCCAAGTGTTTTCGGCTTTTTGCAGTAATTTCAGCCACCTCGCTAGGGAAGGCGCCCCCGTTCGTTTCACATAGTACGATGCAGTCAGCCCCTGAGCGGGCGGCAGCTAGTATAGTTGATAGGGCGTATTCGCAGTTGTTTTTATAGCCGTCGAAATAGTGCTCGGCATCGTAGACGACTTCTTTCCCTTTGGCTTTCAGATATGCAATCGTAGAGCCTATCATGCCCAAATTGTGCGCTCGCGTGGTGCGTAGCACGTCAGCAACGTGTAAATCCCAGCTTTTTCCGAAAATGACCGCAACAGGTGTGTTTGCCCTAATGATCGCCTGCACAGCAGCGTCCGTGTCCGGTTGGCTGTTTTTACGGCAAGTGCTGCCAAAAGCAGCTAATTTCGCATTTTTCAATTTGACCTTGGAGAGCCTTTCAAAAAACTCAATGTCTTTAGGGTTGGCAGTGGGGTTTCCTGCTTCAATGTAGTCAACACCCAACTCGTCAAGTGCTTGTGCTATGCGCAATTTGTCAGCAATCGAGTAGGATATCCCTTCGCTTTGTGCGCCATCCCTCAAGGTAGTGTCTAGAATATGTATTTTTGTCATTGAAAAGCACCTCCGCTTTCTACAGAATGTTAAATATTATTATATCTATTTCGACAAATTCTGTCAACTGCTTGACATCGCACAAAAATCATAATAGAATATCCATAAACGGGGAGCTGGATGAATCCGGCTGAGATTGGAACTGGTTTGTTCCTTACCCTTACAACCTGATTTGGATAATGCCAACGTAGGGAAATATATTCCACAGCAGACTATATTTTGCGCTGGCATGTCCTGTGCAATTTTTTTGTGGTTTTTCAATGATAAAATCGGCCTGAATAGACGCATGGGCCGTAATGGAGGAGAATATGAAACAACCAGAAGCAAGCATAGCCATACAGACGCTCCCAGGCGTAGGCGGCGAAGACGTGATCCGCATAGTTGACTGCGTCATCAGTTACATCAGGTCGACGGGGCTTGCCATGCACGTCGGGCCTTTTGAGACTACGGTCGAGGGCGATTTCGACACTCTTATGGGCATCGTCCGGGAGGCGCAGCTCATATGCATACGCGAAGGTGCAGAAAGCGTCGCATCATATGTGAAAATTTTCTACAACCCAAGCGCGGGAGTATGGTCAATTGACAAGAAAATATCAAAGCATCAAGAATAAAGCATATCCTGCTGCATTTGTCCTGCTACTCATCCTGGCTTGGAGCCTTGTTTGCGCGTTGGAAATTGTGCCGCCATATCTTTTGCCTTCGCCCTATGCCGTCATCGAAGCATTAGCCACGGATTTCCCGCTGCTTTTAGCCCATGCCGGCACAACTCTGACAGAGGCGCTTTTCGGGCTTTCCCTCAGCGTAGCCTTCGGAGTGCTGACTGCCTGCGTGATGGACCGGTTTGATTTCCTGTATTTGGCAGCATACCCTGTGCTTGTACTGACCCAGACAATCCCGGCGATAGCCATAGCGCCGCTTCTGGTGCTTTGGATGGGGTTTGGGATGGCGCCAAAAGTGCTTTTGATATTCATTACCTGCTTCTTCCCTGTTGCCGTGAGTACGCTCTCAGGCCTCCGTTCAGTAGATCAGGACGTCATAGACCTTTTTAGGGGCATGGGGGCGTCCCCCCTTCAAATACTTGCGCGGGTCAAGCTGAAAGCGTCGCTGGACTCTTTTTTTGCAGGCCTCAAGCTCGCGGGGGCATATTCCATAGTCGGCGCCGTGATTTCAGAATGGCTCGGGGGCGCGGGGGGGCTGGGCGTTTACATGACCCGGGTGAGGAAGGCCTACGCTTTTGACAAAATGTTTGCCGCAATAATCCTCATCAGCCTCATCAGCCTTCTACTTATGAGGTTGATTGAAATAATACATAAAAAATCTATGCCTTGGAGGGACAATGCAAAATGAACAGACTATTTACAGCAATTCTTTTCGCAGCTTTGGTTATTATGACAGCATCCTGCGCGGGCAGCGGTTCGCAAAGCCTTGAGAAAATATCCTTCGTCCTCGAATGGGAGCCGAACACAAACCACACCGGGGTGTACGCAGCCATTGCCAATGGGTATTATGAGGACGCAGGGCTTGAAGTTAAGGTGCTTACGCCGCCTGAAACCGGGGCGTCCGCTTTTGTCGCTAGTGGGAAAGCCCAGTTCGGAGTTGACGTCCAGGAAGGCCTTGGAATCGAACTGACTCTCCCTGACCCCCTGCCCATTACTGCGGTAGCTGCAATCATAAGCAACAACAACTCCGGAATAATTTCGCTCAAAGAAAACGGCATCGACAGCTTCAGCAAACTTGACGGGAAAACCTATGCGTCATGGGAAGCGCCTGCTGAAGTTGCGATACTGAAGCAAGCCATAAGGGACTCAGGCGGCAACCCGGACAGCCTCATCACAGTGCCTGCGCCGGCAACGGACGCCATATCGATGATAAAAACCGGCCTTGTTGACACTGTTTGGGTTTACGAGAACTGGGACGTTGTCGCAGCAGATCTTTCGGGGCTGGCATACAACTACATCAAATTCGCAGACGCGTCGCCAGTCCTTGACTATTACACTCCGCTTATTATAGCGAATGACGATTTCCTGAAAGAGAAGCCCGATGTGGCAAAGAAATTTGTCAAGGCAACGGCGGCCGGGTACGAATACGCAATAGCAAACCCTGAAGAAGCGGCGCAAATACTTGTCAGCGCCGTCCCCGAACTGCCTCTTGACTTCATCATTGCCAGCCAAGAGCTGTTGTCTTTCACTTACGCATCTCCCGGCAAACCTTGGGGAGTCATCGACGAGGCTAGATGGGGGGCGTTTTACAGCTGGATGCACGAACAGGGGATAATCCCGGAAGCCCTTGGCAGCAAAGGTTTCACTAATGAGTTTTTATTGCCGTGAGGGAAGGTTTTTACGATGCTAAAAGCGGAGCATGTTACAAAATATTATCAAAACAGTAAAGTTATTGAAGATGTCAGCGTAGAATTGCATAGAGGCGAACTCGTGTGCTTGCTCGGTGCCAGCGGTATAGGGAAAACGACGCTGTTTCAAATTTTGTCCGGGCTTTCCCGCCCTGAAGAGGGGGCCGTTTATCTTAACGGGGAGGACATCACAGGGCAGCCGGGCAAAATGAGCTACATGCAGCAGAAGGATTTGCTGCTCCCTTTTGAGACTGTAATAAACAACGTCTCTATCCCTCTTGTGCTTGCTGGCGCACCGAAAAAAGAGGCTCATGCAAAAGCTCTCCCGTATTTCAGCGAATTTGGCCTTGAAGGCTGTGCGGGCAAATACCCCCACCAGCTTTCGGGGGGGATGCGTCAGCGGGCCGCCCTCCTTCGCGCCTACCTTTTTTCAGGGGAGCTGATGCTCCTCGACGAGCCTTTCAGTGCGCTTGACGTCATAACGAAGGCAGCAATGCAGAAGTGGTTCGTAAAAATAATAACTGCCCGAAAGACCACCGCCCTCTTCATTACCCACGACGTGGACGAGGCGAT